>VOFH01003832.1_pt1 | contig 153097 bp, 197 predicted proteins | sample 5384091 | NCBI WGS metagenome assembly VOFH01 (sample SAMN12384727, study PRJNA508395) | human gut metagenome | isolation source: healthy gut G | host: Homo sapiens
TGCCAGTAGGCAGAGGTCAAATCGGTATAACCGATTGGGTTTCCAGCATGATACATCTGATTGTTTCCCACATAGATTCCCACATGGGTAACGTAGTCGCTGGTATTGTAGGTGGAATGGAAAAAGACCAAATCGCCAGCCTGTGCCTGTGACAATGGGATATGCTGGGTTGCGTCATACTGTGCCTGTGCGGTTCGTGGCAAGCTGATTCCGGCTTTTCCGTAGCACCACTGGGTAAGACCAGAACAGTCAAAAGAGGTGTTCGGGTTACTGCCACCATAGACATATTTCCAGCCTTGATACTTCAACGCTTCATTCATAACCGCCTGTACCGTTTCGTTGCTGAACTGCTTCACGGTCAGATATTGGTTGACCAGCTCCACATAGAACATATTTCCGTAGTTGTAACGCCAGCCACCATTTTTGCTGACCGCTATCGGGTTCGTATAGGTCACTTTTGTACCGCCGGATTTATTCTTTGCGAAATTCTCTGCAAGATTGAAGCTGTGCTTTTTCCCGTTCTTCGCCACATAGTCTGCATAGCCACCGCCATAGTTATAAGACTGAATGACCACGTTAATGTCATTCATGCCTTTGGCTTTACAGGAAGAAAGCAGGGACGCAAAATATTTACACCCCTGCTTAATGGATTCTTCTGTACTTAATGAGTTTGGCGGTAATCCCAGACTTTCGCTGGACTGCATGACATCGGTAGCTGTACCGCCACTTTCCACCTGTATGATGGCAAGCAGGACGTTTACATACTCCGAGATACCGTTTTCTCTGGCGTATCTTTCTACCATCGGCTGATGTTTGAGGACATCGGCTGACAGATTCATGCCAGAATAGACAGGCGAATAGCTGTTGGAACTGTCGTCATCTTCGCCGGAAATCAGTATCCCGAAAAAGAGGACGATGGAGAAAAGGACTGGAAATATCGTACCTATGATAAGGATACGCTTTAATCTCATTTTCTTCCGTCCTTTCTCCGGTTGCTTCGTAACAGTCTTACGATTTTGTTTTTGGTTGACCTGTTTCTGTACGGTTGTTTTCTTTTGATTACTTCTGGATTCCGCTACGTTTGACTGATTCGTTCTGGCAACAGATTTGACCTGTTGTTCCTGTCTGATATTGGTTCGGACATTTTCTTTTCCAGCCTTGACTTCTGCATTTTTTATCACAGAAGAAGTAACAGGACGTTTCATATCCGGCTTAGTAACTGTATCGGTCTGTGCAGGTTTTGGAACAGGTGTGGCAACAGGGCGTTCATGGCTTCTGGTAGCTCCGGCTGTCGCTGATCCATTCGCATGAACTGTCAGTTTTGCTTCCTGTGCTTTCTGTAATTCCTGTTTTTTCTGTGAGATATTTTCCCTGTGCAGATTGCGTTTCTGTGTACGCTGTTCCTGTCGGTTTTCCCGTTCTTCCACAACGCCACGCTTAAAGTCTGATACATTATCCTTTGCTTTCTGTTTTGCAGAGTGGACAGCATAACCAGCCTGTGTCGGCAAGTCTTTCACATTTTCTTTCAGAGAGGAAGCACTGTCACGGACTTTATTTTTCGTATCCATCACAGCACCTACAGCAGAACCAACACGGCTTCCCATGCTGGCAGAGGTATTTTCCCGTTTCTTTGGCGGTTGGTTCGTTGCTAGATTTCCGGCTCTAGCAACACTTGCACCAGCCACCGCACCAGCAACACTTCCAGCACCGACAGCCCTTGCAATCCTGTGTTCCATACGTCTTGCCCGATGTCGCATGAACACCATCGGTCTACGGAATATCCGGCGACCTATCTGCTGGCTGTCATTCGCATTCAGACTGAACATACTCATTAGTTCTCCGAGTTTCATATAGATTCCGGCAAAGCAGATTATCTGCAAAAACGCCACCATAAAGAACGGATAGTCCGTGGAGATGTTGTAAAACATACTGGAAATCGAAAATGCCACGGTCACAATCAGCGTGATTCCAGCTCTTGTCATAATGGCGTTGAATACACGGACAACTGCCTGTTTCGCCATGTTTTCATAGGTCGGTATCATGGACAGTAAAAAACTGACAGGTAAAAATATGGCATATATGATAAAGAGTATCTGGGAAAACAACATCATGCCAGTAAGCAGGAAGATAAATATTGTGATACCAAGGTTGAAGATAAGCAGGAAGAACACCGTCCCCAGACGGTTTATGACCTGCGGTATGGTAAGGTTGTCATTGTCCCTGTCCTCGATTTCCGTTTTCACAATATTTTCCCTTGTTTCCCCATCTTCGTCTGACGGACTGGCAGATACCAGAGCTTCCACACGGTCAGTCCCGATTTCTTCGGTATCGCTGTTCCCGAACTGCAACAACAGCCACGGTTTTTCTACCTGTATCGCAAAAAGGCTGTCACGGATAAGGTCTACACTGTCCTTGCCTTTGCTTTGTGAATCGGGGAGCATGATTTTTGTCCCCAAGTCCAGAGAAGCGGTGCTGATGTCCGAACTGAAATCATTGATTTTCTGGATATAGTTAGGAGCGTAAGCAATAAAGGACGCAGACACAATGAACACCACCACAAAGTTGATAACAGCGTGAAGTGCTTTGCTTGTTTCCCGTTTGAGAAGCCCTGTATAGGCGGTGTAAACACCTACAATCAGAATGATAATGAGCAGGAATCCCACATAGAATCCACTGCTGGAAAATCCTTTTTCGGTCACTCCGGCAAGTGTCTGGATACTTTTCCCGATACTGTCTGCCATGTCATTGATGAAGTCCAGCTTATACGCCTGTTGCACCACATATCCTGTGGCATTGCTAAGATACAGGCTGATTGTCCAGACAAAATTTGTGATACAGTAAAGCCCGTACTGCACCGATTTTCCAATGCCGTCCAGCCAGTTCCACGGTAGCCAAGACCAGCTATTGTCCACATAGAAATCAAGCTGATAGTTGGAAAGCGGATACTTTGAATACAGGTTGTCTGCATTGACCGTATCATCGACCGTCCAGACGCATGAGCTACCGTCCCAAGTAGGGACAGCAGGATACCAGCGTGACGGTCACGGCAAGCAGAACCAGTTTCAGTACATGGAATACCTTTTCTCTTGTGATAGATTTTATCATTCCAAATCCACCTCACTTTTTATCGGCGGTCTGGTATCAAAGGCATGGAGCAGTTCTACAAAGACAGGGTGTATCTGTACCACACCGACACGCCCGTATAAATCCTGCATTAAGCATTGCCCGTTCTCCAAATCCCTCAAGTCGTTTCTGGTTATTTTCGTCCTCACTGTCCAGTCCGAAAAACTCTAAGGTCTGCTTGATTTCATTGATGTATCTGTGGAGCGGAACGCAAACTTTAAGCCGATGTTATTTTTTCAGACTTTCTTTCGATAGTCCCCGAGATTGTGTCACGAAATATACTCCTGCGTTCATGGCACTACCGGCACGAACCAGCTTCATAGAAAGGGTCTTGCCCTGTGGCACCTGTAAGAAGCTCCATGCTTCATCCAAATCCACAATCTTGAACATGCTGCGGTCACTGTGGATGAAGTCGAGGGCAAAGGTGCTGATTACAATTGAGATGGATACGGACAACAGTTCAATGGTCGTGTATTCCTCAAAGGTGGTATCCTTATCCGGCAGCACCAAATCCGCCACCTGTATGATATTGAGCTGCTTTTCAAGGCTGATGGACTGTGTGACGTCCCCATCCGAAAAGAGCAGGTGTGCAAAGTCATAGTCCGTAAAGGATTCGATATGGTCGGCTATGCTGGTGCTGATGGTGGTTCCCTCCGCCCGTAGTTCCTCAATTACTTTGAAAAGCCCCCGTTCTTCACTGTTTGTTACTGCACGAATGGCTTTCCGAAGAACAGGGAACTTCTCCCCGTCACGGCTGGAAATGCCGGTTAAAAAGGTCAGGATGTCGATTGCCAGTGACTTTCAGCGTCCTTTGACATCTTTCATAATCACATACGGGTCTAACAGCCCTTGATTGCTGGAATCACTGGTAATGTTTACAATGTTGATTTCCTCTGCGATCTCCGGCAGTGTTTCTTTCCAGTTCCCACGCTCACTTTTCGGGTCTAGGATAACTGCCTGTCCACCGAACAGGACGGAATAATATACCAGCAGGTTATTACAGAATGACTTTCCACCACCAAGCGAACCCACAAAGGCAGAAGCCAACGCATTTGTGACCGTACCTTTTACCCCTTGACTGGCAAGGGACGGCTGCAGGTAGACATTTCTTCCTGTATCCACGGAATAGCCGATATAGATTCCTGTGTTTTCTCCCAACATCTGGGTAGCACCAAAACCAAGTCCGGCTAAAAAGTCAGATTTCACATACTGGATATAATCATTGATATAACGCCTGCTGGCTGGAAGAAACTCTCCATGCAGTCCCATCATATCTCCGGCAGGGCGAACCAGCTTCACATTCAAATCATCGTAAAAGTCCTTGACTTCATCACAACGGCGTTTCAGTTCGTCAAGATCGGGTGCAGACACCCGTATGACGTAACTTAACTTATACATACTTTCCTTGCTCTGGTCTAAATCTGTTTCCAGTTCATCGACACTGTCTAAGGCTTCCACTACATTTGAACTTGTTTCATTTCCAGCTTGATAGGCGTGATTATCCAAGTCCTTTAATTCCTTTTTCTTGTTACGGACAGTGGTTAAGGCTTTCTTATTTCCCACAATCTCAACATTCATGGAAGTATCCACAGGGAATGTGAACTGCTGTTGCTGGAAATAAAAGATTTCCGATGATGGGAAGTCCAGCTCCCCGACAATGGCATTGACCGTAAAGTAGGATACATAGCTTTCGCTGTCCTCATGTTCCAGACGCAAATATCGCTGGCTTTCTTCACCACACAACGGGTAGGACGGATAAGGTCATAATACTTAATCAGTGTTTCTTTTTTAATTTTCTTTTTGGCAGAGGATACACATAATCTTCATAGACTATCCGTCCCTGCCGTAGAGGTGTTCCATCAGATAGGCAAAATCTTTGGCTTCCAGTCGGCGGATTTTGAATCTACGGGAGATTTTGTTTTCCAGCAGTTTCTCCATCTTCGCATAACGGTTGATTTCATCATTGCTCATAGAAACAAAGTCGTTCATCAGCGTATGTCTTACTCATTCAAAAACTCACGGAATGTCAGAAATACCGATTTTTTGATGTTCTTCAGATTGACTTCGTCCTCTGTGACCATGAGCTTGAATCCCAGAAAGAAACGGTAATCAACTTGATTGTCGCCTATCATGGATACAAGGGCTTCGGTCTGGTCGTCTATCTTTTGGATTGCTACCTCACGGAGCTTCCAGTTACCAGCTTCTTTGACTGTCCCTGTATGCTTCGGATTGAGCTTTCGGTTGCAATCTGCAACGCATGAATCTTTCCCTCACGGGACTGTGCGATAAGCTGACGGAAGCTGTCATGCACAAGGTATTTCTGTTCTGGGGATAAGAATGAATAATTGTACGGTATCAGCTCATAGTAGGCGAACACCTCATTGTCCTTATTCCAGACAAGGTTATTGTCGATATATTTAATCGGGAACATAGGTCACACTCCTTACTGCCGTGATAGTTTCCATTCAAATTTCTGCTTATGCAGGTTCACGGCTTTTCCGGCATAAGTCATCTTTGGGACGCAGAGCATAGCACCATCGTCTTGATGTCAAAAACTGTATGGCTTTTTCCCGTCAAAGGCTTTCTGTGACATAAACCATGTAAGGGCAACGGGAATCCCGAAATATTTCAGAAACGCTCCCTCAATCATGGAAAGTGGCGGTATATCTCCAAACAAAATGATGAGAAATTCCGTAATCACAAACCATGTAATCTGTGTAAAAGTAACGGGAAAGGGTAAGTTTAAAGTCATTGATTGCATATAAGACTTTTTCTACGTTCCAGATACCCGTGTAGCTTTTTAATCTTTTCAAGTTCTTTCAGCTCCTTTCGTAAGTTTCTAAATAGAAAAGGACAGCCATTTTCAGACTGTCCCTTAAAAGAGAAATACGCTGTCAGTAACAACAATGCTTGTCGCTGATCTTCCAGCGTTAATATGGTATCTCGCACATACCTCGGCTTGTTTCAATAAAGCAACCGCCCATATCCAAATCTCGCCCGTAGGCTTCATAGTCAATGTAATTCTGTAAGCTGGGTGGAATGTCCCCAAGTGCCTGCAATTCGTCTATGTAGTAGTAGGCAACATCTGTCATGGTTTCACAGTCGGGATAATAGTAAATATCGTCCTTATGTTCCACGACTTCTTCCAGCGTCCCATAGTGGCTGATAAATTCGTCCAGACACTCTACGATATAGTCGGGAAGTTCCGCTATCATTTCATACATCTCATTGAGTTCTTCAATGGAAACATATTCCCCTATGCCAATGGGGAAGTTGTCGGTATCATGGATAGCGTATTCCTCATACTGTTCATTCAAGCCGATTTTTTCTTTTACATCTTCCTCGTCAATGGGAAATGTGAACCAAGCACCGACTAAATAGCCCTCGTTGTATTTGCCAAGATTAGCAATATAAACCGCCATATCATCAATCATAAGCACCACCTCATTTCCTACTCTGGCAGTTCAAAGATACCGTGTTCTGTTACTAAAAATTTCCCGTGTTCCTGCAAGTGAGAAGCGTAGGCTTCAAAGTCAAAGTAATATTCTTGACAGTCCTCGGATAAATGCTTAAATGTCGGGTCGTTCATCAGCTTTTGCTTTGCAACATCTATCATGCTTTTGCAGTCGGGATAAATCGTAATCACGTTCCTGCAAATATAAAGTGCTTCTAAATTCTCAAACACCGTAAGTAGTGATACATATTCTTCCTGCATATCACTTGAAAGCTGGCGGTACATAAAATCTAATTCGTTGAGCTGGTACACGCTTGTATGTTCGTGGACTTCATCAGCATAAGGCAACACCTTTTCGATAATACGGTAATCCCCACTTTCTGCACCGATACCTAACTTTTCTTCAAACTCGGCAACATCTATCGGCAGTTCAAACCAGTATGATATTGTTTCTTCGCCAGTTGTTCCTTTCGTTTCCACCAGCACCCTTGTTTCCTGCATTGTTCCTCACGTCCTTTCTGTTGTTTCATCACATCTTGTAAGGTCTGGTACGACATACCAAACACATACTTTGAAAAATCTTCTAACTGTTTTTCTTCATAGTCGGCAGGGTTCAGTCGTTTCATTTCCTGCCACACCTTACGCTTGTAAGAGGGCAGGTCGGAAATGTATTCACAGCCGACTTTTGCCTGCATATCCTTAAAAATATCGTTCATGTCATCACTCCAATCTGATTTTAGGTAAGAAAAAAGCAGTCAATCCTAAGACTAACTGCTTTATGTATATGGATATAATTTGATTAAGTTTTAAAACCAGTTTGTTTTTTCATCTCTAAATTGAGGGTTATCGCTGTGTTGATATGGATTATAGTTATTCAGATTGCAACCATATTCTTTTAATGATTTGATTTTGTTATCTTCTGTCCATTCAATTAAGGAAATACCGTCAAATTCTTCAACGCTTCCCGTATTCATTTCATTTTTAAAATACCATTCTACGACAGTTTGATTTTCTTTATGAAAGAACTGTTTAATATCCCAAATAATGACTTTACCACGAGTATTCCATTCATTAAACCAATGTTTTACTGTTTTAAGATTTTCATATTTAGGACACCAGCTTTCCGTATAAACAACATCTTCTGTAAAAATTTTATCTATTCCTAAATCTTGCTGTTTCAGCCACATATCAAACCATAAACGAATGAATTTTTTCTCTCTCATTCAAAATAGAACACCTCGATTACTTCTTTTTTCACATTATAGCACCCATACATCAGCCCCACAATAAAATTTTATGCACCGATAATCTTATTGAACAGCTCTAACAGTACATCTTTCACACCGCCAGCATTGAATACCAAGCCGACAGCAATCAAGGCAACTACCAAGAAGCCGATAAGTTTTGAAAACTCACGCTTGAACCCTAAGTAGATACCGATAACCACGATCGACATAAGCACCAAGCTCTGTGCGTTTGATAAAAACCATTGATACAAATTTTGTCCGAAATTCATTTAATTGTCCTCGCTTTCTTTTAATTGTTTCATTTCATAGTCAGCTTCTTTGCCGACATTCAAAATACACATCAAGACTACACCGATACCCATTCCCATAGATACCAGCAGGAAATCTTTTAATAATACCCACATTTTTATCACTCCTAACTTTCTACTAAATCTTTTGCAGGGGTCGTCTGCTGTTTGATTATCATTTCATGCTTTTCTGTGAGCTTTGCCTGCTGTTCGATTGTTTCCATGTAGTCTGTACCGTTTCCTTTATCAATCTTTTTCAGCATTTTCAAGGTCGGTGCTACCTGCCGTTGTACCCAACGCAACGTGCGGTCTAAGGTGTACGGCTCTGGCTTTGTCGTCAGCTTCAAGCTCTGTCTGTTATCGCCGATAAACCAAGCCCAGCGGTCATTGAGTTTCCAGTCGCTTTTTCGTTTGTCGGGTTCTTCATCAACAAACCGCACATACTGGTTGATGATAGAAAAGGCAGTCTGCTCTGCGTCATAATACGTCAGCAAATCTCGTACTGCATAATAGGCACGTTCATTCCGTAGCCGTATCTCAAAACGGTTGATAATATCGGCTTCTTCCAGCGGTATCCCGAACTTGACGTACTGCTCATAGTCCTTTTCATAGATACAGAAATACACATCGGATTTCAGCGAACCAAGATAAAGGGTACGCCCCATATATTCTCTGTCGTCCTCTCTATGCTTGATAAGCTCGCCCGACAAGTAAAACTTGTAACTTCTGGACTTTCCGATATATTCCCGTTTCCTGCATTTTTCCGCAAGCTCTGGAATATCCAAAATGCCCATATGGTCGTTGATAGCAAGGTCGATACGCTTCATAACACCACCGTCTACGAGTGCGTCCATGAGAAAGTCATACCAGCTTCTTTGCTGTGCCAGCAAGTAACTTTCAAACTGTCGGCAACCTCGCCCCTTTAACTCTAAAAGGACACCCTTTTCTTCGTCAGCCGACGTATAGATAAAGATGTCCCCTAAAGAATAATGCTCCGTATAACTGTAATGTCCGTAATCTTCATGGAGCATATAATTGATATTCAGTTTTAATATATCTTTGATGATGTGCTGTATATCCAGCGTGGGAAAACGAATTTTCACATAATCAAACAGCATGGTAAGCGGTGCTTCTGGATTGAACCTTGCCAGTTCTTTATGTAGAGTTTCCAAAAGCTCCTTTGACGGCTTCATTTTTCCACTTTCTATCTTGTTGAGATATTCCCTTGTGATACCAGAAGCCACCGCCAGCCTGCCTTGTGAGATACCGTAAGCAATCCGTTTCTCCCGTAATTCTTTTATCCATTGTTCTTCATTCAGAACCATACCCCCAATCTGTAAAGTGTGAAGTTTTTTAAGGCGACTTCACAGCCGATTTTTACTAGGAAACCATGCCAGAAGCCTTATGTTTCCTATGTTTTTTGTCTATTGTCTATTTGCAAACGTACCCCTCTGTTAGATACCGAGGGGTTTTACCTGCTGGCGTGGCTTACGCCACACCAGCAACGGCTAGTCCGTGCCGTCGCCTTTCGCTTCGCACGTCGCCGTCCCGTCCTGCCTTGCGTTATTCGATTACCAGCGTGAACGCTTCTGGATCATCAACAATGTTGTATGAACCGAGCGTGTCCGCTGTCTGTGTATATCGGAAATGAAACAAAGGCTTTTGTCCTTTCATGGAAAAACGGGAACGGTACACCGTACCATATAAAGCGTTGGGCTTTGCCACATCATAGCTGAACAGAGTAGAAGCAAAATCATTCTCCCTGCATTTTTTGATGATTTCCTCTGCACACTTTTCTTTATCTGTAATGATAAGACGGTTGAGCGTAAAGGTAACGTGTTCTTCATGGAAATTTTCTGATGAAGTCCCCATACTTCCTACTACATCAATCTCACGTCCCCATTGCAGATAGGAAACCGCCACTCCCAGCACAAAAAGTACCGTGATTGTTATTATTTTTCTCTTTTTGCACATACTGTTACTGTCCTTTCTTGTAGGGTGTATTATAATACAGTCTACGGTAATACATCTTATTTATCAATACAGTTGTATCTTATAATTCAAAGAAAAGACGAGGTACAGCGTATGCAGGTATATATTGATTTAGAAAATCTTTTGAAAGAGAAGAATATCAGTAAAAACAAAGTCTGTGAAGCGTGTAAATTACAGCGGACACAGCTTAATAACTATTGCAAGAACAAAGTTTCCAGAATTGACCTTACAATCCTTGCAAAGCTCTGTGATTTTCTGGAATGTTCCCCAAACGACATATTGAAATTGAAGTAGGACTGTCAGCTTTCGTTGCTTGCAGTCCTTTTTTCTTCCAGCCTGCCGATTTCTTGTAGAAAATCATGTCCTTTCGGGACTAAAGGCGTGTAAAATTCACTTATAACACTTGTTCCCACATCACAATAGCCACGCCCCTTGATACGCTTCTGAAAAAACTGCTTTTTCACATCTGAACCGAACAGCATACCGTAACCTAATTCGCTGATACGCCCCAATCCCACACGGAAATTGAAGTTATCTCTGATACCGTCCGAGAAATATTTTGCGTCTGGACGCTGACAGGCAACGATAAGGAAATAACCTGCTTGTCGTCCTAACATGACGATTTTCTTTAACTGGCTAAGTAGGCTCACGCTTTCTTTTGTCCCCAGCATTTCAAAAAATGCCACATATTCATCAAAGATAAGAAAGCAGGGTGGCAGTCCCAGATAGGCGTAGTTTTCGCCCGTCTTATAGTTCGGGTGTCGCTTCATTTCCTCACTTCGCTGTACCATGCCCTCATAAAAGGCATTGACGCAATCAATCATTTCTTCTTTGGTGTGATACACATTTCCCATAACTGTCCCCAAGTCTGCTAAGTCCGCATTTTTCGGGTCTAAGACGTAAAGGACAGCGTTGGTATGCAGTAAGGCTTCAATGAGCGTCAGCAGAAAATAAGTTTTACCGCCACCAGTCCCACCAGCAATCAGAGCGTGAGGGAGTGCGTCATATTCCCAGACAAGATTTTTCATCAGCCTAAGACTGCCGTTTTCTGCCCGTACTTCATCAATGGTAATGCGGTTCGCTATCATATCATAAAGCAGGGTATATTCGATATAACCGTCGTGCAAGGTCTTGTCGGTCAGCTCACAATACAAGCCACTTTCCAATTTATCCTCTAACCGTAAAAGCTGGTCTTGATATTTCCCAGCGTAATTTCACAGCGGATATGAAGCAGTCCCTTTTCCATTTGATAATAAATCTTTGGAAACCAGACGATTTTTTCCCTTGATCTGCTTTGCCGGTCAGTAAAAAAACCGCTGTCTTGTACGGTATCGGCTTCATACCACTTATTTTCCAGTATCATTCTTGCCAGCTTTTGACGGTGCAGGAGCTTCTTGAAACTGTCGTAACAGAAGCGGTAATATAGAAAAGCGACCAATGCACAAACACCCGTCGCTATCAATATGGTTATGAAGTTGTAAGGGGAAAGCGTCAAGCCGTTTTCTAACAAGCTGAAATGCTCCCAATCAGTACGCATAAGCTGTTTGATATTGAGTAGCAAAAGAACCGCCACGAATACCACCAGAAGCGTCCCTATGGAAAAGTGATAGACAAGGTGCTTGTCGCTGGCTCTGATACGGTGTCCTTTATTCCAAATCTTACGCATAAATCAATCACTCCTTTCTGGGTACGAAAAAAGCAGTCAATCCTAAGACTAACTGCTTTGTGTGTATGGATATGAAGTTTTGCAAATGGGAATTTTATATTACTTTTAATGCAATTTCTAGTATCAACGAAAAAATACAAATTGATAAAATAATGATAACTATTTCAACATTTCCTAGTGATATAAAACATTGAAAAATCAGCATAATTCCTACTAATAATATAGCTGTTCCCTCAATTCTTGAATGTAGCTTTATGTTTTTTACCCCATTATATCTTTTGATAAGGGGCAATTTACCTTTGATAATACTGAATACCCCTAAAACCACCATTATATTACCTAGTATTAGCCCTATCATATTTACCACCTTTTCTAAATCTTTAATTTTCAGTTCTATAAATCGAAATTTTCTTGTTTAAATTTATCTTTGAAAAAGCCAATTAAAATTAAAGCAATACCAAGAATTGCAACTGGTATATAAATAATATTAGGTATATGATAAACAAATCTATCAATTCCAGACATAGCAATATAAATAATTATTCCCACACAAATTAAAATGTTTTTATCTTTCATAGCTGGTCTCCTTTACACCTTATTATTTGTCCGTTTCTTCATACCCATATTATAACAGTTCCATATATCCGCTACAATGAAAATCTATTCAGTAAGCCTATTTTTTCGGCTGTCCCTGCGGTGTATGGTTCTGTGGACTGCCTGCGTTCTGATTGCCTTTATTTTTCAACACAATATTCTCTGCCTTTACATACCAGTCCACATCTGCACCCGTATAAGTCTTTCGTGATACCGTATCGGCTACTGGATTGACAAGCTCCACAACTGCATTGTACGGAAATTCCCTTAACGGTACTTCTGGCGGTACAGACACGGGGATAATTCCACCATGCAGACTGCACTTCAAATCATAGATACGCTTTTTAAGCTGGGTACTCGGTGTCCCGTCCTCATTCTGCAAGAACACATCACGCACCGCTGTAAATTTTAATTCTCCAAATGTTTTCTCTTTGTCAATAACAAACCCGTTTGATAATCTCATAAATTCTTCACTCCTTTACTTTTCTTCAACTGCTACAATATCATCAGCAAGCAACACATAATCGGTATGTCCCATATCCCCGATTGCGTAACCTCTGCCATATAACTTCGGATTGACAAGTTTTACTTTCTGCTCATACTTGAACTTCTTTTCGCCAGCCTGCACGGGAATTTCCACGACAACATTTTCCCCTCTCTGCACATCTGAATAAAGGTTGTAGCTTCTTCTTGCGAAAACTCTACGGTTATCTTTATCTCTGTCAAAAACATGGTCGCTTTCGCCTGCAAATTCAAGAGTTCCAAAAGACTGTGCCATATCTGGCACGACATATTTCATTTCCATATTGTTTTACCTCGTTTCTTTCTATTTTTGATAAATTGATTGTGATTTCTTATTCTGGCAGTTTGGGAAGTACCAGCAATCCCACAGATAGTAAAGGGTAAAATCAATGCTTCGCACCCTTGACTATCCGTGTTCTTGCAGGTCGTAAGCAGACAAGCCAGAATAAGCAAAAGTCTGCCGTTTGACAGCTTCGGCGGAGAGCGTGATTTTTCTTTCCTCATACCGTTACCGCCTTATGATTTCTTCATTTTACGGCGTTTGTAGAAGAAGATACCTGCCAGTCCAGCACCAGAAGTCATAAGAAGTGCAAGCAGTCCGTAAAGGTTGGTGTTATCGCCCGTTTTGGGACTGTCGCTCGGTCTGCTAGGCTTTTCTGGTGTCTGTGGTGTTTCGGGTTCTTCTGGGACTTCTGGTTTTTCCTTAAAGGTAATCGTCTGTCCCTTGTCCTCAATGTCCTTATGCTCGGTAACTTTCTTCGGCTCGTCTGGATTGCTTAAATCGTACAATTCTTCAAAAGTTACAAGCTGTTTGCCGTCAAGAGAAGTAGCGTCAAAGGTAAAGGCAACTTCCGCTTTCATAGTTTCGCTGTCAGCAGTAAAGGTATAATCACTTTCCACACGTTTTCCATTGATAAGAAGCTCTGCATTTTCTTCTTTCAACATCTGCCAGCCCACAAGTTTGTACTGTGTACCGACTTCTAAGCCCTCTAAGGTTACGGTATCAATGATTGTTACCTCTTTTCCAGCTTCAATCTCTTTGTTGCCGTCCTTGTCGGTAGCAGTCGTATGAATTTTGATGATACGCTCTGTGATAAGTACGGTTTGCCCGTCGTCCTCAATGTCCTTGTGTTCTGCAACTTTCACGGGTTCGTCTGGATTGCTGAAATCATACAATTCTTCAAAAGTAACAAGGTTTTTGCCACCTAAAGCAGACGCATTGAATGTATAAGAAATTTCTACTTTCATTTCTTTAGCATCAGCGACAAAAGTATAGTCATTTTCCACACGTTTTCCGTCAATGATAAGCTCGGCATTTTCTTCTTTTAACATCTGCCAGCCTTTCAACTGATACTTTGTGCCTTTTGTAAGTCCGTCTAATTTGACAGTATCAACGATTGTTACCTCTTTTCCTGCAAGGATAGTCTTTTTGCCGTCCTTACTGGCCGCTGTGGTATAAATAGAGATTTTTTTTTCGTATTCATCAGTCAGCGTTCCTAAATCAATCACAAGATTATTTCTTGATACCACGATTTCAAAAGGTGGGATAAGTTCAAAGCCTTTGTTACTATCAGAGCGTAATTCTTCAATGATATAGGTATCATAAGGTAATGCACCCTTGCTGTCGTCTGGTTCAGAAGTTCCAAACCACACACCGTCCTCGCTGGTCTTTCCTGCGTTGGTATTGTGCTTATGAGAAGCCCAGTCAGCAGAAGTGGAGAATTGCCCGTTATCATCAGTTACCACTACATGATTTTCGCCCGTTGTCTTGCTTGTGATCCTAAAGGGAATATCAGCAAGACGCTTGTGTGTGCCTGCACCGATTTTTACACCCTCAATATCCCCACGCTTAATCTGATTGTAGATAGAATGGGCTTCGTCGGTTAAGTCCACGATTTTTCCATTTTCTGTGATTGTAAAATCAATCGGTTTTGCACCGTCAGTTAAGTAACCGTCGGGAGCTTCACTTTCAACGATACGGAAATTTCCGTAAGGTAAAAGGTCGGAAGAAGTAGAAGCGACACCCTCAATATCGGTACGAATTGTCTTTACCACTTCATTTTTCTTGTATAACTTGCCCTCAACCAATACCGCATTATCATTTAAGGAAATGATGTCAAAAGCAGTATCTTTCAAGGTAGCACTTCCTTGTGGCTTTGTATTGCCCGTTTCTAAATCTCGTTTCTGAATTTTCACACCGCCACGGATAACCTTGTCAGATACGGAAAACTGGTTACTTCCAGATAGTACGGCAAGGTCGCCGTCCTCGGTAATCTGTGTTACATATAAGCCTTTTATCTGTTCGGACTTATCGCCAGCCTGCATATATGCACCGTCTAACAAGTAGCCGTTTGGAGCTTTTGTTTCCTCAACGGTTAGTGTCCCAAGTGGAAGAACGGCTTTGCCCTCCTGCATATAGAAGCTGTCGCCAGACACCTTGTATGCGTCCGCTAATTTTGTGATGTAGTGAGTTGTCCCGTCGCTGTCTGTTTCAGCGATTGTCTTTGTAACCCATGTACGATTAGCTTCGGCAGGGAGATTGTCTTTATTATAGAAGCCAGCATAATACTTCCATGTAAATTCCGCACCTGCTAAAGAAGCGTTCCCCTGCGGATTGTCTTTCTGTGTTTCCATATCTATTTTGAAAAGCTCAATCAAAGTGTCTGTTACCTTTGGTGTATCTGATACTTTTAAGATTGCTGTTTCGCCAGCTTTGATTGTCAATGGATAGACTGTTTTATCCACTTTATATCCTGCTGGTGCGGATAATTCCTTGATATAGACTGTGCCAGCCGTTACCTCTGCAACATCTGTATTTCCGTTTTCATCAGTCGTAAGGGTGGCAAGCTGTTTCGTGCAGTCCTTATCAGCAAAGACACCGTATGTTGCACCAGCGATAGAGTAATTCCCGTTACCGTCTGTAATACTGGCACTACTGGAAGTCTTTTGCAGTTTCGCATTTCCGACATTTAATTTCGCCCAGAATTGCCCTAATTCCTGCCCCTCGCCAGAGTAGATATAACCGCCACATTCATAGCGTCCTTTATTCTCTTTGACAAAGGCTTTTGCACCAGAGAAAACTTCGTCCTGCGTAGCCTTTGGAATTTCATTATAAGAAGCTCGCACGTTATCACATTGCCAGCCAAGATGTACGCTCAATCTCTGCCAGACCACACATTGTTCCAACAGATAGACTTGTTTGTAGTTCAATTCCTTGTGAGCTTCGCCATACTGTTTGACATACTCTAAGGATAACGCCACATCTGAAATCTGGTCTGCACTCATGCGTGAGCTTGCGTCAGCTCTGGTCTTGTAGCCATTCTTAAAATCTGTATTGATGTCAATACAATAGGCAGTTTCGCCCTCGACTTTCATATAGCCCTCATTGAATGTCGAACCGATAGAACCGTCATTCATTACTTTTTCAATGATACCGACACGCTCGGCACTTTCTGTCCAGTATTGCTTGCTTTCTGCATGAACGGGTGTAGTCGGTAAAGCAGTAACGACAGTTGCAAGAGCTAAGAAGCCCGTACACAATCGTTTCCATGTCTTTTTCATAAATCTAATGCTCCTTTCATTTTGGGTAAAAAATAGACGCTCATTTTGAAGCTCCGTTTCGGAGACAGAGTTGCAGAGCTTGTAGCGCAGGAAAGTGAGGATAAGACGCTTAGCTGGAAAGAACGCAAGAGCGCGACGATCGCCAGATTAAAAGACGCACAAAGAGAAGTACAGTTGATCGGTCTTGCAGATAAGCTTTCAAATATGCGGGATATCGACAGAGATTATCCGGTTGTAGGAGAGAAGTTATGGGAGCGTTTTCGGATGAAAAGCAAAGCGGCGTTGGAGTGGTATTATAAAGGGGTTCGGGACGCTTTAAAAGAAAACTTTTCCGAAGAGGAAGAGTATAAAGAGTATTGCGGTTTGATCGAGAAAAATTTCGGATCGTCTGAGATAGACATGTCATGGGACAAGCAGGATGTCTGACGCGACAGAGATCTGTTTGCTCAGATATAAATGAATACAAATAACTATAAATAACCGGGCAGAATGCAGATAAATATTTGTGTTCTGTCCGGTTATTATATTTAATTCGGTCAAAATAAGTCAAAAAAGATTATATTTGTGCAAATTCAACGAAAATAAAATGAAAACTATGTGAATTATTATGATTGAATTTGACTGAATATGATTATATAATGACATCAAGAAAACAAAAAGACGCAAAAAGAAAAGGAGGAATGGAGATGATCTATACAGTTACATTTAATCCGTCCTTGGATTATATCGTTTCTGTAAATGATTTTCAGCTTGGACTTACGAACCGGACGGATTCGGAATTGATCCTTCCCGGAGGAAAGGGAATCAATGTATCGACAATTTTAATGAATCTCGGAATTGACAGTACAGCGTTTGGATTTGCGGCAGGATTTACGGGAGAAGAGATTATCAGAGAAGTAGAAGCGATGGGAATCCGTTCTGATTTTATTAAGATCGACAGTGGGATTTCACGGATCAATCTGAAACTGAAAAATATTGACGGTACGGAAATTAACGGTTCAGGCCGGAAATAAGCGAAGAGAAGATCGAAGAACTATTGAGGAAACTGGATATTTTGGGAGAGGGAGATATTCTTGTTCTTGCGGGAAGCATTCCGGCGTCGATGCCGGCGGACATGTACAGTACGATCATGGAACGGCTTCAGCATAAAAATGTAACGTTTATTGTAGACGCTACAAAAGATTTGCTTATTAATGTATTAAAATACAAGCCGTTTTTGATCAAGCCGAATAATCATGAACTGGGAGAATTGTTCGATGTCAAACTGACGACAAGAGAAGAGGTGATTCCTTACGGGAAAAAACTTCAAAAGCAGGGCGCGAGAAACGTTCTGATCTCTATGGCAGGTGAAGGCGCGGTACTCGTAGCGGAAGACGGCAGTGTGTATGAAGCTCCGGCGCCAAAAGGAACTTTGGTAAATGCAGTAGGTGCAGGCGACTCCATGGTTGCCGGATTTACGGCAGGATGGATCGAGAAGAAAGATTATAGACACGCATTTTATATGGGGTATCCGCAGGAAGTGCAAGTGCATTTTCTGAATATCTTGCAACAAAAGAAGAAATCATGGATCTGTACGAAAAGGTTTCAAAATGAATAAAACGAACTATGTACAGTAAAGATGTAAGCAGAAAAAGAAAAGTAAACAGAAACAAACAGAAGTAAACAGTAATAAATAGAAACAAACAGAGTTAGAAAGAAACAAACAGAGCCAAACATAAGCAAACAGAATCAAACATAAATAAACAGAAGCAAATAAGCAAAAAAATAAACGGAAGAAAACGAAGATGAACAGGAGGTTTTGAGAATGAGGATCACAGATCTGCTTGATAAAAGGAGTATTTCGTTAAACGAGACTCCGAAAACGAAAAGTGAAGCGCTTGACAGGATTATTGATCTTATGGTTGCAAGCGGAAAGATCAACGACCGTGAAGCATACAGAGAACAAGTATACGCAAGAGAAGAAGAAAGCACCACAGGAATCGGAGAAGGAATTGCCATTCCTCATGGAAAATGTGATGCGGTAACGAAACCGGGTCTTGCGGCAATGGTAGTAAAAGACGGAGTAGAATTCGACGCATTGGACGGACAGCCGGTTACGCTGATGTTTTTGATCGCAGCGCCGAATACGAAAGATAACGTACATTTGGACGTGTTGAGCAAGCTGTCGGTACTGATGATGGATGAAGTATTTGCCGATGCGCTGAGAAATGCAAAAAGCGCCGATGAATTTCTTGATATTATCGATAAGGCAGATGCGGAGCAGGGCGATATTGACGAGCGTCTTGCAGATATGAACGAAGCTTCTGCAAACGGATTTAAAATTCTTGCCGTAACGTCCTGTCCGACAGGAATTGCCCATACTTATATGGCGGCGGAAGGTATTGAGAAAGCGGCGAAGGAAAAAGATTGTTTCGTGAAGATCGAGACGAGAGGCTCGGGCGGAGCGAAAAACGTTCTTACAGAGAAAGAGATCAAAGAAGCGGACTGTATTATTGTAGCGGCAGACGCGCAAGTTCCGATGGATCGTTTTGACGGAAAGAAAGTGATCATCTGTCAGGTATCAGACGGAATCAGTAAAGCGCCTCAGCTTATCGATCAGGCAATGTCCGGCAACGTTCCTGTATATCACAGCGGAAACGAAACGTCCTCTTCGACAGCGGTGTCTTCGTCAGGAAAATCAGGAGGAATCGGACATAAAATTTATACACAGCTTATGAACGGCGTTTCTCATATGCTTCCGTTTGTAGTAGGAGGAGGAATCCTGATCGCGATCGCATTTTTGATCGACGGTTTAAGTATCGACCTTAATTCTCTTCCGGCGGATGAAAGAGCGGCTTTTGGTACGATCACGCCGGCTGCGGCTTTGTTTAAACAGATCGGAGGAGTTGCGTTTGGATTTATGCTTCCGGTGCTTGCGGGCTACATCGCGATGGCGATCGGAGATCGTCCGGCGCTTGCAGTCGGATTTGTAGGCGGAATGATCGCAGCAGGCGGAAAATCAGGATTCTTAGGAGCGCTTGTAGCAGGATTTGCGGCAGGATACATTATCGTAGGTCTGAAAAAAGTGTGCGGCAAGCTGCCCGAAGCAGTCGAGAAAATCGCGCCTGTATTATTGTATCCGGTATTTGGTATTTTGATCATGGGATTACTGATGACGTTTGCGGTCGAACCGGTTATGGGAGGCATCAACACCGCTTTGAATGCGGGACTTTCCAGCATGAGCGGAACGAGCAAGATCCTTCTCGGAATGATCGTCGGAGGAATGATGTCGATCGATATGGGAGGTCCGTTTAATAAGGCGGCATATGTGTTCGGCACTGCGTCTATCGCGGCGGGAAATTATGACATTATGGCGGCGGTTATGGTCGGAGGAATGACGGCGCCGTGCGCGATCGCGCTTGCGACAATGCTCTTTAAAAACAAATTTACAAAAGAACAAAGAGACGCAGGTCCGACAAACTTTATTATGGGTCTTGCTTTCATTACAGAAGGAGCGATCCCGTTCGCTGCATCTGATCCCCTTCATGTGCTCCCGGCCTGTATCGCAGGATCGGCGGTTGCAGGAGCGCTTTCCATGGCGTTTAACTGTACGCTGATGGCGCCGCACGGCGGAATCTTCGTATTCCCGGTTGTAGGAAATCCGCTTCAATATCTGATCGCGCTTGTTGCGGGAACAGTTGTGTCGGCATTGCTGCTCGGAGTATTGAAAAAGAAAGCTTAAAAAGTATAAAAATATAAAGAATAAAAAACTGTTTGTCCTCAGCGGGAAACAGAAAAATAAGAAAAAGCAAAAAAAAGTGAAGCATATAAAGTGAAAAAATGATAGAATAGTGTCAAATAGTAAATACGAGGGTCATCAAAAAATATAGATTGAAAGATGACCCTCGTATTGGAAAAAGAGAAAGAACATATAGTATAGTTTATTATATGCACAGAGGGCATTATGTTAACAGAGCAAAGGTTTGAACGGATATTAGAACGGCTGAAAGTAAAGAAAAAGTATTACAGTAGCTGAAATTACAGAAGATCTCGGAATTTCGGAATCCACGGCAAGGAGGGATATTACTGCGCTTGATAAGGCGGGAAGCTGACGAAAGTGTTTGGCGGAGCGGTTGCTGCCGAGCATACTTATGAGATGAAAGAACCGACAGTGGCACAAAAAGTGAACGTCAGGAAAGAGGAAAAGATCAAAATCGCACAATATGCGGCAGATATGATCGGAGACAATGATTTTGTTTATCTTGATGCGGGAACGTCAGTCGGCTATATGGTAGAATTTTTGGCAGAGAAACGGGCGGCGTTTGTAACGAACGCAGTCGCACACGCGCAGCGTCTGGCGGCTCAGGAAATCGTGTTTTACTTATAGGGGTGAATTGAAAAAGTTCGACTGAGGCTGTTGTCGGAGCGCAGGCAATAGAACTTTTAAGAAAATATCATTTCACAAAAGGATTTTTCGGAACAAACGGTATTACGAAAGAGGAAGGGTTTACGACTCCGGACGTAGGAGAAGCGCAGGTGAAACAAACGGCGGTACAACAGTGTCAAAAGTCGTATATTCTTGCCGACAGTACAAAGTTCGGCAATATAAGCGCCGTGACGTTTGCTCCCTTTTCCGGCAGTGTGATACTGACGGAAGAAACAGTAGACGGATATAAAGAAAATGAACGGCTGATCGTGTGCAGATAAGACGATTCTAAGAGCCGGTCATACAGAAAAAATCAACAGACGTCAAATCAGAGATGAGATGTCTGTTGATTTTTTAATTTTTTACGGAAGCAGGTATCCGTACATTACAATGAAGTGGCAGATGCTTCCGCCCATAACGAAGAGGTGGAAGATCTCGTGGCTTCCGAAGTTTTTATGTTTGTTATTGAAAATCGGTACTTTCAATGCATAAATAATACCGCCGACTGTGTAGATAATACCTCCTGCAAGCAGCCATCCGAAAGCGGCCAAAGGCATATTGCGGAAAATCTGTGCAAATGCAAGGACACACGTCCATCCCATTCCGATATAAAGAACGGAAGAAACCCATTTCGGACAAAACCCAAAAAGCTTTGATCAGTATACCTGTCAATGCGAGAGTCCATACAACAGCAAGTAAAATGATCCGCATACGGCCTTCTAAGACAAGTAAGCAGACAGGCGTGTAACTTCCTGCTATCAGGACGGAGATCATCATATGGTCGATCTTTTTAAGACAGTGTTTCCCTTTTCGGAAATGTCAAATGTGTGGTAAGTTGTGCTTGCCGCATATAATAAGATCAGACTTGCGGCATAAACGGACATGGAGATCAGGTAAACCGGATCAGGCTGCGCCGCGGCTTTTATAAGCAGAGGGAAAGCGGCGATAAGCGCCATGATCATTCCGATAAAATGAGTGATGGCGCTGCCGGGCATCCTTTATATAAAATTTCCCCGAAGTTCATTCAAAGAGGCGGATTTCCCGGAATTATAACCGGTTTTTTATAACCGGCGGCAGAATAGCTGTTCCCTGCGTAATTTTGTATATGAAGCGTAGGATGTTTTTTTTATAAAGGTTGATTTTTTAGCAATGGCATGAGTATTTCCCATAATAATATGCACCTCCGAATTAGTTAAACGCAACATGTAGTTTTTGAAACTACATTAAGTATATGCATATATTACACCATCAATTCATGGAAATCAACCACAAATTTAAAAAGTTGCTTTAGGAAGATAAAACTATTTTTAACAACTTAGTATGAAAAGATCAAAGTTAAAATGACATCCGTAATAAATAAAGAATTTAAGATTACGCAGAAAACGGTTTGTGTCTTTTTTGATAATTTTGAAAAATAATTTGTCCAGTTCGGGGCGAGGTAGTAAATAAACGCACATCCGAGTAACGCAAATGCGGCAGATCCTCGAGATAAATTCTGCCGTTAATGTTCAGAAAGAATTCGCTGAAATCCCAAAGTTTGTATCCTGAAAAAAGTTCAACCGTAAAACTGAAAATATATTGCAGGAATGAAAACACAATGAAATTCAGGAAAAATACAAAAACCGGTTTTTTGAGCAGGCGTTTTGATGCTTTCAGAATAATGATTCCGTAAATGCCGTAAAGGGGCAGCCACGGGCCGAACAGCAGATGGATGTCGGCCACAGTTCCGTCGCGCATAAGGTGTATGAGCATTTCCATGATCCATCCGAAACAGGATGCGGCATGAAAGAGGAAGATGCAGGACAAAATATCGTAATTCCGAAATACACGGGCGGAAGGTTTTACTGTCTTTGGCTGAACGGAGAAGAGAAAGACAGGGTATTGTTCCGGTTCAAAATAGGAAGTCTTCGTATACGGTCCCTGGGAATCGTCATAAAGAGCTTTGCTGATAAGCAGTTCGTCTTCGGAAGGAACATGTTCCAAATAAGAATCGCTTAGCATTTCATAGCGCGGCGACCGCGAGAGGACATAGTCTCTGCGAAGCGACGCATAAAGTTCAGCCTTACATCCCGTAATATATGGATTGACAAATATGAAGTCAAGAATACCGAGTGTTAAGATTGATAAGATCTTCCATCCTAAGAAAGAGCAGTCCAGCAGAAACACACGCCATTTGTTTTTATTCATGAGCTGTTTGGATAAAAAGAAGGCGTCTTTTCGGCTTATTTTTGGATTTTCGGCGAGTATGTACGGGATCATGGCATATTCATAATGTTTTATGATCCCTCCTGCGATCGTGAAATTCCAAAGAAACTGAAATACAGATCTGCAGAACATGACCCACACAGGGGCGGCTATACACCGAAGTTTATATAAGAAGAAAATCTTTGAGATAGAAGTTCTTTTGTATTTGCGTACTTCAAGAAAAAACCGCATTTCTCCGATGATAAGCACATAGTTCACAAACAGTTGATAGAGAAATGTTATACACAGTCCTATTATAAGAAATACAAAAGATGTGCCTAACGGTTCTGTAAAAAATGCATTGACTGTTCTAAGGACATTAAAAAATATGGATATGCCGGCGGAACATAGATCGATCACAAAAGAAAATACATGAAATACAGTATTTTGTAAAAGTTTTGGAAAAGCGTTCCCGCCTAAGATCAGACCGAGTGTTTTGGCAAACGCTTCGGAATTCGTAATGCTAAGAGAAAATGCGGCGTCTGTATAGGCAGGACCGGAAAGTTTCTGCAGATTTAAAAATGTTGTGGAAACAGGGTATGCTGTCGTAAGCAAAGAGATAATGAAACAGACGGAAACCATCCTTGTATACGCCGGTTTCATGCATGATTTAGAAGATTTTTTTAATGTTTTTGTTTCCACATAATGATAGTCCCCTCTAAAGTTATAACAATATCGGCAGTCTGCCTGATTGGTTTGAAAAAGTGTTTTAAGGATGGAGTGCTTCATGTTCGCGACGAATCTCGTTGAAGCAGTCAAGAGCATTCCATTTGCTGTTAGTTGCAGTCAGGACGGCTTTATACGGGAACGGGTACCCGCTTTTGCGAAGGGCTGCCAGAACCTGATCGAGACGGCTGCTGCTTAAAGAAGAGAAGAGAAACATTGTATCCGGAAGTTCCTCTCCGGCGTAATTTCCTTCGACAGGAGAGATATCTTTCATGCCGGCAAGATATCCGAGCGGCTGATTGTACTGTTCCGGTTTGATAAGCTGTATGCGGATATGCAGAGGCAGCAGGGCAGAACGGATTTTCAGCAGTTGTTCTTTTGCCGGTGGATTAAATAGTAAGATCATTTCTTTCATGTGTGAAATCCTTTCATTTTATATAAATATATTTTTATTTGTTTTACTGATGTTATTGTATCGCATAAACTGGAAAAAAGAAAGAGAAATGGATTGCGGCTTTGTGCATGGTGGAACTGTTCGTTCATATAATAAATTAAGAAGAGCGTAAAATGGCGGTGAGGCGGTATGCGGATCTGTGAACTGAAGGAAAAAGAAGTGATCAATGTATGCAGCGGAAGGCGTCTCGGCTGTATCGCAGATGTGGAGATCAACATATGTACAGGAGAAATCGAGGCGATCGTAATACCCGGACCGGGGAAAATATGCGGATTTTTCGGGACAGATTGTGAATATGTGATTCCCTTTTCCTGCATAAAAAAGATCGGTCCGGATATCGTGCTTGTGGAGATTAAAGAAGAAAAATTTTTGCAAAAATTTTAAAGCGTGTGGTATAATAATTGCGCATATAGAAAATGGAAAGAGAAAGGCGGAAATGCTCATGAGATGTCCATATTGTGGAAATCCGGATACGAGAGTGATTGATTCTCGTCCTGCAGAAGATAAAAACTCGATCAGAAGAAGACGTTCGTGTGATGAATGCGGCAGAAGATTTACGACATACGAAAAAGTAGAGACGATTCCGCTCATTGTTATAAAAAAAGATAATAACAGAGAGCAGTATGAACGGTCTAAGATTGAACAAGGTGTATTGAGCGCATGTTATAAACGCCCTGTTCCCGCAGAAGCAATCCAGAAAACGATCGATGCGGTCGAACTTGAGATTTTTAATCGTGAGGAGAAAGAAATCCCGAGCAGTGAGATCGGGGAAATCGTTATGGAAAAACTAAAAGAGCTTGATCCGGTAGCATATGTACGTTTTGCCTCTGTGTACAGAGAGTTTAAAGATGCGGGCACATTTATGGACGAGCTTAAGAAGTTTTTGCAGTAGATAAAATTATGAGAACATATAAATTGACGATTGCCTATGACGGGACAAACTATCAAGGCTGGCAGAGGCAGTCAGATACAGATCGGACGATACAGGGGATTTTGGAAGAGACGCTGGAAAACTGCATAGGATATCAGGTGCAGATCGACGGCTACCCGGGAGAACCGATGCCGGAGTTCATGCAAGCGGCCAGACTGCGAGCGTTGTTTTGCCGGGTAAAGTGGATACGGCTTTGTTTACGGAAAAAATGAACGGGTGTCTTCCGCCTGATATACGCATCCTTGATGTGGAGCTTGTGAAGAACGGATTTCATGCCCGGAAAAGTGCGGTAGGGAAAGTTTATGAATATCGGATCGATACGGGGATCAAACAAGATGTATTTACACGGAAGTACAGTGGTCATTTTCCGGGAGAACCGGATCTTGCAAGGATGAGGAGGCGGCCGGATATTTGACAGGCACACATTTTTTGCGGGGTATACGGATAAAAAAAGATAACAGATCTGTCAGACGTACGATTTACTCGATCATGATCAGAGATGAAAGAAAAGACTTTTTGCCGTGCGGAAAATCCGATCAGATCGGGAATGGAAACTGTATTGTCATTCGATATGACGGAACGGGATTTTTGTATCATATGGTGAGAATATTGACAGGAACTTTACTTGAAGTCGGGATGCGGGAACGTACCGCCGAAAGTGTGAAAGAGGCGCTTTTGACAGGAGACAGATCAAAAGCGGGGTTTCTGGCTTTCCGGCAGGCGGACTTTTTTTGAGAGAAGTACGGTATGAATGAGAAGAGAGGGACAGGTAGTGAAAGCATCTGTCCTTTTATGCTTTACCCGGAAACAGGTTCTATCAGAGTGATATTAATATTATGTGAGAGAGGTGGATGATAATGAAATTTGTTTCGTGGAATGTAAATGGAATAAGAGCGTGTGTGCAAAAAGGTTTTTTGGATTTTTTCACTGAGGCAGATGCGGATATTTTCTGCATACAGGAATCAAAGATGCAAGAAGGGCAGTTGGAACTCGATTTGCCGGGATATCATCAGTATTGGAATTATGCGGTGAAAAAAGGATATTCGGGAACGGCGGTGTTTACGAAAAAGGAACCGTTGTCTGTAACTTACGGTATCGGAATCGAAGAACATGATCAGGAAGGCAGAGTGATCACATGCGAATTTGAAGATTTCTACTTTGTTACGGTATATACGCCCAATTCGCAAAATGAATTGGCGAGACTTGATTACCGCATGAGATGGGAAGATGATTTTCGTATGTACCTGAAAAAACTGGAAGAAAAAAAGCCGGTCATCGTAACCGGAGATATGAATGTGGCGCACAAGGAAATTGATCTGAAGAATCCAAAGACAAATCGAAAAATGCCGGATTTACAGATGAGGAGAGAGGAAAGTTTACCGAACTTCTTGACGCGGGATTTATTGATACGTTTCGGTATTTTTATCCCGATCGGGAAGGAATTTATTCCTGGTGGTCGTATCGCTTCAGCGCAAGAGCAAAAAAATGCCGGATGGCGGATCGATTATTTCTGTGTTTCGGAAAGTTTGAAAGAGCGTCTGAAAGATGCGAAGATTTTGACAGATGTGATGGGATCGGATCATTGTCCTATTGAGCTGGATATGGATTGAATATAATATGGGAGGTTGTTTGAAATGACAAAGATTGATATTATTTCGGGCTTTTTAGGAGCTGGAAAAACAACGCTTATAAAAAAAATGCTGACGGAAGCATTTGCGGGAGAACAGGTCGTGCTTATTGAAAACGAATTCGGAGAGATCGGGATTGACGGCGGATTTTTAAAAGAATCAGGAATCGAGATCAGGGAAATGAATTCGGGTTGTATCTGTTGTTCTCTTGTCGGAGATTTCGGCAAATCTTTGAGAGAAGTTGTGGATACTTATCATCCGGATCGTATTTTGATAGAACCGTCGGGGTCGGAAAATTATCAGACGTCATAAAGGCGGTTCAAGACGTACAAAGTGAGATCGACGCTAAGTTAAATAGTTTTACGACTGTTGTGGATGTGACGAAATGCAGAATTTACAGAAAAAATTTCGGTGAATTTTTCAGTAATCAGATAGAATATGCGGGCGCGGTTATTTTGAGCAGGACAGATAAGGCAAAACCGGAAAAGATCGAAGAAAGTATTGCTATTTTAAGAGAATTGAATCCGAAGGCGCCGTTTATTACTACACCTTTGGAACAACTTGCGGGAAGTAAAATTTTGGAAACGATGGAATCCGTCAGATCAATGGAGGAGGAACTCCTTGCGGAGGTTGTCTGCCCGGAGTGCGGTCATCACCACGGAGCGCATCATCATGACCATGGAGAGGATGAGTATCATCACGAACATCACCATCATGACCACGGAGAGTGCGAGCATCATCACGAACATCACCATCATGATCACGGAGAGTGCGAGCATCATCACGAGCATCACCATCATGACCACGGAGAGTGCGAGCATCACCACGACCACCATCATCATGACAATGGAGAGGACGGACTCACCACGACGACCACCATCATCATGACTGTGGATGTGGTCATGATCATGCCGGTCACCACCATGCAGACGAAGTGTTTACGAGCTGGGGGCGTGAGACGATCCATGTGTATTCGGAAGAACAGGTCGGGGAGATTTTAAAGAGTCTTGAAAATGAAGAAGAGTATGGCGATATCCTTCGAGCAAAAGGAATGGTCAAAGGAGAAGACGGAACATGGATCTACTTCGATATGGTTCCGGGAGAATATGAAGTGCGTACCGGAGCGCCGGAATACACGGGACGTATTTGTGTGATCGGAGCAAAGATAAATGAAGAAAAACTGGAAAAACTGTTCGGCCTTTAATCGGCGAACATACAAAGGAAACGAATGAAAGAGCGAGAACCGGAAAATATGGAATGAAAAAATAAGGAGGGAAAAATAAAACATGAATGAACCGGATGTAATGGTTTATTTGATGACGGGATTTTTAGACAGTGGAAAGACCGGATTTTTAAAATTTACATTGAAGCAGGATTATTTTCAGATCGATGGAAAAACATTGCTCATTCTTTGCGAAGATGGAGAAGATGAGTATGATGCGATGGAAATGTTAAGATACGGCGTTGTAATAGAGCGGCTGGAAGACAGAGAAGAACTGACAGAGGAGTATTTGGCGGAATTAGATCGAAAGCACGAGCCTGATCGAGTTGTCATTGAATATAACGGAATGTGGAAGGTCAGTGATTTTGAAAATATGAAGCTTCCTAAGGGCTGGGGGATCGAGCAGAAGATCACAACAGTGGACGCAAGCACATTTCAGACATATCTGACTAATTTAAAACCGCTCTTTGTAGAAATGGTAAGAGGCGCCGAGATGGTTCTTTTTAACCGCTGTGAAGATATTAAGCCTCTGGCGGGATACAGGAGAAGCGTCAAAGTAGTCAGCCCTCAGGCGGAAGTTATATTTGAAGATGAACAAGGAGAAGTGGAAAATATTTTTGAAGATGACGTGCCGTATGATCTGGATGCGCCTGTAATCGAGATTCCGAGAGAAGATTATGGTATCTGGTATGTGGATATGATGGAAAATCCCGCCCGATATCGTGGAAAAGTTATTGAAATCACAGCGAAGGTGTTGAAACCTTCCGGATTTCCGTCAAAAGTGTTTCTTCCGGGGCGGATGGCGATGACATGTTGTGCGGATGATACGACATTTCTGGGATATGTATGCAGAAGTGCGTACGCTCCGAAATTAAAAGCAGGACAATGGGTAAAAGTACGGGCGAAAGTACGGTTTGCGAATGTATCGGTTTATCGCGGAGAAGCGGCCTGTTCTCGAAGCGGAACATATCGAGGCGGCAGAACCGATAGAAGAACTTGTCTATTTTAATTAGAGATGAAATGAGTATTGAAAAGACGAAAAGAAGACCGGCAGAAGAGTCGGACTGGATTTGAAGAAAAAAAAAGAGGAACGCGAGAGAAAAGGAGAAAACCTATGAAATTTACAAAAATGCAGGGCATAGGAAATGATTATGTTTATGTGAACTGTTTGCAGGAAACGATAGAAAATCCATCGGAACTGGCAAAGAAGATCAGTGATCGGCATTACGGAGTCGGTTCGGACGGGCTTATTATGATCAATCCATCTGATAAAGCCGATTTTGAAATGGAGATGTATAATGCGGACGGTTCTCGTGGAGAAATGTGCGGAAACGGGATTCGCTGCGTGGCGAAATATGTATATGATTACGGCTTAACAGATAAAACAAGTATTTCTGTAGAGACATTGGCAGGTATCAAATATCTTGATCTGACTGTAGAAGACGGGAAAGTTGTCCTTGTCAAAGTTGATATGGGAAAACCGATGCTGCGTCCGGAAGAAGTGCCTGTTGTTTCGGAAAAGGAAGAAGTGATAGATGAACCGATTACCGTGGATGGACAGGAATATAGGATGACATGTGTTTCTATGGGAAATCCTCATGCAGTCGTATTTATAGATCAAGATGTAAAAGAATTTCCGCTTGAAACAGTCGGAGTAAAATTTGAAAATCATGAAAGGTTTCCAAAGAGGGTGAATACGGAGTTTGTAAATGTTCTTGACCGTCATACGGCGCAGATGCGCGTGTGGGAGCGGGGATCGGGAGAGACGCTGGCGTGCGGAACCGGAGCATGCGCAGTCGCCGTTGCCTGTGCGTTGAACGGATTGACGGAAGATGAGGTGACAGTAAAACTGCTTGGCGGAGATTTGCAGATCAAGTGGGACAGAGAAAAGAATACGGTATATATGACAGGCCCTGCGGAAGTTGTATTTGACGGGGAGTGGAAGTAGCTTCTTTGTTGACAGATTTTAAGGCTGCCGCTTTGACTGATATGATGCCCCCCATATAGGACAATGATGTATAAAAGTCCGATATGGGGGTATTTTTATGTCCGGAAAAACTGAGATAATTTTTACTTTCCCTTTTTTTTGATTATTTTTTGATAAGCAGTATGAGCAAAAAATAAATTACGCATACTACAATTCCCGAAGCGCAGCTCCATGAAGTGAGTACATACCAAAGGCCTTTTACTCTCTCGATTTGATAAGCGGCTATTTCTCCTCGTTCAAGAACAGTAAACCCTAATATAGCGATCGGAATGCATGCACCTAAAATGAATGCTATAACCGCTCCCAAGACTGTCAGTATTTTTTGATAAAATCTTACCTTTTTTAATGGATTGATCTTTAGGTCAACGTTGGTGTTTTGAATGTCTAGCTGTGTTTTCATTGCGGCCATCTTTTTTTGGCACTCTCTGCACTCGGTTAAATGTTTATCAATATCTTTTTCGTTTGTTCCGATAATATATCATCTTGATATAGTGGTAACAGGTCGGAAACGATGTAGCATGGAAGTCTTTTATTCATCTTTTAAAATCTCCTTTACAATTTTTTGTTTTCCTCTAAAAAAAGTTACTCTTGTCCAATTTTCTGTTTTGCCGATTATTTCTCCGATTTTGGCAAAAGACAAGTTGCTGACCAATCTTAGATACATGACCTCTCGTATCGGTTCATTCATGTTGTGTATCAACTGTAAGATTTCTTTTTGTTCCCATTGAACGTTTACTTCTTTTTCATCCGCTATTTCCTGAATATGATCATTTGTAGATAAGATTTCTTGACGTTTTCTTAAATCTTTCAACCAAACATTTTTCGCGATTCCGCATAACCAGGTTAATATGGAACTATTCCCCTTAAACCGATCGATGCATTGGACAGCTTGAAAGAAAGTTTCTTGAGTAAGTTCTTCTGCAATATCTTCATTATTCGTCTTGCTCAATAAAAACAAAAAGACTTTTCTTGAATACATCTCGTATATTTCTTCGATCACTTGTGCTTTCAACCTCCTTCTGCCAGTTAGTGCCGAATTCTTTCATTTTGTTACAATTATCTTAGTAAAAAAGTAAATAAAAAAGATTATCCAAACATGCAGCTTCCAATTTAAGAATCTGACATGCATCGGATAACCTTAACGAAATTCAATCAGCTTTTACATTATGAAAAATAAAAAATCCTCCATAAAATGGAGGATGAATCGGAGTGACAGGATTCGAACCTGCGGCCTCTACGTCCCGAACGTAGCGCTCTACCAAGCTGAGCCACACTCCGATAAAATAAGGAATTTGTTTATTACAAATTCCAAGCTACGGAAAAGGGACTTGAACCCCTACTAACAGAGTCAGAGTCTGCTGTGCTGCCAATTACACCATTCCGCATTGTACCGTTTTGTGTTGTTTTTGTTGTTTCCCGTAAGCAACATGGTTATTATATCAGACTCTAAAAAAAAATCAAGTGTTTTTTTAAAAAAAATGAAAAAATGAAAAAATTGTAACAATTCAGCACGCGCCATTCGCAAAACCGCACCACGTGCTTATTGTGGCTGACGCCACTGTTTTACTCATAAATGGGCGCTTAGCGCATACAGATGTCCGTTAGCAAAAACATGCAGACATGTTTTGTGCTTCCCGTACACTGTATGGCTGAACTGTTACAAAAAATTGAAAATTAAGAAAACGGTACATGGAAAAGCTTCCGATGCACCGTTTTTAAGTTAGTTAAATCCGATCAGGCGTCTTGCAACGCTGTATGCAAGAGAAGATACTTTACGTCCGGATCTTCCCGGGAGATTCATCGTCTGTCCGAGTATACCGTAGCGGATCTTCATATAAGTTTTGTAATCTTTTCGTTTTAAGTAGCTCCACAGTTCTTTCTTTTTTTAGTTGAGTTCTCCGGTTTTTAGAACGGATACATAAAATGGATGAAACAGTCATCATGATCGCAAGATAATTAACCATATATTTTCGCAGTTTTTTACTTGAGATCATCCGCAGTTCATACATGGAGATCATTGTCTTGGTTACAAATAATTGCTGATCTATCCTTCCGATCATGATTTTTTCGTTGACGGACTGATCTTCCCGCCCGATAAAATAGCGGTAGAAATCGACATTCAGGTAATAAAGGGTGCGTACATGCGGAAGCGGATAATACACGTAAATATTATCAACATAAAAAGTGTGCTTCGGTAATTTTAACTGGCACAGTTTCAGCATCTCTGTCCGATAAAGAACGGAGTGCATCAAAATATATTGGTCGAGCCGGAAATGTCCGATCTCATCCCAGTGAAAAATCGTATTTTCGGGAAGCACATTGTCATAGCGGATCACTTTTTTATGTTCCATGCCGACTTTTTCGTAAACATAGTTTGAGATTACCATATCGACAAGTGTGTCTTCTTTCACAAATGTTTTTACTGTTTCAAGAATTTTAAACAGAGAGCTTTCGTCAACCCAGTCGTCGCTGTCTACTACTTTAAAATATTTTCCTGTGGCATGAGAAAGTCCGCAGTTGACTGCATCGCCGTGTCCTCCGTTTTCTTTTTGGATCGCCTTGACGATCGTCGGATATTGAGCTTCGTACCGTTCGGCGATTTCCTGCGTTCCGTCTTTTGAACCATCGTTGACGATAAGAATTTCGACATCTTCTCCTCCGATAAGGATTGAGTTGATCGCTTTTTCCATATAGGCTTCTGAGTTATAACAAGGAATTGCAAATGAAATGTATTTCATATCATACCTCCTGATTTTATCTGTCATGTTGTCTAAGGTGTAGTATACATTAGTTATTCTATATTGTAAAATTCAATTTTTTCATATATAGTAAAAGTGTTTTTATAATAGCGAAAAGCTAAAGGCCGGGATTATCCGAAATCTTGGCAGATGCTTACAATCCCGGAATGTGATTTTTGAACTTTCGGTGATTAAAATAAGGAGGAAGAGATGAAAAAAAATGTGATCGTAGGACAGTCGGGCGGACCGACGGCAGTTATCAACGCAAGCTTATACGGAGTTGTCAATGAAGCGTTGAACAGAAAGGATTCTTTTGGTGCAGTGTTCGGCATGATTAACGGAATCGAAGGGTTTGCCGAAGGCCGGGTCATGGATATGGAAGAATTGAAGCGCTCGGGAGAACTGGAATTAGTAAAGACAACGCCCGGTTCATATCTTGGCTCTTGCAGATATAAATTACCGAAAGATCTAAACGACGAAGTATATCCGAAATTATTTGAAAGATTTAAGGAATATGACATCGGTTATTTCTTTTTATATCGGAGGAAATGATTCGATGGATACAGTGAGCAAACTGTCGCGTTATGCGGAGATGGTCGGAAGCGATATTTGCTTTCTGGGTATACCGAAAACGATCGATAACGACCTTGTCAATACAGATCATACGCCGGGGTTTGGAAGCGCGGCAAAATATGTGGCTTCAACCGTGCGGGAGATTGCAGTTGACGCATCGGTATATGATAATAAAAAATCAGTGACAATCGTCGAGATCATGGGGCGTCATGCGGATGGCTTACAGCGGCAAGCGCATTGGCACGAAAATTTGAAGGAGATAATCCGGTTCTGATCTATTTGCCGGAAGTGGCGTTTGATACAGAACGGTTTATACAGGATGTGAGCGCGTCTCTTGAAAAAGTGTCAAATGTGATCGTTTGTATCTCGGAAGGAATTAACGATGGCAAAGGAACGTTTATTTGTGAACTTGCAAGCGAGGTAGGAGTGGATACTTTCGGGCATAAAATGCTGACCGGATCAGGAAAATATTTGGAAAACCTGATAAAAGACCGTCTCGGCGTAAAGGTTCGTTCTGTTGAATTGAACGTAAGTCAGAGATGTTCTTCGGCAATGCTTTCTGCGACGGATTTGCAGGAGGCGGTTGATTCGGGAGCGTATGGCGTAAAATGTGCTTTGCATGGCGAAAGCGGAAAGATGATCGCCTTTGTGAGAGCGGACGGTGAAGAATATAAACTTAGTTACGAGGCAAAAGATGTGAATGAAATCTGCAATCGTGAAAAAGGTGTGCCTGCCGGGTGGATCACTAAAGACGGATCAGACGTAAGTGATGAATTTATCCGTTATGCGAAACCGCTTATTCAAGGAGAAGTACAAGTTCCGCAGCAGGACGGACTTCCGCTGTTTGCATACAGGAAGTAAACGGACAGAGGAACTAAAGAAAAGGAACTAAAGAAAAGAAAATCAAGAAAAGAAAATAAATAGACGACGTAATAAAGAAAAAAAGAAGATCATGGTCTTTGCCGGAGATAAAAAGGTTGGTAAAGATCATGATTTTTTATGTTGAAAGTTTCCTGAAGTACATATAATGCAAAAAATGAATGTGCTGCAGTCATAGGAGAATGAATGAGTCAAAAACTGGAAAATCTTTTTAAATCTGGCTCTGGATGCCGATCAGGGAGAAAGAGAACGCTCCGAAGAGCTGGATGTTGGATATGATAAAGAAGAAAATGTGTGGGAACTGATCGTAAAATATTCGGGAACACTTGAAGCGGTCAGGCAAACGGCGCGATCGGTTACGGAACTGTTGAACGGCTATGCGGTTATTGTCATCGAGGAAGAACGGATCGGACAACTGGCTCAGCTCCCGGAAGTGGAATTTATAGAAAACCGAAAAAGCTGTATTTTCAAACTGATGTAGGCAGGCAGGTGTCGTGCATAGATATTGTACAGGATATGCCGTTATCTTTGAGAGGAAAAGGGACTCTTATCGGAATTGTTGACAGTGGGATCGATTATGAAAATGCAGAGTTCAGAAATGAGGATGGAACAACGCGGATTGTGTCTCTTTGGGATCAGTCTGTTAATGGGAGGCCTCCGGCAGGATATTTGGCAGGAACAGAGTATACACGGGAGCAGATCGATGCGGCGTTAGCAACAGAGGACAAAGAGGTAAGGCGGCAGATGGTGAAAACATCCGATGTCAGTGGTCATGGAACAGCGGTGGCGGGAATCGCGGCAGGGAATGGCCGGGGAAGTGAGGGAAGAAGGTTTCGGGGAGCTGCGCCTGAGGCGGAACTGATCATCGTAAAGATGGGAGCCCCCAGAGAAGGCGGTTTTCCGAGAACAACAGAACTGATGCGGGGAGTAGATTATATTGTCCGTAAGGCTGTAGAACTTCGTCGTCCGGTGGCGATAAACATCAGTTTTGGCAACACATATGGATCTCATGACGGAACTTCTCTTGTAGAACGTTTTTTGAACGATATTGCGGACATGTGGAAAAATGTAATCTGCATCGGAAGCGGAAATGAGGGGGCGTCGGCAGGTCATGTGTCGGGAAAAGTGCGGCGGCAGATATCTGAGACGGTAGAACTTGCCGTTCAGCAAAGAGAACCGGCGCTGAGTATTCAAATATGGAAATCGTATGTTGACGAGATGGGAGTTTCGGTGATCAGTCCGTCGGGAAGGCAGGCAGGACCGTTTTATGAATTTTTGGGAGCTCAGCGGTATATACTCGGAGATACAGAACTTTTGATTTATTATGGAGAACCGAAGCCGTACAGCGTGAAACAGGAGATTTATCTGTCGCTTCTTCCCGGAAAACAGTATATAGAAAGCGGCGTGTGGAAAATTGTTTTAACTCCCGGCCGTATTGTGGACGGGGAGTATCAAATGTGGCTTCCGACACAGTCGTCATTAAATATGGGGACAGCGTTTTTACAGCCGAACAGTATGTCGACATTGACGATTCCATCTACGGCGTCGCTTGCTGTTACCGTGGCGGCATATGATGCCCGGACATTTTCGTATGCGGATTTTTCGGGAAGAGGTCCGGCGGGGATGTACGAAGGTGAGAACGTGCTGAAACCGGATATTGCCGCACCTGGAGTGCGCGTTACAGCGCCTGTCCCGGGAGGCGGATATCAGTCTTTTAGCGGAACTTCTTTTGCTGCTCCTTTTGTGACCGGGAGCGCTGCGCTTTTGATGGAGTGGGGAATTGTCAGAGGAAACGATCCATATCTTTATGGAGAAAAAGTAAAAGCTTATTTAAGAAAAGGCGCAAAGCAGCTTGCGGGATACGAGCGATGGCCGAATGCGCTGCTTGGGTATGGAGCGCTGTGCGTGCGGGATAGCCTGCCGGGATTGGGCTCAAGTTAAGTTTCGTTAGTCAGGCGCTGTCCTCGATAACTGATGATATATAAAATATTGCAAATATGACGATGAAGTGCGGAACATTAATAGAAAAGAGTAAAAAGTTCTGATACAATGGGAATGAAATATTGCATTGAATCTGATCTGTATGAAATAAAAGGAAGTATTAATTGTAAAACTCCAAGTGTGTTAATAACAAAAGTGAAGAATAAGGAAGACTGATAGACGATGAATGTTATGCCGATAACGGAATTGATTGATAAAGTTACGGAAATTTGTAAAGCAAATGGTGTAAAAAGGTTGGATCTATTTGGGTCTTTTGCAACAGGGACTGCAACCGATACAAGTGACGTTGATTTTGTTGTATACAGATGCAAGTTGACGGATTATAAATAAGGAGAAGATAAAAGCTGCATGAAAAAGCGAACCGAAGAAATTTTGAATCTTTTAGATGAACAATATGGACGGGAATATATTTGTTATCTGAATTATGAGACGCCGTGGCAGCTGCTGATCGCAACGATGTTGAGCGCTCAGTGTACGGATGCCAGAGTGAATATTGTGACGAAAGATTTGTTTCAAAAATATACATCTGTGGACGCATTTGCCGACGCGGACTTAAAGGAGTTGGAGCAGGATATCAAGCCGACAGGATTTTATCGCAATAAAGCGAAGAACATCATTGCCTGTATGAAAGATATCAGGGAGAAGTTTGGCGGTGAAGTGCCGAGGAGTCTGGAAGATCTGACCTCTTTAGCAGGCGTCGGACGGAAGACGGCGAATGTGATCAGAGGGAACATCTATCATGATGCCAGCGTAGTTGTGGATACGCATGTGAAAAGGATTTCTAACAGACTGGGATTTACAAAACAATCTGATCCCGAAAAGATAGAACAGGATCTGATGAAGGAACTGCCAAAGGATCATTGGATATTGTATAATATTCAGATCATTACGTTTGGAAGAAGTATCTGTACAGCAAGAAATCCTAAATGCGGGGAATGCTTCTTAAAGAAATATTGCACAGGGAGAAAATGACATGAGATCACTTTTTATTTATTTAAAAAATTATAAGAAAGAGACTATATTGGCCCGCTGTTTAAAAATGCTGGAGGCATCTTTTGAACTTCTTGTTCCTCTTGTTATGGCTGCGGTGATCGATAAAGGAATTGCTCAAAAAAGACAGCCCGTATATTATAAGAATGTGTCTTGTTTTGATTGTATTGGGAATCGTCGGGCTGATATGTTCTCTTACAGCTCAATATTTTTCGGCAAAAGCGGCGGCTGGGTTCGGAACAGGACTGCGGCATGCGCTGTTTGAACATATTCAACATTTCGGTTTTTCGGAAATGGATGAAATCGGCAGTTCTACGCTTGTGACCCGAATGACAAGTGATGTAAATCAGGCGCAGGCAGGAGTGAACCTTGTCCTTCGTCTTTTTTTACGTTCGCCTTTTATTGTATTCGGCGCAATGGCAATGTCTTTTATGGTAGATGTCAAAGCGGCAATGGTTTTTGTTGTTGTAATTCCTCTTTTGTCGGTAGTTGTATTTGGGATCATGCTGATTACAATGCCTCTTTATAAGAAAGTGCAGTCATATTTAGATGAAATTCTTCTAAAAACGAGAGAAAATCTTATCGGTGTAAGAGTGCTTCGTGCTTTTAATAAAGAGGAAAAAGAAAAGGCTGAATTTGAAGAAAACAATCAAATGTTGACAAAGGAACAAAAATTTGTCGGAAGTATCTCCGGGCTTATGAATCCACTGACGTATATTATCGTGAACGTGGGTATTATAGTTCTTATTTATGTCGGCGCGGTTCGTGTAAATATGGGGGGTCTGACTCAGGGGAAGTAGTGGCTCTTGTCAACTATATGTCGCAGATCCTTGTGGAGCTTGTGAAACTGGCGAATCTGATCATTACGGTGACGAAAGCGGCTGCATGCGGAAAACGGATCGAAGCTGTGTTGGCAATAAAACCGGAAATGCAGTCGGGAAGTTTGTTGTATACAGAAGAAAAAAGGATTCCTGCGGTGGAATTTTCCAATGTGTCATTGACATATAAAAATGCGGGAGCGCCTTCGTTGAGCAACATCTCGTTTCGGGCAATGCCGGGAGAGACGATAGGGATTATCGGCGGAACAGGGGCTGGAAAATCATCGATCGTAAACATGATCCCTCGGTTTTATGACGCGTCGGAAGGAGAAGTGAAGGTTTTCGGACATGATGTAAGAGAATATGAGATTGAAAGTTTGCGCAGTCATATCGGCGTGGTTCCTCAAAAAGCGGTGCTTTTTAAAGGGACGGTTGCGGAGAATCTTCGGTGGGGAGATGAAAATGCATCGGAACAAACACTGGAAGAAGCGCTTGAAATTTCACAGGCGAAAGAGTTCGTTGATTCAAAGCCGGGAAAGCTTGAATTTATGATAGAACAAAACGGGAGAAATTTGTCCGGCGGGCAGAGACAGCGTATGACGATCGCAAGAGCGCTTGTAAGAAAACCGGATATTCTTATATTGGACGACAGTGCGTCGGCGCTTGATTTCGCGACCGACGCGGCTTTGCGTGACGCGATTAAAAACATGAAAGAAAATCCGACAGTATTTCTTGTCTCTCAGCGGGCGGCATCGGTCAGATATGCAGATCGGATCGTTGTGCTGGAAGAAGGGAAAGCTGTGGCGGTCGGAACACATGAGGAGCTGATGCAAAACTGTTCGGCTTATCAGGAGATTTATTATTCACAATTTCCGGAGGAGGCGGTTTTACATGCTTAAAAACAAACAGTCAATGAAGATAAAATACAGAAGTCAAAAGTGCAGGCAGAGCAGAGTAAGCCACAGAGCAAAGATCGGAAAATGAGCCGGGGAGAAATATTAAAAAAAGTATTCGGGCATCTTGGGAAGTATCGTATTTTTGTTGTTTTTTCTGTTTTGCTGGCAGCAGTCAGCGTCGCCCTTACGCTCTACATTCCGAAACTGATCGGTTATGCGGTAGATGAGATCATAGGAAAAGGAGCGGTAAACTTTGCCGGGATATTCCGAATTCTGTTTCAGATCGGAATATGTACGGGTATTACGGCGCTTGCGCAGTGGCTGATGAATGTGTGCAATAATAAAATGACTTATCAGGTCGTGCAGGATGTGAGAAACGAAGCTTTTCGGAAGATTCAGATCCTTCCGCTGAAATACATCGACAATCATCCATCCGGAGAAATAGTAAGCCGTGTTATTGCGGATGTAGATCAGTTTGCGGACGGACTTTTGATGGGATTTACCCAGTTGTTTACAGGAGCTGCAACGATTATCGGCACGCTGGGATTTATGTTGTCGGTTGATGTAAATATTACGTTTGTCGTCGTTTTGATCACTCCGATTTCATTTTTTGTGGCGAACTTTATTGCCCGCAAAACATTTGCGATGTTTCGTCTTCAGTCTGAAATCAGAGGAGAACAGACAGGTCTGATCGACGAAATGATCGGCAATCAGAAAGTAGTACAGGCGTTTGGGCAGGAAGAAAAAGTGACGGAGCGGTTTGATAAGATTAATGAAAATTAGGAAGCGCATATTTGAGAGCGACATTTTTCTCTTCCGTTACAAATCCGGCGACCCGTTTTATAAACAGTCTCGTATATACGGGAGTCGGGATCGCAGGTGCGTTTGCGGTAGTAAACGGAACGCTGACAGTAGGGCAGCTTACAAGTTTTTTTGAGTTATGCAAATCAGTATACAAAGCCGTTTAATGAAATATCCGGAGTTGTGACAGAGTTCCAAAACGCGGTTGTATGTGCCGGTCGTATTTTTGAGTTAATAGAAGAAATTCCTCAGCCGGAAGATGCAAAAGATGCGGCGGTTCTGACTCATGTCCGGGGACATGTACTGGCAGAGCATGTTGATTTTTCGTATATGCCACAACAGAATCTGATCACGGATTTTAATTTGAAAGTTATGCCGGGACAAAAGATCGCTGTTGTAGGACCGACGGGATGCGGAAAAACAACGCTGATCAATCTGCTTATGCGGTTTTATGATGTAGACGGCGGCTGTATTTCAGTAGACGGAAAGGATGTGCGTGAGGTTACGAGGGAAAGTCTGCGCTGTGCATATGGCATGGTGCTTCAGGAAACGTGGCTGAAAACGGGAACGATCCGGGAAAATATTCTTTAGGAAGGTCCGACGCGTCAGAAGAGGAAATGATAGAAGCTGCAAAAGCATCTTATATTCACAATGTAATCCTGCGTCTGCCAAACGGATATGACACGTGGGTGACAGAAGACGGAGACGGGCTGTCGCAAGGACAGAAACAGCTTGTTATGCATCGCGCGTGTTATGCTGTGCAGACCGCCTATGCTGATCCTCGATGAAGCGACGTCATCGATCGACACAAGAACAGAAGTAAAGATACAGGCGGCTTTTACAAAATTGATGGAAGGGCGGACGACGTTTATTGTGGCGCATCGTCTGTCAACGATCCGCGAGGCGGACGTGATTCTCGTTATGAAAGACGGAAAAGTTATTGAGCAGGGCAATCACGAGAGCTTGATGGCTGCAGACGGATTTTACAGACATTTGTATGAATCGCAGTTTCTTAGGGGAAAAGATGAGGATAAATGATAAAAGTGAAGAAAATAAAAAGTCTGAAAACGGATAAAGATACAAATATAGAGACCGTATTAAGGAGGATGGCTATGACAAAATTAAGTACATTATGCTATATAGAAAAAGACGATAAATATTTAATGCTTCACCGTACGGTGAAAGAAAATGATGTGAATAAAGATAAATGGATCGGTGTCGGCGGACATTTTGAATATGGAGAAAGTCCTGAAGAGTGCTTGCTAAGAGAAGTGAAAGAAGAAACGGATATACGCTGACTTCGTGGGCTTACCGGGGAATCGTGACATTTGTTTACGGTGAAGATGTTGTAGAATACATGTCGCTTTATACGGCTGACGGGTTTGAAGGAGAACCGATCGACTGTGATGAGGGCGAGTTGGAATGGGTTGAAAAAATCAAAGATCGAGACGCTGAAGTTATGGGAGGGAGATAAGATTTTCTTTGATCTGTTGGAGAGAGACTGCGGCTTTTTTCTCTGAAACTTGTTTATAATATAGAAGATATTTTAAAAAGCGCTGTTCTTGACGGAAGCCGCTTCCTCTTACCGAGGATGGAAAGTGGATTGGAAAATGAACCGGAAAACAGACTGAAAAATGAAGTGAAAGACAGATAGAAAAAGAAGCAGGCGTAAGCGGACGCGGTATGAAAAGTCATGGATTTTGAAACAGGGCAATATCCGGCTGAATAAAGGTAAATATAAAGAAAAGGATGGAATATAATATAGTCAGTCCATATATGAGGAAGCGGAAACGTGCGATATTTTTCTGCTCATATAATTTGGATGCCATTGAAAAAGTGATTCCAGTACAAAGGTAAAAAATAGCAATATCGATCCAGACAACCGTAAAGCCGAGTATGCCTGAGTAAGTATAAAAGAAAACAGGGATAAGTGTCGTTCCTGTCAGAATGCCGGATAAAAGTGGTAAAGATACGTTTGGAACGGCGTTTTATATATTAGTTTGAAAAGAAAGCAGTAGAGCAGAGCCGGAAAGAACAAAAGTTTCATATGTTCCCATGCAGATTCGCTGATTGGGCAGACAAGACCTATAAAAGTTGAATCGCCGGACCATTCATAGAAAAAGTGCGACAGTGTTCCGAGAACAGACGTGAACAGAAAACCGGAGATAAAGATGTATTTACCGGAAAGTTTATAGGAAGCAAGCATAACAAGTCTCCTTTCATAAGCAGAAAAGTATTTTATATAGTATATGCAGAAGTTAGAAAATCAGCCCTCGAAAAACTCGTCATTATGCATAAAAATAAATGTATTTTATATGGAAAATGATGAAAATACGACATATGGAGCGGGGGGGGGTAAAAATAATGTTGACACATTGAACAAAAGGGTATATGGTTCTGTATGAGTATGTGGGCAAAATGCTAAGAAAGGAAGGGAAAATAGTTGTGGAAAATGTCAAAAAACTAATGCGAAAAGCAATGGGAATTGTTTTAAGTGTTGTGCTTACATTAGGGTGTATTCTAGGAAGCGGCACGATCGCATGGGCAGAAGGTGAGACGGCAGATGCCGCCGCGAAGATCAAGGTGGCATGCGTGGGGAGACAGCCTGACGGAAGGGTACACTTCGACGGGCGCGAATTCAGGAAAGAAAGGACCAAAATGCATATCCGGCACGTTTGCAGAGTTTACTTGGAAGCGGATATGAAGTAAAAAACTTTGGGGAAACAGGTGCGTTTTTGATGGAGGGGACAAGTAATCCATATAAAAGCGGTACAGAATACGAACAAAGTAAAGCTTATAATGCAGACATTGTAATTATTATGCTTGGAACGAATGATTCCAAAAACTGGAACGAAGAAAATTATAAAACACAGATGACAGCGTTTTATAATGAGTATAAGACGGAGAATAACAAAGTTATTTTTGCCACGTCTCCGAAATGTTATCAGACGACGGGAAACGATATCACTCAGGAAAAGGTCGAAAAAGTCTATCAGGCTCAGAAGGCATTGATTAAAGAAAATGCCGCATGGGATTTCATTGATATGTATGAAAAGACCGAAGGAAAAGAAAATCTTTATAATACAGATAAAGTACATTTTACAGATGCAGGATATCTGTACATAGCAGAATGCATGTATGAAAAGATTACAGGAAAAAAAGCTCCGATTGAAGAAAAGGTGAAAATTCCGCATACACAGCAGAGCGGAGAAACAAACTACTTCACATTCGCAGAAGGAAAATGGGAGGCAGGAGATGCGCAGCATACATGGTCAAAAAAAGTAGATCCGGCGCATCCTGAAGCAACCTATTATGAAGTGAAATTTACAGGACATAAGATCGATATCTATTCCGGTAAAAACAGAATGATGGGAAAAGTGAAGTATCTGATCGACGGTGAGGAAAAGCAGAGGGAGACCTTTATAATGCTACTAATATCAATTCTACATTCATTACAACGATTTCCGATTTAGAAGAAAAAGAACACACATTAAAAGCGGTGGCTACAGGGGAAAGAAATGCATCAGGAACAGGTTCGGACATTCTGATCGATGCCGCTGAGGTGTATGTATATACTTACAGAGAACCGGAAGAAGCAAAACTTCACGGAACAATTACAGATAATAATCTTCAGTATACCCAGGATAAATTAACTGAGGTAAAAGCAGCAAACAAAACAGAAGATACTTTGAATGCATGGAAGAATGATACGGTTACTTCTGAGATTTCTTTAGCTTCGATAGATTCTTCTTATACAGATGTAACAGCGACGGCAAGTGATTTCACCGGAAACGGCAATACGATTCCGAAAGCAAATGTGGATTTAAAATTTATTAAATCAGTTCAGGCTTATACAGGAATGCCGGGATACGGTGATCCTGACAGAGAAGTTCCGAAAGGAAGCAGACAGGAAGCAAATGAAGTGCTTTATCAGGATGCCGGAACAGCGATGAATATTGGAACGAACAAACTTCAGAATATCTGGGTATCTGTGAAAGTTCCGGCAGGAACAGCGGCAGGTAGTTATACAGGAACGGTTACGGTAACGGCAAAAGAATTAGCAGAACCACTTACATTTACTTATACGTTAAAAGTTGCTGATGCAGAACTTCCGGATGCGACGAAGTTTAAAGATGGTTTTGATATGGAATTGTGGCAGAACCCGTATCGTATCGCAGAATATTATGATGTAACGCCGTTTTCTGAAGAGCATTTTGAAATTTTAAAATCCCACATGGGATTATATAAAAATGCCGGCGGACATGCCATTACAACTACAATCGTAGAAGAGGCGTGGGCAGGCCAGACATACGGGGAAGGAACTGTTAAATTCCTTCTATGGTTAAATGGACAAAGAAAGCGGATGGAAAATGGAGTTTTGATTATACGGATTTTGATAAATGGGTAACGTTTAACAAAGACGTTATGAAAATCGGGGACAAGATCGTATGTTACAGTATTGCGCCTTGGACAAACTCAGTTGTTTATTATGATGAAGCGACAAAGACAACAGTAAAAAACGATTGACTCCGGGTTCAGAAGAATGGACAACGATATGGACGGCATTTCTGAATGATCTTGCAGACCATTTATATGAAAAAGGCTGGTTTAACGACGCTTATATCGGTATCGATGAAAGAGGATTTAATAAGGCGGCGTTTGATTTGATCGATTCAATTAAACGCGGCATTCCGACACCTTTGAAATTAAAGAGTGCGGGAGCGATGGATGGATTTGTTGAGAAAAAAGATCTTGCAATGCGCGTAGACGACCTGAATGTAGGTTCTATCGCGGTAAAGGCCCATCCTCAGCAGTTTGAAGAAATAAGACAGGCTCGTGAAGATGCGGGACTTCGTACAACTATTTATACATGTACAGGTCATAAACCGGGTAACTTTTCATTAAGTGCGCCGGGAGAAAGCTACTGGACAATGATGTATTCTTATTCCGTAGGCGGAGAAGGATATCTTCGCTGGGCATATGACTCATGGGTTGAGAATCCATTGGAAGATACGACTCACAATGCATTTGAAGCCGGGGATTGTTTCTTGTATTCCCGGATGATTCTGAAGCAAAAGTTACAAAATCAAGTACACGTTTTGAAAAAATGGCAGAAGGTGTACGCGATGTAAATAAACTTATTAAAATGAAATCAGATGTTCCGAGCATGGCGGCAAAAGTGGATGCTTTGATGGATTCTGTAAAACCGACTTATGCATCAAGCGCGTATTATCTGACAGATGCGGGAATACAAGAACTTGCGTCGGATATGAATACGATCAAAACAAAAATTGCCGAGCTGACAGAAGAATATGTCGCATTAAAGAAAGCGGGAGTGACCGAGGTTGACTCAGTATCGATCAACGGAGAGAAAGAGGTTGAATTACAGCAGGGAGGTACAACTCAGCTTGAAGTTACAGTCCTTCCGGAAAATGTATTGAATAACACAGTCACATGGTCGACCGATAATCCGGCAGTTGCAGTTGTGAAAGACGGAGCGGTAACTGCGAAGGGATCAGGCCGCGCTGTTATTACGGTGACATCTAACCAAAATGAAGAAAAGAAAGATTCTGTTACGATCGTTGTAAAAGAAGCTGAGGTTGAAGAAGGAGCGCAGGTTTCTTACTATTCATTTGACGATGTGAAAGGACAGAAGTTAGAGGATGAATGGGGAAAACGTGACGGTACTCTTGATGCTTCCTGCACAACCGAAGCCGGCAAATCAGGAAAAGCGCTGAACGTAACACAAGACGGAAAAGGTGCAGTGATTACGCAGACGGCAGGCGATCTGAATGACAAAGACTGGACGGTTTCGTATTGGGTAAAGACTACGTCAGAATTTAATAAAGAGATTTCTGTATTGGAAGATTCCACAAAAGCATTTTCCTTCTCATTGAAGATGGCGGCAGACAGAGTATCCGGATTCCGTGTAGGGAATAATGGCGGAGACGTCTTGTCGTATCAGTATGATTTCGAGAAAGACAAGTGGTATCATATTACATGGGTGCAGGATAAAGATCAGGGTCTTGCCATGTATGTAAACGGTACAAGAGTCGGTGATATCAATGCATGGACAAAAAATAATCCTATTAAAACACCTGCGGATGTGATCGGCGGTACTGGATTTACAGGTCTGATCGATGAAGTGAAAGTTTATAACCGTGTATTGAATGAAAGTGAAATACTTTCCGCAATGAAAGTAAAAAGGATTAAACATTGCGGATACGAATCCAACGGTAAATATCGGAGAAACGTATCAGATTACAACAAACTTGATAACAGACGCCGAAGATAAGACGATTACATATGTCTCAAACAAGCCGGAAATTGCAAGTGTAAATGAGGACGGTTTAGTAACGGCGAACAAGAAAGGAAAAGCGGTCATTACTGTAACAGGCGGCGGATATACGGAAAAAGTTACAGTAAACTGTAAGAAAGTATTGTATGCAAATTCAAGGATTCCACAGTATGAATTGGCGGATAAATATCTGAAAGATATTGAAAAAGCTCCGAATACACCTAGACAGTATCTTGGACAGCCGGACATGGTTCAGACAAAGACAGGCAGACTGATTACTGCTTATCCGACAGGACACGGTCATGACCGATTATTATGCAGATTAGTGATGATGAAGGCGAGACTTGGACGGAGAAGAAAGATATTCCGGCATCGTTTGCAACTTGTCAGGAAACACCTACCTTATATACATTGGATATGGGTAATGGAAAAGAAAGAATTATGCTGATTTCAGCATGTCCGAACTGGGATTTACAAAGAGGCGGATGGGATACTGCCTACTCTGATGATGACGGAGAAACTTGGACAGAATATAAGAATCACTGGCCTTCTTTTGACGGAGCAGAGAAAAAACATACAATCGTAGCAATGGCAAGTCTTGTGCAGTTAAAAGATGAACAGGGAAATTACATTCAGAAATGGATGGGTGTTTTCCATGATTATGGTTATGTCAACTTCAAGAGCTATCTGACATTTGATGAAGACGGAAATGAACAGTGGAGCGAGCCGGAAAGATATTTAGCTGATTATAGAAGTATCGAAAGCAAATATGGAATCTGTGAAGTCGGAATGTTCCGCTCACCGGATGGAAAACGGATCATGGCGCTGGCAAGAAGTGATAAAAAACCAAACTTATCCGTGATGTTCTATTCTGATGATGAAGGAAAAACATGGAGTAAACCGGAAGAAATGCAAGGTTCGCTTGCAGGGGAAAGACATAAAGCTGTATATGATCCGATCAGCGGACGTCTTTTGATCACATTCCGTGAGATCGTATACAAAGACGGTAAGCTTGATAACAACTGGATGGCAGGCGACTGGGTTGCATGGGTTGGAACATATGAAGACCTGTTAGAGCAAAATGAAGGTGAATACCGTATACTGATCGAAGAAGACTGGGCAATGAATGCAAAATCCGGTGATACGGGATATGCGGGAATTTTAGTTCTGGATGATGGAACATTTATCATGGATTCTTACGGACACTTTGACGAAGAGTTTTCTAAGAATGCATTTGAATCAGGTAATTATAATGTAAGAACAGATTTATGTTATATCAAACAGGCAAAATTCAAACTTGGTGAAATCGAGAATGAAAACGGTCTGATTGACAGAAGCGCCCTGGAAGCAAAAAATCAATGAAGTAAAAGATACGTCGGCAGAAGGGTACACAGACACTTCTTATGCGGCATTTGCAAAAGCGCTGACGGATGCACAGACAGTATTTGCAGATTCTTCCGCACAGCAGATTCAGATTGATGAAGCGCTGAAAGTATTAACTTCAGCATTTGAAGGTTTGGAAGAAAGACCGGTAGAACCGGAGAAACCGACGGTAGAAAAAGTTGAAATTAAAGCAAATCCTGCTAAGACAGAGTACAAAGAAGGGGAGAAATTCGACCCGGCAGGACTTGTGCTTACAGTGAAATATAACAAAGGCGAGGACAAAGAAGTAGCTTACAGTGATGCAACAAAGGCAGACTTCGCATTTAATCCGTCACTTGATACAGCGCTTACAGAAGGTGTGAGCAAAGTTGATGTAAGATATGCGGGCAAGACGGTAGAAATCGGTATTGAAGTGAAAGCTGACACACCGGTAGAGCCGGAAAAACCGACGGTAGACAAAATTGCCGTTAAAAAGTGCCAGCTAAGACAACTTACAAAGTAGGGGAGAAATTCGACCCGGCAGGACTTGTGCTTACAGTGAAATATAACAAAGGCGAGGACAAAGAAGTAGCTTACAGTGATGCAACAAAGGCAGACTTCGCATTTAATCCGTCACTTGATACAGCGCTTACAGAAGGTGTGAGCAAAGTTGATGTAACATATGCGGGCAAGACGGTAGAAATCGGTATTGAAGTGAAAGCTGACACGCCGGTAGAGCCGGAGACGCCAACGGTAGACAAAGTTGAAATTAAAGCAAATCCTGCTAAGACAGAGTACAAAGAAGGGGAGAAATTCGATCCGAAAGGACTTGTGCTTACAGTAACGATGTCAGACGGAACAACAAAAGTTGTTGCATACGGACCGGAGACGGCAAAAGATTTCTCCTTTAATCCGAGTCTTAATACAAAACTGACAGCGGATACGAAGAAAGTAACAGTAACATACGGCGGACAGTCGGCAGACGTAGCCGTATCGGTGAAAGCAGATCCGTCAGAGGATAAGAAGCCGGTAGATCCGGATAAGAAACCGAATACAGAGAAACCGGACAAAGGCGGAGCGGTTCAGACAGGAGATAATTTTAACGTAACGCTGCTGATCGGACTTGTAGTTCTTGCAGGCGTGACTGCAGGCGGAACGGCTCTGACAATTTTCAAAGGAACAAAAGAAAATAAGCTTCATCCGTAAACAGTACGGAAAAATACAGGGTTGTCACTTAGTGGCGGCCCTGTTTGTATATGGATTTTTATGAGATCGGTTTTTCGTACATTTTTAGGGGAGTTTCTCGATTGAAATAACGGAAAATATGTGAATTTCTGACAATGCTCTTTCATAAATTGATGTAACTTCTCAAAGCCTTGTATTTACTGGTGTTCTGCAAGATTTTGAAAAACGGTAAAGTGGTGTATTGTATCATAAAGTGGTGTGGTTTGATATGAAAATGGTGTACTAAATGGTGTAGTAAATCGGAAAGAATTATTAAATTTGATAGCAAAATTGTAAGAGCGTCAGATTTGACATTTGAATAGGTATTTGTTTAAATAATAATAAAAAAAAGACACTATTGATAGTTGGTTAGTCCAAATTATCTAATTACTCAAAAGAGTAACCGCATTCCTTGGGCGAGGGGCGGTTACTTTTTTGATTGATTTATATACGCTATCAAAATCGTTACAACAATACTAAGTATCATTAGTACGATTGTAGAGTAAGAAAAGGACTATTTGACAGTTTTCGTACATTTTAAGGAAGTTCCTTAATTGAAATAACAGGAAATATATGATAAAATTGAGAAGTTTTAATAGTTTTTTCCCGATTTTGCCCCCTTTACATTGCACACACTTCGGCATACTTTTGCTACAAGAGCAATCGAATATGGCATGAACCCCAAAATATTGCAGAAACTTCTGGGACATGGTACATTACAAATGACAATGGGTTTGTACTGCCACGTAACAGAGGATACGCTGTTTTTGGAAACGGAGAAGTTTAAGAGAAGGTGTAGTTGAGCATGAAGTGGTGTAAAAATGGTGTAGCAGGGGATGAAACATAGAAAGTAAGGGCGAGAAAAGCCCGTAAATACGGAGGTTTTAAGAAAGATGGAAAGTTATAAGCAGGAATTTATTGAGTTTATGGTGGACAGCGATGTGCTGAAATTTGGAGAATTCACATTGAAAAGCGGAAGGAAATCTCCGTTTTTATGAATGCAGGCGGATATGTGACAGGTTCGCAGCTTAAAAAGCTCGGCGAATATTATGCGAAAGCGATCCATGACACATACGGAGATGATTTTGATGTGTTGTTCGGACCTATATGCTTATAAGGGGATTCCTCTTGCGGTTGTAACTGCGATCGCTTACAGTGAGTTGTATGGAAAGAAGTACGATACTGCTCGGACAGAAAAGAAGAGAAAGATCACGGAGCAGACAAAGGAAGCTTCCTCGGAAGTAAATTTAAAGACGGCGATCGAGTTATCATGATCGAAGATGTAACGACGTCAGGAAAGTCGATGGAAGAGACCGTTCGAAAGTAAAAGCAGGCCGCTGATGTGGAGATCGTCGGATTAATCGTATCTCTTAATCGTATGGAGGTCGGAAAAGGGGAGAAAAATGCGCCCTTGACGAGGTGAAAGATCTGTCTGGTTTCGATACGGCCGCGATCGTGACGATGGAAGAAGTCGTGGAACACTTGTACAACAAGCCGTATAACGGAAAAGTTGTGATCGACGATACATTAAAGGCTGCGATCGATACATACTATGAAACATATGGAGTAAAATAAAACGGGGAGGCGCTTTATGGAAAAGGCATATCTTACAATGAAAAACAGTGGTGCAAGTAGCATTACACTTGGGATTATCGTTCTCGTTGTCGGAGTGGCAACAGGAATACTTGCAATCGTGAACGGAGCAAAATTACTCAAACATAAAAAAAGAGATTACATTTTAAGCAGCTTGACAGCTTTCAGGGAAACTGTGAAAGGACACGGATGAAAAGAGATAAATAAACAGAAAGAAAAAATAAGGGACTAAGCCGGAATACAGGCAGTCCCTTTTTGCAACGGCGGCGGAACGAAGTCTGGGTTTGCCTGAGACTTTGCGGCCGTGTATAGTCCCGGAGCGCGCTTTTTTAGCGCTTCCGGTGATTTGAAAAAATTACTGATAGGGAGAGTTCCTTGTGTGAGGAGAGTTATTTTTGAGTATAAAAAAAGAGCGGATTTATAGGATATTTGGGAAAATCCTGTTTTTACTATATATTGTTTTTTTGATTTATTTTCTGTTTCTTGCGGAATGGTACGGAAGAACGGAAGTGACGGAAGAGTATAGATATAATCTTGAATTATTTAAAGAAATCAGACGTTTTCTTACTTATAGAGAACAGCTTGGCATGTTTACGGTGCTTGCGAACCTTCTCGGGAATATTATGATCTTTGTTCCTTATGGTTTCTTTATTTCCATGGCGGGAAAGTCCATGGGATTTTTTAAAATATTATTTTTCAGTATGGCGCTGAGTCTGGGCGTGGAAACAATACAACTTTTTACGAGAGTAGGAAGTTTTGATGTCGATGATATTTTATTAAATACAATCGGCGGAGTTTTAGGATATATTTTGTTTGTGGTATGCAGTCGGATAAGGAGAAAACGTTATGTTCGGAAAGGAAAAAAGGCAGAAGATAAGAAAAAAGAAACTGCTTTGAAACGGGAGGAAAACCGGAAAAAAAGCGGGGTGAAACATAAAAAGCCAAAGCAAAACAGGCGGGCAACGGAAATCTTTCGTGTCTGTTCGGATTAGGTTCGGCCGCAGTGTTGGCGGGATGTATAGCATACGCGTTTGTCCGAAGAGGAGAAGCCCCCGGGATCATAGGAGGTATTACGATTATTTCTTCGATACTGGCAGGATACGGAATTTATTCGGCAATTATAGGATTTCGGGAGAGAGAACGCAGTTATCTGACGTGTAAGATCGGTATTGTCATGAATGCGGCGGCGATTATTTCATTTTTGCGGTATTTATCAGAGGTTTGAATTAGTAAGCAAAAGATAAAAAGTAGTGAAAAAAGATAAATAATAAAGAAAAGTAAACAGATGAGCGGGAGGGAAAGGAAAATGCAGGAAGTGTCAGAAAAATACAACAACGATTCATATAGGGAACGGCATGCGTTGTCGGTAGAACGTCTTCGCACGCTGCCTTTTGAGGAATCTGTGGAAGATTCTTATATCGCGTATTTCAGATTGGTTGCCCTGTTTTTGCTTGAAGTGGAAAATGTGCGGATTCAGGTGGAAAGCGGAAAATGGGATCAATATAATGAAGAAGACATGAGACAGATCAACGAAATCCTTTATAGTGATATTGTCGGGGATGCTTACGAAAAAAGCTATGCAAATCCGAAATATGCATGCAGCTGGTTTGAGCCGGAGATGGGAAGGCTTTTGAGTTTTCTCTATGTGGAAATGCGCTCCGGCATCCCTTATGCGTTTGAAGGCAGACTTGATTATCTGACGATTTTGTATGAATTGTTTATCGAGGTATATACGTATTTTGAAAATTGCCGGGTGGATGGCGCTGAACCGGAAATACGAAGAGTAAGAGATATCGTGTATTGGTATGCAAGCGATTATTGCGACGTATTTTTGGCAGATCGGATTAAAGAACAGATCGATCCGTCGTATTCGTTTGCGGCAGATATTATCGAAAATGCAGATTTGAGCAGCGACAGGTATTTGTATCGTTTCGGAGAATATATTACAGAAAATGAGCTGGGAACTGCGCGCCGTCTCAGGTCGCTTCCCGAAGAGACGATTCAAAAGATGGCGGACGTTTACACGGAAGGATATCGGATCGGATTTATCAATACAGGAAAAGATCTGTCCAAAAAATCAGTCGTAAATATTCGTTACAGCCTCGGATTTGAACGGGTCATAAGAGCGGCGATCGCAAATTTTCGCGCTATGGGGTTAAAACCTGTAATATACAGGGCGGCGTCGGGTGTGATCACGAAAAGAGAGCATCACAAAATCGGATATTTCGGCGCTGTGGCAAACTGGCAGTATGAGTACGATCACAGACAAGATCAGGCGTTATTTATGGATAAACGCTATATTGAACGGCGTCTGGAAGTGATGCATACTGTTTATGAACAAAATAAAGAACAGGCAGCGCAGTTCGCAGGACCTGCCGTGATGGAAACATTCGGAGAAAAGCCGTTTTCACCGAAAGCAGTACCGGAAGCTCCGGCTTACTGTGAAGAGCAAAGGGAGCTTGCGCTTCAATACGACAGCAGATCCGGTCAGATCACAAATGAATATATCAAAGGAGAAGAGAGAAGTTTTTACGATCATTGCATATCCTGTGCCGGAGATCGGTCCGAAATATGAAGAAATTTTCGATGAAGTAATACGAATTAATACGTTAGATGCAAAATTATATGAGAAAGTTCAACAGACGATGATCGATGCGCTCGATCAGGGAGAAAAAGTCCGTGTGATCGGAAAGGGAGAGAACCGGACGGATATGGAGATTCGGCTTTGGTCGTTAAAAGATGCTCGGAAAGAGACGATTTTTGAAAACTGTGTGGCAGATGTAAATATTCCGGTAGGCGAGGTGTTTACATCACCGGTGCTGGAAGGAACGAACGGAGTTTTGCATGTCAGCCGGGTGTATCTTGACGGTTTGCAGTATAAAGACCTTGAATTGAAATTTAAAGACGGAAAGATCGTTGATTATAGATGCGGCAATTTTAAAGACGAGGAAGAAGGCAGACGATATATTTTTGATAATGTTTTGAAAAATCATGATACTCTTCCGCTTGGCGAATTCGCGATCGGAACAAATACGACTGCTTATGCCGCGGGAAAAAATACGGGATCGAAGATAAGATGCCGATTTTGATCGCAGAGAAAACAGGACCTCATTTTGCAGTGGGCGACACATGCTATTCATGGAGCGAAGACGTCCGTGTATATAATCCGAACGGAAAAGAAATCGTTGCAAAGGATAATTCTTGTTCGCTGAAAAGAAAAAAGAAGATCCGTCTGCGGCATACTTTCAATGTCATACAGATATAACCGTACCTTATGAAGAGTTAGAAGAAATAAGTGTAGTGACAAAAGACGGGAAACACATTATACTAATTAAAGACGGAAGATTTGTGCTTCCGGGAACTGAGATTTTAAATGAACCATTAAAACAACTCGAAAATTGATTTGAGATTTTAAGGAGGAAATAACGTGCCAAAAGTAGGAATCGTAATGGGCAGTGACTCTGACCTGAAAGTGATGAGCAAAGCTGCGTCAATGTTGGAAAAATTCGGAATTGATTATGAAATGACGATCATTTCCGCACATCGTATGCCGGATGTATTTTTGAGTGGGCAAAAGCTGCGGAAGGAAAAGGGATTAAAGTAATCATCGCAGGAGCCGGAATGGCTGCACATCTTCCGGGAATGTGTGCGGCGCTGTTCCCGATGCCGGTGATCGGAGTGCCGATGTCAGGAAAGAATCTGGATGGTATGGACGCTCTTTACTCGATCGTTCAGATGCCGCCGGGAATTCCGGTTGCGACTGTTGCGATTGACGGTGGAATGAACGCTGCGATTCTTGCGGCAAAAATCCTCGCTGTATCAGATGAAGAGGTATTAAAAAAGTTAAAAGACTATTCGGCAGAGATGAAAGATACCGTTCAGGCGAAAGCCGATCGTCTTGCCGAGGTCGGATATGAGGAGTATTTAAAGTAAAGGAGAAAGTGGTATGGATTATAAGAAAGCAGGAGTTGACATAGAGGCCGGTTACAGATCAGTAGAACTTATGAAAGAGCATGTGAAAAAGACGATGCGTCCGGAAGTGCTCGGAGGACTCGGAGGATTTTCGGGAGCATTTTCTCTTGATAAGATCAAAGAAATGGAAGAGCCGGTACTGCTGTCGGGAACAGACGGCTGCGGAACGAAAGTGAAGCTGTCGATGGTGCTTGATAAGCATGACACGATCGGAATCGATGCTGTGGCAATGTGTGTGAATGATATTGCCTGTGCGGGAGGAGAACCACTGTTTTTCCTTGATTATATTGCATGCGGCAAGAATGAGCCTGAGAAGATCGCATCAATCGTAAGCGGAGTGGCAGAAGGATGTCTTCAGTCGGGAGCGGCGCTGATCGGAGGCGAAACGGCGGAACATCCGGGACTTATGGCAGAAGACGAGTACGATCTTGCCGGATTTGCGGTAGGAGTATGCGATAAAAAGATATGATCACAGGAGAAAATCTGTCTGCCGGAGACGTTTTGATCGGTATGGCATCTACAGGAGTTCACAGCAACGGATTCTCTTTAGTAAGAAAAGTATTTGATATTACAAAAGAATCTCTTGATACATATTACGATGAATTGGGATGTACTCTCGGAGAGGCGCTTCTCGCTCCGACAAGAATTTATGTGAAAGCGCTTAAGAGTATTAAAGAAGCGGGAATAACGGTGAAAGCATGCAGCCATATTACAGGCGGCGGTTTCTATGAGAATGTTCCGCGTATGCTGATCGACGGTACTCGAGCGGTGATCGAAAAAGACAGTTATCCGATCCCGCCGATCTTCAAGATGCTTGCAAAAGAAGGCGATATCGAAGAGCAGATGATGTACAATACGTTTAACATGGGACTTGGAATGATCGTTGCCGTTGATCCGGCAGATGTGGAGAAAACTCTGGAAGCGATCAAAGCGGCAGGAGATGCGCCGTATGTAGTCGGCCGCATCGAAGCGGGAGAAAAAAGGAGTAGACTTATGCTAAAGGTCGTTGTGCTCGTATCCGGAGGAGGTACGAATCTGCAGGCGATCATTGACGGCGTAAAAGGCGGCGTCATCAGGAATACAAAGATCGTCGGAGTTATCAGCAATAACAAGAATGCATATGCGCTTGAGCGGGCGAGAGAGAATCACATCCCGGCAAAATGTATCTCGCCGAAAGATTATGAATCAGGGATGTGTTTAATGAAAAACTTTTGGAAGCCGTCAACGAGTACGAACCGGATCTGATCGTTTTGGCAGGATTTCTTGTTGTTATCCCTCCGGAAATGATCGCAGCTTACAGAAACCGGATGATTAATATTCACCCGTCGTTGATTCCGGCGTTTTGCGGGAAAGGATATTATGGATTAAAAGTGCATGAAGCAGCGCTTGCAAGAGGTGTTAAAGTAGTCGGCGCGACCGTTCATTTTGTAGATGAAGGAACCGATACAGGCCCGATCATCCTGCAGAAAGCAGTAGAAGTTGAGCAGGGTGACACACCGGAGATGCTTCAAAGAAGAGTGATGGAGCAGGCAGAGTGGAAGATCCTTCCGGAAGCGATCCATTTGATCGCGAACGGAAAAGTGCATGTTGAAAACGGACATGCTTTTATAGAAAATTTATAGAATGTCGAAACATTAAAAAATGACCGCCGGGACGAAAAAACCGGGCGGTCATTTCGGAACGTAAAACGGTTTGTACAGACAGGAGGAATCTATCATGAAAATATTGATCGTCGGAAGCGGCGGAAGAGAACATGCCATTGCGGCAAGTGTGGCAAAAAGTCCCAGAGCAGATAAGATATACTGCGCGCCCGGAAACGCGGGAATTGCAGAATACGCAGAGTGCGTGGACATCGGAGCAATGGAATTTGAAAAACTGGCAGAATTTGCCAAAGAAAAAGAGATCGATCTTTGCATCGTCGGAATGGATGATCCGCTTGTCGGAGGTCTTGTGGACGTATTGGAAGATGCGGGAATCCGTACGTTCGGTCCAAAGAAAAACGCCGCTATTTTGGAAGGATCAAAAGCGTTTTCAAAAGATCTTATGAAAAAATACGATATTCCTACGGCAGGATATGAGAATTTTACAGATCCAAAGGAAGCAATCGCCTATCTTGAGAATGCAAAGTTCCCTATCGTATTGAAGGCAGACGGACTGGCACTTGGAAAAGGTGTGCTGATCTGTCAGAATTTTGAAGAGGCAAAAGAAGGCGTAAAGACGATCATGCTTGACAAAAATTCGGCACAGCCGGAAACGAGATGGTCATTGAAGAGTTCATGACAGGTCGCGAAGTATCTGTTCTTTCATTTGTAGACGGAAAGACGATCAAAACGATGACAAGCGCGCAGGATCACAAACGTGCCGGTGACGGTGATACAGGGCTGAATACAGGCGGAATGGGAACATTTTCACCAAGTCCGTTCTATACAAAAGAAGTAGAAGAATTTTGTGAAAAATATATTTACCAGAGAACGGTAGATGCTATGGCAGCAGAAGGCCGTCCGTTTAAAGGCGTTATTTTCTTCGGTCTGATGCTTACAGAAGAAGGACCGAAAGTGTTGGAGTACAACGCTCGCTTCGGAGATCCGGAAGCTCAGGTTGTACTTCCTCGTATGAAGAATGATATTTTGGACGTTGTTGAAGCATGTGTGGACGGAACTCTGGATCAGATCGATCTTCAGTTTGAAGATAATGCGGCCGTGTGCGTTGTGCTTGCATCTGAAGGCTATCCGGTTCAGTACGAAAAAGGCTATCCTATCACAGGTCTTGAAGAATTCAGTAAACATGAAGGGTATTACTGTTTCCATGCAGGAACAAAATTTGAGGACGGAAACATCGTGACAAACGGAGGCCGTGTGCTTGGTGTAACTGCAAAAGGCGCTAATCTGAAAGAAGCAAAAAAATGCCTACGCAGCGACAGAATGGGTACAGTTTAAAAACAAATATAAGCGTAATGATATCGGAAAAGCGATAGATGAAGCTTTTTCTGACGGTCAGTAATGCAAAAATAAAAGAAAATCCATATTCAGAATGACTGCAATCCCCCTTACTATTTAGAAAATGATAGTAAGGGGGATAGTTTTTTGTATATGGTTTTCAAAATAGGAATCTTGCTTATGATATAGCTATACTATCTTTTGAATCCTCCACCCGGAATTAATCAGAAAAAAAAACAGTACAAAACAATGCAAAACAGAAAAACATAAAATAATACATAAATATTCAGACAAATATTGACAAATATATATTTTATGATATTATTTAATTAAATTAATAAATGTACTTAAATAAAAGAAAGGAGAAAAGTATGAAAAAAGATTTCTGTGGTGTTGATTGCGGCGTTGGTCGTATCTTTGCTTTTGGATGTGGAAAGAGCGACGATGCGAAAGGTACAGGGAAAACAACTTTGAGCGTTTGGTATTGGGGAGAACAAGAAGTGCCGGGATATAAGGCGTATATGGAAGAGATGGTAAAACGGTATGAAAAAAAGAACCCTGATATTAAAGTGGAAGCTGTTCTTCAGGAAAGTGATAATCTGTATACGGCATTTCGTACGGCAGAGGCGGCAGGGGAAGGTCCGGATATTCAATATATGTGGGGCGGAACTCAGGCAATGGAAGATGTTTGGAAAGGAAACGTAGCTCCGATTAGTGACTATATTTCTGAAGAAGAACTCTCGGTTATTCCGAAGTCGGCATTGGCTCAGACGAATTGGAACGGGAAACAATGGGGAATCCCGGCATATGGATTTACATATGGGATTGCCTATGATAAAGAAGCAATGCGTACTGCCGGAGTAGATCCGGAAAATCCGTTTACTACATGGGATGAATTTTTAGAGTGTTGTGAGAAATTAAAATCATCAGGAATTACGCCGTTAGGAATGGGGTTAAAAGACGGATATTTACCGGCGTGGATCGGGATTTTTGGGACAGCAAAATATGGACAGCGTGAATGATATGATTTCCCTTATGAGTGGACAAGAAAGCTTTACAGATAAAAAATACTCTGAATGGCTGGAAAAAATTGCAGAGCTGAAAGAAGCCGGATATATTAACGAAGATATACTTTCATTAGACTTATATCAGGGGCAGCAGTTGATCGAAAGCAAAAAAGCGGCAATGACACTTCATACACAGCCGTATGCGGTATCATTGGAAAAATCATTAGGGTCAGATCAGATCGGTTTTGCAAAAGCGCCAGTATTCAACCGGAAAATTTGCGGATTCAGTTGCAACTCCGAGTCAGGTATATGTAATACCAAACAGTGCGAAACATAAAGAAGAGGCGGCAGACTTCTTATTGTTTTTACAGGAAGAAGATAATATTAAATATCTGTATGAATCGGCAAATGCGATGATGCCGAATAATAACTTTGATGAAAGCTGGGTATCCAGCGAAATTGACAGAAAAGTTTTGGAATGGCAGAAAGAAGACAATAATTTTGTTATCAGTTGTATTTTGCACCTATGTTTGAAACAGATGGTCTGATTCCGACGGTACAGAAGATGTTTTCAGAAGGGTTAGCGCCAAAGGATGCAGCGGTGGAATTAGATGAGGCACTCGGGAAATGTATGGAACAAAATCCTGAGGTTCATGATGCGTTTTTAGAATGGAGTGTAGAAGAATAGTTCTGAAAAGAGGAAAGCCTCTGTTTCAAAGGAAGGGATTGATATGAAAACGAACAGGATGAAAAAGTTCACGCCGTATTTCTATATATTACCAACCTTTATCATTTTGGCGGTTGTAATTGTAATTCCGATTATTTATGTTATTATCCAAAGCTTCTATACGACCTTTGCAAATGAGAGTGTTTTTGTAGGTCTGAGAAATTATAAGATGGCATTTGAAGACGAACTTTTGCTGACTGCGTTGAAGAACAACTTGAAATTATTTTTATGCGTTCCGATATTGACAGTGCTTTCACTTGCCATTGCATCAATTTTATATAACAAAATCAGAGGGTGGAGGTTTTACAGAAGCGTTATTTTTATTCCGTACATACTGGCAATTCCGGTTGTGGGCATTGTATTTTCATATTTACTGCAGTACAACGGAGTTATCAATTCTATTTTGCGGACAATCGGGTTGGAGAATATGGCGTTGGATTGGTTGGGAGATCCGAATTTGGCATTCCCGAGTGTGGCAATAGTTATTATGTGGAAGCAGATCGGTTTCGGAGTTGTTTTGTTTTTGGCGAGAATGATGTCAATAGATAAAACATTGTATGAATCGGCTGATGTAGACGGAGCTACATGGTTTCAGAAATTTATGCACATTACCGTGCCGCAGACAAAATCGATTATTGAATTTTATGTGATCATCACTCTTATTGAAATGTTGAGTTGGGTGTTTAATTTCATTTATGTCATGACGGCAGGCGGCCCGGGAAATAAGACGCTTGTGTTGGAATATTTGATTTATAAGAAAGCGTTTGGCGGTGGTGATTTCAATATTGCAATGGCGATCAGCGTAGTACTTCTTGCTATTGCGGCAATATTGATTGTAATACATCAGATTGTTATGAGAAAAGAGGAGTGAAAGAATGAAACGAAAAAGAGGAGGAATAGTCTCCCAGCTATTGATGATTTTACTTGTGGTCGTTATTATCTTTCCGTTATATTTTATGACAGCGAATTCGTTTAAAACGCATGAAGAATATGTCAATAATATGGCAGGCCTTCCGCAAACATTTACAGTACAAAACTTTGTGGAAGCTTTCCGGGGAAAACCGTTCGGACAATGGTTTATGAATAGTTTGATTCTTACAGTTGCAGCGGTTTTTATTACGGGAATCATTGCACTGCTGGCAGGATATGCCTTTGCAAAGATGAGGTTTAAAGGGAAAAAAGTGTTGTTCAACATGATCGTTCCGCTGATGTCTGTTCCTCCGGTTGTTATGATTATACCGCAGTTCCGGATTATTAAAATATTGGGTCTGGTAAATACACGTGTTTCTGTGATATTAATATATATAGGAATTATGTTGCCTATGACGATATATTTGATGAGAAATTTCATGAAAACAGTACCGGATTCTTTGTTAGAGGCAGCGGAGATTGACGGGTGCAGTAAGCGGAAGGCGTTGACAAAGATTATGATTCCGCTGAGCGTTCCGGCGCTTATTACTTCATCACTTGTAAATCTTGTATGGGTATGGAACGAGCTCTTGATTTCGCTTGTTTTTCTTCAGAAAGAAGAATTGCGAACCTTAATGGTAGGGATTACTTTATTTAAAGGACGTTTCACATTAAATATACCTGTTATTATGGCAGGGTTGGTTATTGCGACAGTGCCGATCGTGTTGATATATATATTTGCGCAGAAATATCTTGTTGAAGGTATGTTGGCAGGTTCGGTCAAAGAGTAAGAAATAAAGGGGGATATGCTTTGAAAATCTATAATCCGACAGATATAGGAGATCGAAATAAACTAATGATCTTACGGCTGATAAAAGTATATGATGGAATTTCCAGACAGGAAATTTCAAAAAGGATGCATTTAAGTGCACCGGCGGTAAGTAATAATGTAGCGGCCTTGATCGAAAACGGGATTGTATATGAAAACGGCTGTGACGATACGAGCTTGGGAAGAAAGCCGAGACAATTAAGTTATAAAGGAGACCTTTATTATGTGATTTCGGTTGAATTGATGCCTAAAAAAAGTTCGTGCAGGTATTGCAGATCTGTACGGTGAAGTTCAGCAGTGGACAGAAAAGGAGATCATAGTAGAAAACGGAGTGGACGAGGTTCTCGGGCAGTTGGATTCTGCGATAGACGAGTTGCTTGAAAAGCGAAAAAAGGATGTAGATGTGATTGCGATCGCAGTAGGTGTTCCTGCGCTGACAGGCCAGAATGATTTAAACGATCTCTTTGGAACATATTTGCCGGAATGGAAAAATGTCGATTTGAAAGAGCATATTTTACAGAAATATAATGTAGAAGCGATTATTGTAAATGACGTTGAATTGGCGCTGATCGGAGAACGTGAAAGAGGCGTAGGAAAAAAACAGACGAATATTGTTTACATAAAATACGGAGAAGGCTTTGCGGCAAGGGCGATTGTGGACGGATATCTTCTAAAAGGAAATAATATGGCGGCGGGAGAATTAGGTTATTATCTAGAATCATTGGAAGAGATGACAGATGAGTTTGTATGTCCCGGACGATTTGAAAAAAAGGTGTGTCAAAATATTTTCTCAGAATGCGGTGAAAAAACGGCTTGTCAGATCTTATTTTGCGAGCTGAACAAGGTGATGAGGCGGCAGATGCCATTGTGAAAAAAATTATAAGAAAAATCGCCGTTGTCATCGCCAATACCGTATTGATGTTAAACTCTGAGATGGTGATATTAGGCGGAGATTCAGAAATTTTACAGAGGAAAATATTGTTGAGATCAAGAAAATATTAGAAAAAGTTTGTCCGTTTGTTCCTGAAGTCGTAACTTCAAAGTTAGGCGCAGATGCTCCGATCATAGGTGGGATAAAAGTTGCATTGGATTATGCGGAAGAGCAGATCATTATGCTCTGGAAATCATAGGAGAATGATATGGAGGCATATATGGACATATTACTGAAAGAAAGACTGGTATCTTATTATGAAAAACATATTTTAGAAGATGTGATGCCATTTTGGGATCGGAGGTGCATAGATAAAGAATACGGCGGATATATTACTTGTTTTGACAGAGAAGGAAAGATGACAGATGATAAGAAATATATTTGGTTTCAAGGGCGTCAGCTATATATATATTCACTGCTTTATAACAAAGTACGCAAAAAGAAGGAGTGGTTGGAAAATGCAAAGCATGGTTTTTCATTTCTTGTAAAATATGGGTATGCGGGCGATGGAAGATGGAATTATGTATTGGACAGAAAAGGGAATGTTTTGGAAGGTACAATCTCAATATTTTCTGATTTTCATGTTTTGCAGGGGGTGGCAGCATACCTTAAAATAGAAGAAGTAAGAACGCCGGAAAATATGGAACTTTTAAAAACTTGTTATGAAACGATGGAAAAAAATGTATTTGATCCATGGTTTAAAGAAATATATGAAAATACATGGAGCCCGGTTTTTATATGGCATGACATGTATCTGACATGTCTGTCTACAACGGAAACATGTGCGGAAGTATTGGGGACGGATGTTACAAAAAACTTTTGAATGAATGTGTCGATAAGATTGCTAACTGGTTTGCAAATGATGAATATAACGTAGTGTTTGAAGCGGTTACAAGAGAAAATAAAATTGATATTGAGTCAGACAAAGGCCGCTTTATTAATCCGGGACATATGCATGAATCAGCATGGTTTCTTATGAAGGCAGGAGTATTGCTGGAAGACAAGCAGATTACTATGCGCGGTATACAGATTGCCCGTTGGGCAAATGCCGTCGGAAAAGATGAAGAGTATGGTGGAATTATTTCATATGCAGACGCATTGGGGGAAACACCTCGCCCGATCGACTGGTTTAAAGAAACGAACTCTTTATGGAATGAAAAAAGTATGGTGGCCGAATGCAGAGGCGTTGACAGCTTATGCACAGGCGTATTGCTATACGAAAGATAGTTATTTTCTTCAAGAATTTTTAGATCAGCATAATTATTGTAAAGAAAAGTTTTTTGATTCACAATATAAAGAGTGGTTTGAACGACTGGAATATGACGGAACCGTAAAAAACAGTGCAAAAGGAACACCGTGGAAATGTGCGTTTCATCTTGTGAGAGCGCTTGTGTTTACATTAGAAGCATTTTCGGAAATGGAGGCGGTATAGTGTATTTTCTGGGGATTGACGGAGGGGGAACAAAACTGATTTTTACTGTTAGATGAAAACGGAAAAACGATTGCACAGCGCAAGATAGGAACTATTTCTTATAAGCACGTTGGAATGGATTATGTGACAGAATTACTGAGAGAAAATATAAATCAAATATTAGACGGGAATGATGCCTATATATGTCTTGCCTTTCCGAATTGGGGAGAATCAAGAGTAAATGATGAACGCTTTTTATGCCGGATTGACAAAATTACAGATAGGCCGATGAAAATTGTAAACGACAGCGCCGCGGGATGGGCAGGATCTTTGGGATTAGAAGAGGGATCAATCTTGTGGCAGGAACAGGTTCGATCGCTTATGGACAAAATAAGTTTGGCACAGAAGCTCGTGCGGGCGGATGGGATGATGGTTTTTCTGATGAAGGCTCTTGTTATTGGTTGGGAAAGAAAGCGTTGGAGCTGTTTTCAAAAGAGCGTGACGGAAGGGTAAAAAAAAGGAAAGTTACTCGAGATTTTCCGATACAATTTTAATTTAAAAATGACTTTGACCTTATAGACATTTTTGATGAAGTGTATAAAAATAATCGTACAAAAACAGCTGAACTTCAAAAATTGCTTTTACAGGCAGCGATGCAAGGAGATGAAGAAGCAATACGTTTGTATGAGGCTGCGGCAGAAGAATTAGAGCTGATCATAGGCGCTGTTTATAGAAAACTGGAATTTTCGGGAGACACGATCGTATCTTATTCAGGTGGATTGTTTCATGCAGGAGATTTTATATTAAAGCCACTGGTGCGGAAGCTCGAGGAAAATGGAATTTGTCTTTGTCCTCCTAAATATTCGCCTGTACAGGGAGCGGCGCTTTTGGCGGCGAGAGAATATAGCAGAGACGGTGAATTTTTATCACGAATAAAAGCAGGCTTAGAATAAGAAAAAGAGAATATCCGCGGCAGATTGCGATTTTTGCTGCGAGATATTCTCTTTTATTTTATATTATGTTTATAATTATTTTGCCGGATATTTTTATTTGGTGATAAAATCACAGACATAATTTCTATTATGTGTTATTATACTTATATAATGTGCAATGAAAATTATAAGAGAGTAAGATCGACACATAAAAACAAGAGAAAAACAGGAGGAACGATTTATGAGATTAAAAGATAAAGTAGCGATTATTACAGGAGGAAGCCGTGGAATCGGATTTGCGACAGCAGATGCATTTTTAAGAGAGGGTGCGAAAGTTGCTGTTGCGGCGAGCAGTGAAAAAAACGCGGAAGCGGCAGTCGAGAAGTTAAAAGCGATTCATCCGGATGCAGAAGTGGTAGGGATCAGTCCGAACCTCGGAAGTTTTGAAAGTGTGAAAGAAGAATTTGATAAAGTAGAGAAACAGTTCGGACGTATTGATATTTTGGTGAATAATGCGGGGGTTTCCGAGAGCACTCCGTTTACATCTTATACAGAAGCTGATTTTGATCGTGTGATCGATCTGAATGTAAAAGGTGTATTTAACGCAACACGCGCGGTAGTTGACGGAATGATTAAAAATCACAGCGGGGTTGTCCTGAATACGTCTTCAATGGTAAGTATTTCCGGTCAGCCGAGCGGATTTGCTTATCCGGCGTCTAAGTTTGCGGTAAACGGTACGACGATCTCTCTGGCAAGAGAGCTTGCCAAAAGGAATCCGTGTCAATGCAGTTGCTCCGGGAATTACGGAAACAGACATGATGAAAGCCGTTCCGAAAAACGTGATCGAGCCGATGATCGCACAGATTCCGCTTCGCAGACTCGGACAGCCGGAAGACATTGCAAATGCATTTGTATTTCTTGCATCTGATGAAGCGTCCTATATTACAGGCGTAGTTCTTAGTGTAGATGGAATGGCGCGCGCGTAAATATGGCGTTGCAATATTGTTTGCAAAATAATTTACCGGGAAGGGATTCCTTTTCATATATTTGAACATGTGCTAATATAATATCTCAGCGGAAGTTGTTCCGTTGAGATATTTTAAATTTCTGGGATGGTGAATATATGGCGCGTCAAAATGAGCGGAAAATGAAATTATATATGGAAGCGGGTCTGGCGGTACTTCTTGTTTTAACGATTGCACTGGCATCAGTATCAGGGCGGCTCTCTTCGCAGGCACATGAGAAGGACAAGAATAAGCAGGAAGCGGCTGTACAAGGAGAAGCGGAAGTTTACGAAAAAAACAAAGGAAATGATCAAGAGAAAAATGAAGTGAAAGACCAAAGGGAAAACAACGCTCAAAATACAGCGGGAAATGCTGAAGAATCACAGGAAACGATCGCTGACGGACAGTATCCGATTATGGGAAACAGCCGCGTAACAGTTGATGAGATGGTAGATTATTTTCAGACGGCAGGAAAACCTTATCCGAAAGAAGCTCTTTCCAAAGGTGGAGCAGAGTCTATAGAAGTGTTTTGCAGGATGTATTATGATGAAGCGGTGGCAGAAGGCGTTCGTCCGGAAGTTGCTTTTGTGCAGACGATGAAAGAAACGGGATTTTTGCAGTATGGCGGAGATGCTTCTGTCGAACAGTTTAATTTTGCGGGATTAGGTACAACAGGCGGGGTGTGCCCGGGAACTCTTATCCTGATGTGGACCGGGATCAGGGCGCAGATTCAACATCTGAAAGCATATGCCAGCAGACCCTTTGAATGGGAAGTGTGTAGATGATCGGTATGAGTATGTAAAAAAAAGGAACGGCTCCATATGTGGAATGGCTGGGGCAGCAGGAAAATCCTGAAGGGCTTGGCTGGGCAACGGGAGATAACTACGGATATGATATCGTCCGAATGATCCACGATATGAAGAAATAGAAATATTGTTAGCTAAAATTGTGTAAAATACACAAAAAATTGAAGGGAAACACTGTTGTTTAGCACGAAAAATTCAGTGGTTTTGTCAAGGGCAATCTCATTGAAAAACAATATGGCGAATAGTATAATATAAATAAGGTGTAAAATGGAAAATCGTAGATGGTTTAATACGGTTTTCTTTTTTGTAATGGCGATAAGCCAAAGTCTGAGTTCGCCGAGAACTTGGCGATCGCTTACAATCCCGGAATATGCCTTTTGGCACTTCGGGGGATTGACATGAGCCTAAAATAAACGGAGACCAGCTATGAAAAGTCAACCATAAATTAGCAAAAAATTTCTTTTTCATATCGGTGGTAAAAAAGGGTAACTTTAATAGAGCTCCCTTAGGGTGCTTTTTCAAAATCTATCGATATAGGTATACAGATCTCTTACTCGAGGTTAAATTCTACTTCGTCAGTGAGCATCTTCCAGATGACTCTGACAAGCTTGCCGGCACAGTGCCCAAGTGCATTGTAGTGAGACCGGCCTTCAGCCCTCTTGGCATCATAATAAGCCTTGAAGGTTGCGTTGTTCCTGACAACGTTCCAAGCTGCATTTACAAGAGCATATCGTAAAACACGAGAGCCACGTTTGGACATCCTTGTTGTCTTAGCCTGAAAGTTACCAGACTGATAAACAGAAGGATCCAGGCCTGCAAAAGCAAGCAGCTTGTTTGGATTGGAGAAACGGTGAATATCGCCTATTTCACCAAGGATCATTCCACCATTGATATAACCGATACCAGGAATGGTCATGATGACAGAATCGTTAAATTTCATGATATCCGTCATCTCAGCTTCAATCTTTTCTAATTGGCTATCCAGTAACTCGATTTGTTGAATGGTTTGAGTTATCTGAATAGATATAGCGCTGTCGTTGGCACCGACAGACTTCTGTGCGAGAATTCTTAATTCTTTGGCCTGCTCTTTAGTAAAATGTCCGTGCGAGTTCACTTTGAGCAGATTTGCCAGATGAGTCATATGCATGGAAGCAATCTCTTTTGGAGAAGGTGCTTCTTTTAAAAGAGCATAGACAGCATTCTGATGCAGACCGGATTTGAAAAAGTATTGAATCTCCGGGAATACTTGATCAACATAGGTTGTCAGTTGGATTTTCAATCGGGTGCGTTGCTTAATGGTTTTCTGCCGAAAGCGCCCCAAGGCCTTAAGATCCATCATATCGAGATCAAAGAAGGTAATAAATCTTAGGTCATCCTGCATCATAAGAGTTTTAGCAATAACAAATAATTTTCATGAGGTTGTACCTCCCTTTCATAAAGTCTGATACCATGATGTCCACCATCGATTATCATCGTAGACTTGATAGAAATAAGTACTCTGAGTGAAAAACACTCCGGCAACATCCAGCTAATAAACAATTCAGATAAAGGTAGCGGCAATACACTCCAGTCGAGTAGTCAAGGCTACAGGAAAAAAATCAAAAGTCCATAGTATCTGAATTGTATTGAACCACGATATTAAAAGAAAGGAAACGTGTGATAATTAACTTCCTAATTATCATACAAAGAGAAGAATAGTAAGAAAAAGTCAGATTCGGCATATGTGATTAAAGACGCAGAAGGCGCGGTTGTAGAAGAGTATACAGTTGATGCATATTTTAATATTAAAGGCGACGGTGTAGATGCGAATCTGTTTGAAGCTGATTCACCGTTTCAGGTATGGCCAACAGATTATTTGTACCTGACAACATCAGAAGATGGTGGGGCAACATGGTCTGTTCCTTCTATTATTAATATGCGAAAAGAATCAGAGCAGTCTCTTTTGGTTGGTCCGGGACGCGGTATGGTTACTTCAACGGATAGAATTTTATTTACAGCATACGAGTATACCGGCGGAGATAAAAATAGTGTGGCGATTTATTCTGATGATGGAGGTAAGACGTGGGAAAGAGGTCAGTCAGTATCAGGCTGGAGTTCGGAAGCTGTTGTGACTGAAGCGAATGGAAAGCTGTACATGTTTACTCGTCATGGGGGTTATTATGTTACTTCCGATTTTGGAAAAACATGGTCAGATAGGCAGGATATGGGGATTCAGTATTGTCAGACATGTCAGTTGACGGCAATTACATATCCTGAAAAGATTGACGGAAAGACAGCAATTTTATTTGCCGCTCCTTCGGGAACAGGTCGTGATTCCGGGAAAATTTTCGTAGGATTAGTACAGGATGATGGAAAGCTTGACTGGAAATATAATTACAGCATTAATGGGTCAGCGTATTATGCGTATTCTTGTTTGACGGTTCTTCCTGATGGAACAATCGGTCTTCTTTACGAAAATGCGGGAGCAGCGATTACTTATGTGGATTTTGATATTGAAGATGTTGCAAAAGGCGCGGCAATCGGCGATATTTGGTGCACAGAAGGCGATAAACCTGTGGCAGAAGTCACTATGAAATCAGATGATGCAAAAAGAGCTTGTATTGAATGGATTGAAAGAAGATGCAGAAGTAACAGTAACATCTGATAATGAAGATGCAGTGACAGCGGCTTATGCAGATGGGAAAGTGAAATTAACTGCTAAATCTGTAACGGGAATGGAAAAAGCTGCTGTAACAATAGAGTCTGAAGGAGAAAAGACAACAGTCAATGTAATTGTAACAGATGAAGAAAAATACGAAATTGTAGATCTTAAGCCGGGCGAGACAAAAACATATACGGATACAACGGGAAATTATAGTAACAGTGATTTGTCGTCTGTAGATACAAAAGTTGCGGAAGTAACAGTAACAGGCGAAGATGCACAGGCGGTTGAAAAACATGCGGAAGCACAGTTTGCAACTGCGAAGGCGAAATTTGATGGAGAAGAGGTTTCCTTAGAGAATTGTCTCTTTACTTTTGAAAAAGTAGAAGGTCAGGAAAATATATATACAATGTCGGCAAAAGCCGGAGAGGAAACTGTATATGTAAATTATAAGAATGCTTCTCCGAGTGGAAAAGTATGCGCCACAACAGCAGCAAATATTAAGCTGGAGGCAAAAAGCGATCAGACATTTGAACTTTTGGATCAATCAGAAGGAGCAAACGGAAATCGTTTGTATTTCTACAAAACAAATGAGTCTGAACTGCGTTTTGACAGAAATAGAGATGATCATGATAATTGTCATATGGAACTGTATAAAAAAGCGGCAAACGACAATACGGAGTCTGCAATTCCGGGATACGAGAAAATTACAGAATTGTCTCAGATTACAAGTGGCGAGAAATATTTAATCGCGGCAAAAGCAGCTACGGGAACTTATTATGTTGTAAATCCTTCCAATGCAAATGAAATATATAAACATGTTGCAAAAGTTGTTGAAAAAACCATACCTGTAGAAAAAGAGGCGGCTGTAGCGCTTGGAAGTAACGCGCAGTTTAATGACGGTGGAGAGAAAAAGATCGGTACGTGTTTGTTTACATTTGATAAGCAGGCAGAAGATGGAAAATATAAGATTTTTGCAACAACAGAATCCGGACAGAAAGTATATCTTGGACCGAAATCTGCAGCTACGGCTCAGACACCGCTTACCGCGACAGAAACGGTGATTACAGTTGCTAAAACTGGCAAAGGATTTACATTGGCTCAGATGGAAAGCGCTACAAACAGCGGATATCTGTATTTTTGGAAAGATGATGAAAACAAATTCCATTTTGACAGATACAGCAGTGTAGATTCGAGCGGAAAATGTGAGTTTGAGCTTTATAAGAAAGCGGATAACGCAGAAACATCTGAAATACCCGGATACGTGAAACTGAATGATATGTCAGAAATTGAAGCGAACGGACAATACTTGATTGCGATGAAGGCAAAAGATAATAAGTATTATCTCTTGAATCCGGCAGCGGGAAATGAAAAATATAAATACGTCGCAAAAGTGACAGGCGAAATGTATGAAGATGAGACAATCGGGGCGAAAACCGATATTACAATTACCGGAAAAGCAGAAGGCAAAACATCTGTGAAGATTGGAGATAAGACATATTTCATCTTTGTAGAAAATGATGTAGAAAAAGTGACATTAAAAGTAGGCGATACATACAATATACCGGGAGAAATTGTCAATAAAACCGAAGTAGAACAAAGAGGTATCGTAACATTAAAGGCACAGACAGATATGCCGCCTTATAAAATTGTTTCCGAACTTAAGGATGGAACATATTTGTTCGGAACGAAGAGTCATGTCATGTTGAATACGGCAAGTACGGCGGGAGAAAATCCAAAAGGTCTTGGAATGAAACCGGTTAATTTCAATGTGGATGACACAGCGAAAGAGTTTATGTGGAAGCTTACAAAAACTGAAGCCGGATATACGATGCAGGATGTCTCTTCAGGTAAATATGTTAACATCTCAGGTCAGAATGTAGAACTGAAAGAAGAAGCACAAGTATTGACGGTAGGCGTGAAAGATAACAGTGGATTTTCTGTTTCAAAAGATAATAATTATTTGAATAACTGGGCAAATACCAATGATAAAGTTGCAGCGTATGGAATGGATAACAATACATGGTATTTTTACACTCCGTCGTCAGGTTACGTAGCGACAGCGGCGAAAGTAGGACAGGAAACTTTAGTTACATCAGAAGGAACAGACTATGTGATCACGGTTATTGAGAAAAAACCGGAAGTAAAAGAATACACAGTAACGGCAACGGTAAATAATGATGAGATGGGTACGGCACAGCTTAACCCGAACGCTTCTAAGTACAAAGAAGGAACGGAAGTAACGGCAACTGCGACAGTAAAAGACGAAAGCAAATATGAATTCGTGAACTGGACAGTAGACGATAAAGAAGTTTCTAAGGAAGTGGAGTACAAGTTTACAGTTAAAGGAGATATGGAACTTAAGGCGAACTTCAAAGAGAAGGAAAAACCGCCGGTAGAAGAGACATATACAGTAACGACAAAAGTAAACGACGATAAGATGGGTACAGTAACGCTTGACCCTGCAAAAAGAGAAATACAATGCAGGAGAGCAAGTGACGGCAACTGCGACAGTAAAAGACGAAAGTAAATATGAGTTCGTGAACTGGACAGTAGACGGCGAAAAAGTTTCCGATAAAGCAGAGTACAAGTTTACAATTAATGGAAATATGGAACTTAAGGCGAACTTCAAAGAGAAGGAAAACCGCCGGTAGAAGAGACATATACAGTAACGACAAAAGTAAACGACGATAAGATGGGTACAATAGTAACGCTTGATCCTGCAAAAGACAAATACAATGCAGGAGAGAAAGTAACGGCAACTGCGACAGTAAAAGACGAAAGCAAATATGAGTTCGTGAACTGGACAGTGAACGGAAAAGAAGTTTCTAAAGATGCAGAGTATACGTTTACAGTTGACAAAGATATGGAACTTAAGGCAAGCTTTAAAGCAAAAGAAGAGCCGCAGCCGCCGGTAACAGAGACGTTTGAAGTAACAGTAAAAGCAAATGATGCGAATATGGGAGTTGTAGCGATCGACCCGAAAAAAGACAGCTATGCAAAAGGTGAAGAAGTAATAATTATTGCAGAAGCGAAAGAAGGGTATGAATTTGTAAACTGGACAGCAGGCGGTGAAGAAATTTCCAAGTCGGCAGCATATCGTATCAATGTAGATAAGGATATGGAATTGACAGCGAACTTCAAAGCGAAAGAAGAGCCGAAACCGCCGGTAACAGAAGATACATTCAAGCTGAACGTAACTGTAAACGACGACAAGATGGGAACAGTAAAACTTGATCCTGCAAAAGAAAGCTATAAAGCAGGAGATGTCGTAACGGCAACTGCAACGGCAAAAGACGGATACAAGTTCGTGAACTGGACAGTAGACGGTAAGGAAGTTTCCGATAAAGCAGAGTATGCATTTAAAGTGGACAGAGATGTAACATTGAAAGCAAACTTTGAAAAAGTAGCGGCAGATCCGAAACCTGAAACTCCAAAACCGGAGGATCCGAAAGATGAGGATAAAGCAATTCAGACAGGAGACAACGGCGTATCGCCGATCATTCCGCTTGCAGGATTAGCAATAGCGGCAGGAGCGGCAGTTACAGTTCTTCGGAAAAAAGAAGACTGATCAGAACAAAGGGAAAGAATGTTTTGATCTGAAAATAAAAACTAAAACAGAGGCGTCGCATTAAGCGGCGTCTTTGTTTGAATAGCGTAAAAGGTATTGGTTTCGTTTTGATTTCAATACCTTTTTGTTATGTAAAAAAACTCTTTTCTTGTAATGATAAAAGAAAATAGACCGGGAGTTGTTAAAATTAGACAGGAAAACAAGGCGGAGGATGGATGATTTCATATGAAATTCAGTAGTTTTGTCAAGGCCGTTTTCGTTGAAAAAGAATATTGCCGATAGTATAATTAATATAAATGCGAAAAATGGGAAATTGAACATGATTCATATGATTTTTCGTTTGAAAATTTACGGAGGGAAAGGTTATGAAAAAAAGAGGAAGAGCTTTAGCGCTTCTGCTTGCCACGGTTCTGACAGTAAGCAGCGTACCGGGAACGGTTCTGGCGGCAGAGGGCATAAGACCCCAGGATGGAACGACGAAAGAACAGCCGTTCTTAAGCGGAACAGGCGGAAGCTCGCAGTTTAGAATTCCGTGTCTTGTGTCTCTTGATGACGGCACAATAGTGGCAGGGTGTGACGCCAGATGGAATACGAGCGGAGACGGCGGTGGTCTGGATACGATCGTGTCCCGGTCAACAGACAAAGGAAAACATGGCATTATACTTTTGCAAATTATCTCGGAGATAACGGGAATGCATGGAATAACTATTCGACAGCATTTATTGATCCTGCAATGGCGACAGACGGAAAAAGAGTATATATGATCGCAGATCTTTATCCGGCCGGATATGCGCTGAATAGTGCAAAATATCCGCCGGTTCCGGGAAAGAGTCACGATAAGGACGGAAACATTCTTCTGGCAGATGCGAGCTCATGGGAAAACTGCTGGGTAGATGCGCGTAAAGACGGAAATAACTATACATACCATCTGGAAAAAGAACGATAAGAAAAGTCGGATTCCGCATATGTGATCAAAGATGCTGATGGCAAGGCAGTGGATGGTTATACAGTCGATGCCTACTTTAATATTAAAGGAAACGGCGTAGATACGAACTTATTTGAGGCGGAATCTCCGTTTCAGGTATGGCCGACAGATTATCTGTATCTGACAACTTCGGAAGATGGTGGCGCAACATGGTCAGTTCCGACAATCGTGAATGCAAGGGAGAGAGACAGAACAGTCTTTGCTGGTAGGTCCGGGACGCGGTATGGTTACCTCAACAGGGCGCATTATCTTCACTGCATATGAATACACAAACGGAGATAAAAACAGTGTTGCGATCTACTCTGACGATGAAGGAAAGACATGGACAAGGGGTCAGTCTGTGTCAAGCCAGAGTTCGAGGCGGTTGTGACAGAGGCAAACGGAAAACTGTATATGTTTACTCGTCATGGCGGTTATTATACATCTGAAGATTTCGGGGAGACATGGTCTCCGAAGCAGGAAATGGGAATCAATTACCGTCTGTACTGCCAGTTGACGGCAATTACATATCCGAAGAAGATCGACGGAAAGACCGCAATCTTGTTTGCGGCGCCGTCATCGGTATCAGACCGCTCTGCAGGAAAGATTTTCGTAGGATTAGTGCAGGACGACGGAAAACTGAACTGGAAATACAACTACAGTGTAAACGGTTCTGACCCGTATGGATATTCATGTCTGACAGTTTTGCCTGACGGAACGGTAGGACTTCTCTATGAGGGATCGGGAATCGTTTATGAGGATTTTGACATAGCAGATATCGCCAAAGGGAGCGGCGATCGGAAACATCTGGTGTACAGATGAGAACGGTCCTGTGGCGGAAGTTACAATGACATCGAACGGTTCAAAAGAACTGACGGTGAACGGACTGAAAAACGGCGCTGAAGTGGAAGTTTCCACGGATAATGACAAGGCGGTCACTGCGGCTTATGCAAACGGGAAAGTGACGCTGACATCCAAAGCGGTAACGGAATGGAACGCGCCGACGTAACAGTGGAGTCGGCAGGTGAAAAGACGACAGTCAGCGTAATTGTAACAGATTCGGAGAATTATGAGATCGTAGATCTTCGTGTGGGAGATACGAAAACTTATACAGATAAGACAGGAAATTACAGCGGCGGCGCTTTAGAAGGGCTTGATACGGACATCGCGGAAGTGACAGTGACAGGAGAAGATGCGCAGGCGGTTGAGAAACGGGCAAAAGTGCAGCTTGCGACAAGCGAAGGACATTTTGACGGAACAGAGAAAACTCTGGATGACTGTCTGTTTACGTTTGCGGCTGCAGACGGACAGGACAATACATATACAATGTCCGCAAAAGACGGAGATAAAACAGTATATGTGAACTACAGAAGCGCGGCTTCGGCTGGTACGGTATGCGCGGAAACAACGGCGAATATTAAGTTAGAAGAAAGAACCGACGATCAGACATTTGAATTATTCGATCAGACGCCGGGTAATCATGGAAACCGGCTGTATTTCTATAAGGATAACGAGGGTAAACTTCATTTCGACAGAAATACAGGCGATCATGCGAACTGTCGTATGGAATTGTACAAAAAGCTGCGAACGGCAGTGCGGAGTCGGCAATTCCGGGATATGAGAAAGTGACAGGGTTGGATCAGATCACAGACGGCGGAAAATATTTGATCGCGGCGAAAGCGGCTTCGGGAGCTTATTATGTTGTGAATCCGTCTTCTGCCGGAGAGAAATATAAACATGTGGCAAAAGTTGTTGAAGAAAATGTACCTGTGGAAGAAGAATTGGCTGTAGCCCTCGGAACGACGAAAGATTATAACGACGGCGGCGAGAAAAAGATCAGCAAATGCCTCTTTACATTTACAAAACAAGGCGATGACGGTACATTTAAGATTTCCGCAGTGACAGACGATGGAAAAACGGTTTACCTCGGACCGAAATCATCTTCATCTGCGCAGAAACCTACGGTAGCGACAGAGGCAGTGATCACTGTTGCCAAAAGCGGAGACGGTTTCTCGTTAGAGCAGAAAGAGGGAACACAGGCAAGCGGATATTTGTATTTCTGGAAAGATAATGAGTCTAAGCTTCATTTTGACAGAAACAGCAGCGTAGACGGAAACGGTAAATGTAACTTTGAACTTTATAAAAAATCCGATGCAAAGAGTGAGAGCAAAATTGCAGGATATGAGAAGCTGACAGAGGTATCGGAAATTCAGGACGGCGGTCAGTATTTGATCGCAATGCAGGCGACAGTTGCGGGAAACAGTTATTACCTGTTAAACCCATCGCTTGGAAGCAATGTACATAATTATGTTGCGAAAGTGACAGATCATATGTACAAAGACGAGACGATCGGAGCGAAGACGGATATTGCGATCACCGGAAAAGCAGAAGGTAAGACGTCTGTAAAGATCGGGGAAAAGACGTACTTTATCTTTGTAAAGAATGATGTAGAAGAAGTGACGCTTAAGATCGGAGAGACGTTTAATTTACCGGGCAAGCTTTTGAATGAATCCGAAGTGACAAAAGACGGTATCGTAACGGTGGAAAAACGTGAGGATATGCCGCCTTATAAAGCGATTTCGGAAATTGCGGAAGGAACGTATCTGTTTGGAAGCAGGAGTCATATTATGCTGAACACAGTAAGTACGGCAGAAGGAACGCAGAAAGGTCTTGGCATGAAAGCGGTCAATTTCAACAACGATGAGACAGCGAAAGACTTTATGTGGACGATTGCAAAATCAGGCGAAGGATATACGATGAAAGACGCTGCGTCCGGAAAATATATTAACATTTCAGGAAATGACGTAGAATTGAAAGATACGGCGCAGGTATTAACGATTGGAGCAAGTAAAAACGGCGGATTTGCCGTTTCGGCAGGCGGATATTATCTGAATAACTGGGCAGGCGGCAACAATAAAGTTGCAGCTTACCAAAGTGATGATAATTCGTGGTATTTCTATAAAGCATCTTCGGGAAATGTAGCGGCAGGTGCGAAAGAAGGAACGGTTACTGCGGTAACGTCAGAAGGAACAAACTACAAGATTACCGTTGTAAAAGAAGCTCCGGAACCTCCTGTAGAAAAAGACGTATACAGTAACGGCGGCGGTAAACAATGAAACAATGGGTACGGCTTCATTAGATAAAGAAGGACCGGAGTACAAAGAAGGAACAGAGCTGACTGCAACTGCGAAAGTAAAAGACGAAAGCAAATACGAGTTTGTAAACTGGACATCAGGAGATGAAGTAGTATCGAAAGATGCAGAGTATACGTTTACAGTTGAAAAAGACATGCAGCTTACGGCGAACTTCCAAGCAAAAGAAGATCCGGAAGAGCCGCAGCCGCCGAAACCGCCGGTAACAGAAGATACATTCAAATTGAACGTAACTGTAAACGACGACAAGATGGGAACAGTAAAACTTGATCCGGCAAAAGTCAGCTATGAAGCAGGAGAAACTGTAAAAGCCATAGCGACAGCGAAAGAAGGATACAAGTTCTTGAACTGGACAGTAGATGGTAAAGTAGTTTCTGATAAAGCAGAGTACACGTTTATAGTAGACAGAACAGTGACACTGAAAGCAAACTTTGCAAAAGTGTCAGAAGATCCGAAAGATAAGGATAAAGCGGTTCAGACAGGTGACAATTCCGTATCACCGATCATTCCGCTGGCAGGATTAGCATTGGCGGCAGGAGCGGCAGTTACAGTTCTTCGGAAAAAAGAAGACTAAAAATAAACAATTATAACAATGAGATGGCGCTGATCGATTTCACAGATCAGCGCCACTGGAGACTGTAACAAATTCTGTGTAAACTAAAGATATGATATATATCCTCTTGGATTGATGTTAAAATAAATATTAATCTAGGAGGATATTTTTATGGCACGAAGAAGAAAAATGGATCCAGAACGTAAAGCGTTCATCAATAGCTTACTGGAGCATTATCAACCGAAAGATGCACAGGATATACAAGAAATGTTGAAGGATCTGCTGGGAGAAACTCTGCAGGGAATGCTTGAAGCAGAAATGGATGATCATTTAGGATATTCCAAGTATGATTACAAAAACAAAGAAACCGATGACAGCAGAAATGGTTACAGTCCTAAAACAGTAACTTCATCAATGGGAACGATTGATCTGGATATTCCAAGAGACCGAAAAGGTGAGTTCGAACCACAGATTGTCAAAAAGAACCAGACAGACATTTCCAATATCGAAGACCAAGTACTTTCCATGTATGCAAAAGGAATGACAACTAGAGATATCTCTTCCCATTTGAGAGATGTTTACGGTGTAGAAGCTTCTGCTGAAATGATTTCCCGGATGACAGACCGTATCCTTCCGCTGGCAAAAGAATGGCAAAATCGACCATTAGAGCGCAAATATGCGATTGTTTTTATGGATGCCGTCCACTTCAATGTTCGCGAGGATAATAGAACAGTCAAAAAGCTGTTTACGTTGCCATCGGGATAAAGTTGAATGGTAAACGTGAGGTTCTTGGTATGTGGATCGGTGGTAATGAAAGTGCGAAATACTGGCTTGGTGTGCTTAACGAGATCAAAAACCGTGGTGTGGAAGACATCATGATAGTGTCTGTTGATGGGTTAACTGGATTTGGAGATGCGATTCATGCTGTATTTCCAAAAGCAGAGATACAGCGCTGCATCGTTCATCAGATCCGCTACTCGACTAAATTTATTCCTACAAAGATTTAAAGCCTTTTATGGCTGATCTAAAGTTAGTATACAAGGCAGATACTGAAGATTTGGCACTTTCCGCACTAGATGATCTGGAAGCAGAGTGGGGAAAGAAATATCCGGCCTCTATAGCTTCCTGGAGAAATAACTGGTCACAGCTGTCCACGTATTTCAAATATCCGTCAGAAATCCGGAAACTGATATATACAACGAATTCCATTGAAAATTTCAATCGTCAGCTCCGAAAGGTAACAAAAGCAAAGGCGATTTTCCCAACAGACGATGCTCTGTTTAAGAGTCTTTATCTGACCATGATGGATGCTACAAAAAAAATGGACCGGAAAGGCCTGGGATTGGGGCTTGACCCTGGATCAACTATGCATTTACTTTGAGACCGGATCAGACCAGAGGATATTGACTAGCATAAAACATCCTACATATCAAGGATAGATAAAACGCCCGTTTTTAACGGGCCCTTGACATGCAAAATGATCCATGCTAGAAAATAAACAAGGGCAGAACGGCTCAAGCTGCCATTCTGCCCCATCTAATCATATACGATTCTAATTAAACCTGAGATTTTTTCATCAATCTGAGAGGTTTACACAAAATTTGTTACATTACCCGCCACTGTTTTATATTATCATCTTATATTTCTGCTTGAACAATACGTCCAAAATTCATCTCATCTTTAAAAGATCATACACATATTCGGAACTTCCCATATATAAACCTGTTTCTTTATCTTGAAGTTTTTCAAAAACTTTTGAATTATAAAATTTATTTATAGCTTCATCATATTCTATCCCTTGATCTGAAGAAAACATATCAACAATATCCTGAATTATATATTCAACCAACTGCTCCTGCTTACTCATATTAATTTCCTGCCTTTCGCAAAAGTTTTATACTTTTTTCTGCCTGCTCTTTTATATCCGTCAAATAAAAACCTCTTCCAAAATCTTTATATGGTCTGCACATCGCCAAATTTATGCTGTCAATTACAATATTGCTTTCGGGATATAATCTCATAACACGCCTCCGTTTTTTCGACACAACATCCCCAAATCTTCTATTATTGTTGCAAAGTCTAAGGTATGCCCAATTCATAATTCTCTTTTATAAACGCAATACCTTTAAATTGAAAAAGATAACGAAATGCTTCTTATGAAAATAGGTTAAAGTCTTAAGATTCTCTAAAAATCTTGACAAATACGGCGCTTATGTCTATAGTATGTGGTAGTTATTTTAAGGTAAAGGTATTGATGAAGAGGAGTACATTATTCCAACCGCCAGAGAGAACTGCCCGGAGAATTTAAGGAAGCTTTGCAGGAGATTGAGCAAAAGATGAAGAAGATCCGGCTGAAAGGCAGTTTCGGAAAAAGGATGATGGAAGGTAGCTTCTGAACCGGATGATTGAACGATTGAAGTAGGTTATCCCGGAGTAGTTCCGTTATAGAATGTGAGATATATATGTGTGACAGCATATATGAAATAAGACCGATCGGAGAATTCGCCCTTTACAGATGTAAAGGGCGTTTTTTTATAGGCGACGAGCCAAAGTCCGGGCTTGCCCGAGACCTTGGCGACGACCGCTTACAGTCCCGGAATGTGCCGTTTGGCACTTCCGGTGATTGTTGCCAAGCATGCGATAAAACAGTCCGGTGGACTGTTTTGAGTATCGGCGACTGGTCAAAGTCGGGTTTGTCCGAAATTTTGGCGCGTGCAAAGTGCCAAGCCCCTCACTTATGAGGGGCGGAGAGTTGAAGTGGGCTTGCTCACTTTGTTCAATAAAATGAGGGAAAGCAAAGAAAGGAAAAAAGAATGAGCAAAGAACTGGCAAAGACATATGATCCGAAAGCGATCGAAGAAAAAATTATATGAGAAGTGGTGTGAAAACAAATATTTTCACGCTGAGGTTGACAGGAGCAGAAAACCGTTTACAACGGTGATGCCGCCTCCGAACATTACCGGAAAACTTCATATGGGTCATGCGCTTGACAACACATTGCAGGATATCCTGATCCGTTATAAGAGAATGGAAGGCTACAATGCGTTATGGATTCCGGGAACGGACCATGCGGCTATCTCTACAGAAGTAAAAGTTACGAATCAGCTCAAAGAAGAGGGAATTGACAAGAAAGAACTCGGACGGGAAGGATTCCTTGAGAGAACATGGCAGTGGAAAGAAGAGTATGCCGGAACAATCGAGAATCAGCTGAAGAAGCTTGGTATTTCCTGCGACTGGGACAGAGAGCGTTTTACAATGGATGAGGGATGCTCGAAAGCGGTTGAAGAAGTATTTATCAAATTATATGAAAAAGGATATATTTACAAAGGATCAAGGATCATCAACTGGTGTCCGAAATGTAAGACATCTCTTTCAGATGCAGAGGTAGAGCATGAAGAGCAGGAAGGACATTTCTGGCATATCAAATATCCGATCGTAGGAACAGACCGTTTCCTTGAGATCGCGACAACGCGTCCGGAGACGCTTCTTGGAGATACGGCGATCGCGGTACATCCTGATGACGAGAGATATCAGGATATTATCGGCAAAAACGTGATCCTTCCGCTTGTAAACAGAGAGATCCCGATCGTGGCGGATTACTATGTAGACAAAGAGTTCGGAACAGGAGCGGTAAAGATCACTCCGGCACATGACCCGAATGACTTTGAAGTAGGAAAACGTCATGATCTGGAAGAGATCAATGTAATGAACGATGACGCTACGATCAATGAAAAGGGCGGAAAATACGCAGGTATGGAACGCTATGAGGCGAGAAAGGCAATCGTAAAAGATCTTGAAGAGCAGGGATATCTCGTGAAAGTTGTTCCGCATACACATGCAGTCGGAACACACGACCGATGCGGTACGACAGTTGAGCCGCTCATCAAACAGCAGTGGTTCGTGAAGATGGAAGAGCTTGCAAAACCGGCGATCGAGGCGCTCAAAAGCGGAGAATTAAAATTTGTGCCTGAACGTTTCGATAAGATTTATCTTCACTGGCTTGAAAATATCAAAGACTGGTGTATTTCCAGACAGATCCGGTGGGGACACAGAATTCCGGCATATTACTGTGACGAATGCGGAGAATTTGTCGTAGACAGACACGCTCCGGAGAAATGCCCGCATTGCGGATGCACGCATTTTACACAGGATGAAGATACGCTTGATACATGGTTTTCATCAGCGCTCTGGCCGTTCTCTACACTCGGCTGGCCTGATAAGACGGAAGATCTTGATTACTTCTATCCGACAGACGTGCTTGTGACAGGATACGACATCATTTTTTTCTGGGTGATCCGTATGGTATTCTCAGGATATGAGCATACAGGAAAATCTCCGTTCCACACAGTACTGATCCACGGACTTGTAAGAGATTCACAAGGCCGAAAGATGAGTAAGTCTTTAGGAAACGGAATCGATCCGCTGGAGATCATCGACAAGTACGGCGCGGACGCACTTCGTCTGACTCTTGTTACCGGAAATGCACCGGGAAATGACATGCGTTTCTATAATGAGAGAGTTGAGGCAAGCCGTAACTTTGCCAATAAAGTATGGAACGCATCCCGTTTCATTATGATGAATATGGATGAAAATATTATTGACGAACCGTCTCATGATCTGTTTACTCCGGCAGACAGATGGATCTTATCGGCTGCGAATACGCTTGCAAAAGACGTGACGGACAATATGGACAAATTTGAGCTTGGTATTGCGGTTCAGAAAGTATATGACTTTATATGGGATGAGTTCTGCGACTGGTATGTAGAGATGGCAAAATTCCGTATTTACCACAAAGAGGAAGCTCCGGAGGCCGCAAACTGCGCTCTCTGGGTATTGAAAACTGTGTTGGCTCAGGGATTGAAACTGCTTCACCCGTTTATGCCGTTTATAACAGAAGAGATTTACGGGGCGCTCGTTCCGGAGGAAGAGTCGCTTATGATGTCCGAGTGGCCGAAATACAAAGAAGAGTGGAATTTTGCGCAGGATGAGTTTGTCATGGAACGCGTGAAAGCGGTGACAAGAGGCATCCGAAACATCCGTGCGGAGATGGACGTTCCGAACAACCGTAAAACAAACGTATTCATCGTCAGCGAAAAAGAAGAACTGACAAAAGCGATTGAAGGATTTAAACAGTCGGTAATGCCGCTTATGTTGGCGTCCGACATCATCGTGCAGAGCACAAAAGAGGGAATAGAGGACAATGCGGTATCCATCGTAGTTCCTGATGCGGTCGTATATCTGCCGCTTGAGGATCTTGTGGATTTCGAGCAGGAAAAAGAGAGACTTACAAAGGAAGAAGAGAGACTGAACAAAGAGATCAAACGTGCGAAAGGAATGCTTGCAAACGAGAAGTTCGTAAGCAAAGCTCCGGAGGCAAAAGTTCAGGAAGAGAGGGACAAACTGAGAAATACGAGCAGATGCTCGCACAAGTAAAGGAGAGAATGGTAGGTCTTGGCTAATATAAAAGGTTTTTTACAAAAGTCAGAAATCTGAAAAAAGAAGATATTAAGGAACACTTTAAAAAGAGGAAAGAACGCAGGCAGATGATCTTGGAAAAACGGCGCAATGGAAAGTTCGCCAAGAAGATGCAGCCGGTTTATAAGTGGATGAACCGGCTGTCTGTTCCGCTTCAGTTTCTGCTTGCATGTATCATTAACTTTTTCATCGAAGTCATCTCAAGACTTTCGTTTGGAGAGGCGTGGGCGTATCTTACAAAAACGCCGCTTGTGTTTTTGTATAATTCATGCATGATATTCGTTACATTTACGATCGTTTATCTGGTGCGAAGGCGTGTGTTTACAAGAATATTGCTCAGCGTGTTCTGGCTGTTTTTGGGAATCTGCAACGGATATCTGCTGACGAAGCGTGTAACCCCCTTTAATGCACAAGATTTGAAAGTCCTTTCAGACGCATTGGAGTTGACGGGAAATTATTTTAACACGTTTGAGCTTATTATGATCATTATCGGTGTGACCGCTTTGATCGTATGGGTCGTTTCGATGTGGAAACGGGGCGGACAGTACACAGGAAAGATGCACCGCTGGATCGCGCTTGGCGGAGTTGTCGCTTCCTTTGTCGGCTGTATGGCGCTGACAAATCTGGCGATTGACAAACGTGTCATTTCTAATTACTTCGGAAACATTGCGTTTGCATATGAAGATTATGGATTTCCGTATTGCTTCTCGGCAAGTTTGTTTAATACAGGGATCAACGAGCCGACAGGATATGGCAAAGAGACGATGGAGAAGATCAACGAAGAAGAAAAACTGACGAAAAGTTCGACGGGAAGATCGGAAGAACAGCGTCCGAATATTATTTTCGTACAGCTTGAGTCGTTTTTCGATCCGACAGAGGTAGAGTGGCTTCGCTTCTCCGAAGATCCGATCCCGAATTTGAGAAAAATGTTCAGCGAATATTCAAGCGGATACTTTAAAGTGCCGTCAGTCGGCGCGGGAACGGCAAACACAGAATTTGAAGTTCTCACAGGAATGAGTATGCGTTTCTTCGGACCGGGAGAATACCCATATAAAACATATGCAAAGACTCGTACGTTAGAGAGCGCGGCGTCTGCCCTTAAAGGGCTTGGATACGGCGCCGAAGCTCTTCATAATAACGGAGGAAATTTCTACAGCCGCGCCCAGGTATTTAACAACATGGGATTTGATCATTACACAAGTAAGGAGTTTATGAATATACTCCAGACGACGCCGAAAGGATGGGCGACAGACGATATTCTTGTTCCGAATATTATGGAGTCTATGGATACGACCGAAGGGCAGGACTTTGTGTTTACAGTCAGCGTAGAAGGTCACGGAGAGTATCCGACAGAAAAAGTGTTGGAAGATCCGGAGATCGTTGTAAGCGGCGTGGAAGATGAAGGCGAAAGAAATGCATGGGAATATTATGTAAATCTTGTCCATGCAATGGATGAATTTGCCGGAGATCTCGTACGCGCCGTGGAGGAAAGAAACGAGCCGACTGTACTTGTGTTCTACGGCGATCATCTTCCGACGATGAATCTGGAAGCAAAAGACCTAAAGAGCAGATATCTGTACAATACAAATTATGTTATATGGGATAACATCGGGTTAGAGAAAAAGGACGGAAACGTAGCGGCATATCAGGTGATGGCAGATGTGTTTGAAAGACTGGATATCCATGCCGGAACAGTATTCAACTATCATCAGCAGCGCCGCCATACGAAAAATTATCTGGCAGACCTGGAACTGCTGCAGTACGATATCATGTACGGCGATCAGTACGTTTACGCAGAAGAAGGCTCTCCGATGAAAGAAGGCCATATGTATATGGGCGTAAAAGACGCCGTGATCTCACAGGTGACAGAACAATATAATAAAACATACAGTATTTACGGAGAGAATTTTACGAAACAAAGTAAAGTATTTATTAACGGGGAAAAGCAAAAGACGACGTTTTTAAATAACACCCGTCTGGATCTGAAAGAGTCAAAACTTTCCGACGGAGACACGATCATGGTAGCGCAGGTCGGATCGAGCAATACGACGTTTCGGACGACGAAGACGTATAAGTATAACGCCGGAACGCTGACCGAGATGCCGCCGGAAAAAGATGCGCCGGAAAACGGCAGACAGGCGTTTGTCGTTGAGAAGGAAGAAAAAGAAAAATGACATACAGTGAAGCAGTAGACTATATACTGGACATTCCCAAATTTACAAAAAAATGATGCGGCACACACGAAAGCTTTTCTGAAAACGCTCGGAGATCCTCAGCGGAAAATGAGGATCATCCATGTGGCGGGAACAAACGGAAAAGGTTCTGTGTGCGCGTATCTGGACGGAATGCTCCGTTCGGAACAGAAACGAACGGGGCTTTTTACGTCTCCCCATCTTGTAAAGATCAACGAGAGGATCGTTATAGACGGACAGATGATTTCGGATGAAAGATTTCTCGAAGTATTTGAAGAAACGATGCAGGCAGTGGACAAGATGAAAGAAGCAGGGCTTTCTCATCCTACTTTTTTCGAGTTCCTTTTCGGTATGGCGGTGCTTGCATTTGCAGAAAGCGGCGTGGAATATGCCGTTCTTGAGACAGGACTGGGGGGAAGGCTTGACGCGACGAACGCCGTGGAATCTCCGGCGGCATCAGTGATCACTTCGATCGGTTTTGATCATGAACAGTATCTCGGAGATACGTTGGAGAAGATCGCATCTGAAAAAGCGGGCATTATCAAGCCTCATGTTCCCGTATATTATGCGCAGACGACGGGAGAAAGCGATTCGGTAATTGAAAAGAAGCAAAAAAGCCGGAAGTTTCTGTAAAAAAATAGGGAAAGATGCGTACGAAATTCTTGGAATCGAAGACAAACATATTGCATTTTCATGTTTGAATGATTATTATGGAACTACCACGTGGAAATTGAACAATATCGGTTTGTACCAGCCGCATAACGCATTGCTTGCGATGGAGGTGATGCGTGGTCTGTTCGGAGAAAACGGACATCCGCATTTATGGAAAGAGGCTCTTGAGGCGGTGAGATGGCGCGGAAGGATGGAAGAAGTTCTGCCCGGAGTATATGTGGATGGAGCACATAACATAAGCGCCGGTCAAGGCGTTTGCAGAGACAGTGGAAAAGGCCGGGTTTGCAGATGCGGTTTTGTTTTCCGCGGTTCGGGATAAAGACTATGAAGAAATGATAAAATATCTCTGTGAGCATACAGAGGCGGCATGCTATATCGTGACGCAGATTGAAGACGCGAGGGGGACGCAGGGCGGACGAACTGGGAGTAGTTTTTCGGAAGTACACCGACAAACCCGTGCCGTGTGATCGGTTCGGTGAAGGATGCTTTTGAATATGGTGAGCAGCAGAAGAGGCGAATGTATACTGTCTTGGGTCGCTGTATCTGACCGGAATGATCAAAGAGGGATATCAGACGAAAGCCGGCAGGAAGGGAAAACCAGAGCAACAGGGGAGGTTAGATAAAATGCTGGATTACGAAGAAGAACTATTAAAAAAATTCAAGCCAAGCCGAGTCTTGAAGTGGATGATATTGAAAATGCGGTTTATCAGGAAGATCTTGACGGATATGACACGATCTGTTAAAGCAGGTAATGGAGTCAGAAGAAGGAGAAAGATAATGGTGGGTATAAATGGAATATACGAAAAAGATCGTATATCAGTCAAACTACTGGTATAACGACGGTCTGAGAAAGGCGAAGATCCGCGATATGTCGGGAGCGATCATGTCTTTGCGGAAAAGTCTTCAGTTCAACAGGGAGAATATAGCCGCGAGAAATCTTCTCGGTCTCGTGTATTATGGGATCGGAGAAGTGCCGGAAGCTCTTGTGGAATGGATCATCAGCAAGAATTTAAAGTCCCCGGGACAACATTGCGGATTATTACATTAAAAATGTTCAGTCGTCCGCCAAGGAGCTTGAGCAGATCGATCTTGCGATCAAGAAATACAATCAGTGTCTTCATATTGCAGACAAAACGGGGAGGATCTGGCGGCGATTCAGTTAAAACAGGTGATCGCGGCACATCCGACATTTTTAAAGGCGTATCAGCTTTTAACTCTGATCTATCTACATATGAATGGGCAGTATTCTCAGGCGAGACAGACGATCAAGACGGCGAGAAAACTTGACACGACGAATGAGATCACTCTTTTTATATGCATGAGCTGACAAAAAAGCGGGGAAAAAGAAAACAAAAGAAGAGAAAAAGAAAGAAGAAGCGGTTGAATACAGTCTTGGAAACGAGACGATCATACAGCCGAAGCATTCCAGATTCAGACAAGTTACGGCCCAGCTTGCGGTTGCCAATATCTTTATCGGAGCGGCGATCGGAGCGGCGATCATCTGGTTTCTTGTGGCGCCTGCCGTGAATCAGTCCAGATCTGAGCGGATGAACGATCAGATGAGAGAATACGCAGACAGATCAAGTCGTTAGAAGCGCAGGTCAGCGCTCAGACGCGGACGCTTGACAATTACAGAGCTTCAGGCGAAGATGCGCAGGCGAATGCCGAGCTGGCGAAAGACAAAAGACAGCGGAAGGCTATGCAAAAACTGCTGAGTGTGGAAGGGCAGTTCCTTTCAAATGATTATGATGACGCATTGGCAGATGCTCTTCTTGGGATTAGCAGAGACACGTTGAAACAGACAGGACAGGTCAAGTATGATGAGATAGCGGCTGCCGTTTATCCCGGAGCGTGTGAGGTGAAATTAGCAGAAGGAACACAGGCGCTGAATTCAGGTGATTATGCAGGGGCGATAGACCCCTTGTCTAAAGTTGTGCTCATGAACGAAGGATATAACGACGGGCAGGCTGCTTTTGAATCTGGCGCAGGCTTATAAAGGAAGCGGAGATAACGAAAACGCGACAGTTTATTTCCAAAAAGTGATAGAAAAATACGCGGGTTCGGAATATGCCGCATGAAGCTCAGAGCGGACTTGCTGAGATTACAAATGAAAATAATTAATACATTACGAAAGAAAAGGAGATGCCGGGAGGCATGTCCTTTTTTTGTATAGGCAACGAGCCAAAGTCCGGGCTTGCCCGAGACCTATGGCGACTGCTTAATCCCGGAATGTGCCTTTTGGCACTTCCGGTGATTATATAGATTTTTGAATTTAAGATGCCGAAAAGGAGACGACGAAAAGCGATGGAATATCAGGTACAGGAAAATTGTCTGACGATTTATCTTCCGGCAGAAGTGGATCATCATAATGCGGAGGAGATGAAGCGTAAGGCAGATAAACTAATCGATCGAAATCACATTAAATACGTGATCTTTGATTTTGAAAATACAGATTTTATGGATAGTTCCGGTATCGGAGTTATTATGGGGCGATATAAAACGATTTCTCTGATCGGAGGAGAAGTGTGGGCGGTGCATACAAATGCACGCATCCGTAAAATACTGACTTTGTCAGGGGTGACAAAAATAATGCAGATCTATGAGGAGGAAGAAGAATGACAGCCTGCAAATGAAATGGAATTAAAGTTTGACAGCAGGTCGGCGAACGAAGGCTTTGCCCGCGTGGCGGTAGCGGCGTTTATGACGCAGTTGAATCCGACGGTAGAGGAGGTTGCAGATGTGAAAACCGCCGTGTCGGAAGCTGTGACAAACGTCATTATCCACGGATATGAAAAAGAAGTACGCAAAGTATATATCAAATGTATGATTGAAGAAAACATATTTACAGTGGAAGTGTGCGATCAGGGAAAAGGAATTGAGAATATCGAGGAGGCAATGTGTCCGATGTATACGACCAGACCGGATCAGGATCGGTCAGGTATGGGATTTGCGTTTATGGAGGCGTTTATGGACAGCGTGGAAGTAGAGTCTGAACTCGGGAAAGGAACGCGGGTGCGGATGAAAAAGGCAGTCGGAAAAGGCAGGGATATATGGACGACACAATCGCTTTGATCAGAAAGTCACACAGTGGGGATAAGGCGGCAAGAGAACAGCTTGTAAAAGAAAATGTCGGACTGGTGCACTGTGTCGTGAAACGTTTTCTTGAAAGGGGCGCGGAACGCGAAGACTTGTTCCAGATAGGGAGCATCGGCTTGCTTAAGGCGATCGATAAGTTTGATCTGACATATAATGTAAAGTTTTCTACTTATGCAGTTCCGCTTATTTCCGGGGAAATCAAGCGTTTCCTGCGGGATGACGGAATGATAAAAAGTGAGTCGTTCGCTAAAAAGAGATCGCTTATAAAAGCGTACAGGCAAGAGAACGTCTCATCAGTTCGCTGGGGCGCGAGCCGACAATAGAAGAGTTATCAGAAGAAGTCGGAGTGGAAAGAGAAGAACTTGTACAGGCGATGGAGGCGGGATGCGAGATTGAATCCATTTACCGGCCGGTTCATCAAAAAGAAGGAAGCGAGATACGGCTTCTTGATAAATTAGAAGAAAAAGAGAAAAGAGAAGACAAGATCTTGGATCTGATCGTTCTCAAAGAACTTCTCGAGACACTGGATGAAGAAGAAAAACAGTTGATTTTTCTTCGGTATTTTGCTGATCGGACACAGAGCGACGTAGGAAAGATCATGGGAATTTCTCAGGTGCAGGTGTCGAGATCCGAGAAACGGATCATTGAAAAATTAAGAAAAAAAGGAGGAAGATAAAAGAATCGTATAAAATCCGGCAAAGGCAGCATACTACAGTAAAAAGAAGTGGATTTACTGAAAAATGCAGTGAAAAGGAGTCGGATCATATGATGGAAGATGGAAACGGACGAAAAAAAGTATGGATTTGTCTGTCGATTGTCGTGCTTGCGGCGGTTGTAATCGGAGCAGTGTATTACATGAATATGCCGAGGAACACTCGGAAGAAGGATTTTTAATCCGGAGAGAAAGCGAGGACTGTGCGGATGGCATCAGGGAAAACGCTCTATATTAAAGGCGATAGAGATGTGGAGGTGACTAAGCCGGATGTAACACTTGCAGATCTGCTTTCTATGGAGTGCTCCGATCAGTCGCTTCTTCCGAAGCTTAAAACAATGAAAATATTGAAGTTTAAGAAAACGGGCAATCAAAGATGTGTGATTTCGGTGCTGAAAATAATCGCATGTATCCACGGCCAATATCCGGATATGGAAGTGCAGAATCTGGGAGAAACAGATATGATCGTAACATACGAAGATCAGAAAACACCGTCTTATGCATGGCATCTTACAAAAACTGCCTTTGTGACGGCTGTGACATTTTGCGGGGCGGCATTTTCGATCATGGCGTTTAATAACGATGTAGATGTAACGAAACTGTTTGATCAGATTTATCATCTTGTCACCGGAAATAAGCCGGGCGGCATAACGATTTTGAAATCGCATATTCTGCCGGGCTTATGATCGGTATTTTGATCTTTTTCAATCATTTCGGGAAACGCCGTTTTACAGTAGACCCTACGCCGATGGAAGTGCAGATGCGGGTGTATGAAAACGATATTCAGACAACGCTTATTGAAAATGCGGCAAGAAAAGAAAAAGAGATCGATGTCGGAAAAGGAGGCGGTATCCATGGGACAGGCGGCTGAGGTGATCGTGGAAGAGCTTGTGCTGGCTCTTGTCGGATTGAGTGCAGGGGCGGCTGTGGCAGGCGGCTTATTTTCTTTTATCGTGGAACTCGGAGTGATCGCTGATTTTGCCGATCGGACACACACGGGAGACAAATTGCTTTTCTATGAAACATGTGGCGCTTGGCGGAATAATCGGAAATATCGTTTTCTTTTTTACTCTTTTGCGCCGAATGCGGTATCGTTTGCTTCTGCGTCTTTTGCGTCCGGGGCGGTACAAGTTCTGTTTGGGATTTTTGCCGGGATTTTTGTCGGATGCTGGTCGATGGCGCTTGCGGAGATATTAAATGTTTTTCCGATCTTTATGCGCCGCGCGCGAATCGTCAGATACGCGTCTGTTTTTGTGATCGGCGCAGCCATAGGAAAAGGATTGGGAGCAGGATTGTTTTTCTTAAAAGGCTGGTAGAAGATGAAAGACAAGGCGGGATTTCAACAGGAAAATTATCTTGAAAGAGGCAGGGTTTTGGACTATCATTAATCTTAGTATTCTGAAAACAGGAAGCCCCTTGGCTTCAGACAATGGTAGTTCACTGCAGAAAGTCTGTCATATAGGGTGTATGAGATATTGTTTGGAAGATGACGATAGATTTAAGACACGGAAAGGAACGAAAACAGTATGCTTCAGATAAAAGAAATATGTAAGGAATACCGGACGGGAAGTCTTGTTCAAAAAGCGCTTGATAAAGTGAGCCTGAATCTGCGTGATAATGAGTTCGTGGCGATTTTAGGACCAAGCGGTTCGGGGAAAACGACGCTGTTAAATGTCATCGGAGGATTGGACAGGTATGACGGCGGAGACTTGATCATAAACGGGATTTCGACGAAGAAATACAAAGACCGGGACTGGGATTCGTATCGGAATCACACGATCGGTTTTGTGTTTCAAAGTTATAATCTGATCCCTCATCAAACACTTTTGGCAAATGTGGAACTGGCGCTTACGATTTCGGGGAGTAGGCAAAGCGCAGCGCAGAGAACGTGCGAGACAGGCGTTGGAGAAAGTTGGCTTAGGCGAGCAGATCCACAAGCGCCCGAGTCAGCTTTCCGGCGGACAGATGCAAAGAGTTGCCATTGCAAGAGCGCTTGTAAATAACCCGGATATCCTCCTTGCCGATGAACCCACAGGGGCGCTTGACAGCGAGACAAGTATTCAGGTGATGGAGCTTCTTAAAGAGGTTGCGCAGGACAGGCTTGTTGTTATGGTAACTCATAATCCCGAGCTGGCGCAGCAGTATGCTACAAGAATCGTTGAGTTAAAAGACGGAAAGATTCGTTCGGACAGCGATGCATTTTATGTGGATGAAGAAACGGCAGACGTTCCGGAACATAAAAATATGGGGAAATCATCCATGTCGTTTCTGACGGCGCTTTCACTTAGCTTTCATAATCTCAAGACGAAAAAGCGAGAACATTATTGACTTCTTTTGCCGGATCGATCGGAATTATCGGCATTGCGCTTATTCTCTCTTTGTCCGCAGGAGTGAATGACTACATAAAAAATATAGAAAGAGAAACGCTTTCCCAATATCCGCTTCAGATCCAAAGTACAGGATTTGATTTTACTTCGATGATGACAGGCGGGGAAGATTCGGAAGAAGTAAAAGCGGTGTCTGCGGGAACATCTTCAAAAGAGCGGCGGGAAAAAGAAAATATAAGGGTGATCGACATGGTCACGAATATGTTTTCGACAATGGATTCAAATGATCTGGAATCTTTGAAAAAGTTTTTAGACAGTAAAGAAAGCCGGATCGATCAATACACAAATGCAGTTGAGTATTCTTATCAGGTTGTTCCGCAGATCTATGCGCAAGACGGGGAGAAAGTCTGTCAGGTACATCCGGACCGCTCTTTCGAGGCGGCAGGGCTTGGTTCGTCTGTCGGCTCAAACAGTCTGATGTCTTCGATGATGAGTACAGACGTCTTTTATCAGATGCCGGCAGATTCCGATCTGTATAAAGATCAGTACGATGTGAAAGCCGGCAGGTGGCCGAAATCATACAATGAATGCGTGCTTGTGCTGACGTCCGGCGGAGGTATGAGCGACCTTTTGCTGTACACGCTGGGCTTAAGAGATCCGTTGGAGCTGGAAGAGATGGTTGCGCGATTCGTCGAGGAAGAGCAGATCGAAGTTCCGAAAGATTCAACTGTCTATACATATGATGATATTCTCGGAAAAGAGTTTAAACTGGTAAACAGTGCGGATTACTATGAGTATGACAACAGTTATCATGTGTGGAAAGATCGTTCGGGAGATCAGACGTACATGGACAAAGTTGTGAAAAATGCCGAGCCGATCCGGATCGTCGGCATCGTTCAGCCTGTAAAAGATGCAAACGGAGCAGCTTTGATGTCAGGCATCAATTATCCCGCTTCATTGACAAAACATGTCGCAGAAGAAGCGGAAAACTCAAAAATAGTCAAAGATCAGAAGGCAGATCCGAAACGAAACGTTCTTACAGGGGAACATTTCGGGACAGAAAATGTAAAGGGCAACGTTAATATGGATTCTCTGATTACGATTGACGAACAAAAACTTGCCCGGGCATTTGCATTTGATCAAAATGCCTTTTCGGGAATGCAAAAACGGATGGTCTTTCTGAGATTTTCCGTTCTGCCGGAAGTTCAGTCAATCTTTCGGGAATGTTAGATCTAAGTAAGATTCAAGTTCAGCTTCCCGAACTGCCGCAGATGAATCTGGAAGAATTGCTGGGAGACCTTGATCTTACAGTTTCGCCGGAAGGATTTTGCCGTTGGCAGAAAGCCTGACAGAAGGGTACGCAGAATATGCGGCCGCGCATCCGGAGGCGGACTATTCTGCGCTTGCACAACAGTTCGGACAATACCTTGGAACGCCAAAAGCGCAGGAAATCATACGAAGAAATATCAGTGAGATCATCCAGTCGGGCGGCGGGATGTCCGTGACGATGGAACAGCTTCAGGCAATGGTGAAAGAAATAGCGGAAGGATACGGAAAATTTATCGTTGAAAACGGCTATCAGGATCCGTCTAAGTTTGATGAATATTTGGCGGAATATATGCAGACAGAAGAAGCGAAAGCGATATTGAACCGATATGCAAATGAGATTTTCGGAGGTATTGCAGGTAATGTTCAGATTACCGCAGAACAGCTTCAGAAGCTTTCAAAAGAGCTCACGGAAGGGTATCTTCTCTATGCGGCGGAAAACGGGCTGGCTGATCCGACAAAGATCGGAGAGCATTTTATTGCATATTTAAAAACGGAAGACGGACGGCAAAGACTGTCTGACGGGATGAAAGGAATCGTAGACGCGGACAGTCTGGAACAGCAGATCACAGACGCGTTCGGTTCTTATATGAAAGGCGCGGTTTCCTCTTATGCGGGGCCGTAGGAACAGCGGTTGAGAGGCAGATCACATCGGCTATGGAGCAGGTTATGAATCAGATGGCAGAAGGACTGCAGTTTTCTGTAGGACAGGCAATGACACAGATCGGAAGCAGTCTGCAAAATGCTATGCATGTAGATGAAGATGCGTTTGCCGAGGCGTTTCAGATGAATATGACAGGAGAGGAACTGGCAGAACTGATGATGTCTATGGGAGCTGCGAAAAATGCGACGTATGACAATAATCTCAAACAGTTAGGTTATGTTGATTTCGCTGTTCCGACTACGATTTCGATCTATCCGAAAGATTTTGAAAGCAAAGAAGAAGTCGTCAGAATTCTTGATGATTATAACAGAAAAATGGAAGAACAAGGAAAAGAAGAACAGGTTATCACATATACGGATATGGTCGGCGCGCTGATGTCGTCTGTGACACAGATCATAGACGTTATCAGTTATGTGCTCGTTGCGTTTGTAGCGATTTCCCTTATCGTATCATCGATCATGATCGGTGTGATCACCTATATCAGTGTTCTTGAGCGAAAGAAAGAAATCGGGATACTGCGCGCAATCGGAGCTTCTAAAAGTAATATTTCACAAGTATTTAATGCCGAGACGTTTATTATCGGTTTGTGTGCGGGCGTGATCGGGATCGGGATAACGCTTCTGCTTTTGATCCCGGGAAATGCTCTGATCCATCATTTGGCAGGAACGAATGACGTAAGCGCGGTTCTTCCGGTAATTCCGGCGATCATACTTATTATTCTCAGCGTAATACTGACGCTGCTCGGAGGACTGCTTCCGTCTAAAAAGCTGCGAAAAGTGATCCTGTAACTGCCCTTCGGACAGAATAATTTCTTGCATAAGCAATCAAGACAGATAACCAATGCTTGCGGCTGTGTATGTATAGAAAATCTTGATATGAACTATAAAAAGCGATGGAGAAGTGATTTTTGATTATGGAAAATAAAATTGTCATACAGAATTTTGGACCGGTAAAAGAGGCACAGATTAATTTGAATAAAAAATTTCAGATATTTATAGGCGCTCAGGCTTCCGGTAAAAGCACAATTTGCAAGGTGGTATATTTTGTTCAAAATATAGAAGAAAATATATCTTTTGTCTAAAGAACGGATGCCATATTACAAAAAGAAATACCGATAAGATATGAGGTGGAAGAAAAATGAAAAATTTAATCTTTAGTTTAAATGCGACAGTACCGGTTTTCCTGTTAATGGCGCTTGGGTTTCTCTTTCGGAAACTCGGATGGATCGACGAAGTATTTGCATCGAAAATGAATCAGTTCGTCTTTCTTGTGCCGCTTCCGCTTCTTGTGTTTGAAGATCTTGCATCTGTCGATTTTCAGAAAGTGTGGAATTTAAAATTCGTTTTATTTTGTTTCTTCGTGACTCTTGCAAGCATTGCTCTTGCCGGTATACTTTCGTTATTATGGAAGAACAGGGGAATAAGAGGAGAGTTTATACAGGCGTCATACAGAAGCAGCGCGGCGCTTCTTGGGATCGCATTCATCCAAAATATATACGGAGATGCGGGTCTGGCGCCTCTTATGATCATCGGAAGCGTGCCGTTATATAACATGATGGCAGTCGCCGTCCTGTCCTTCTTTCAGCCGGAACAAAGAAAACGAGATAAGTTGTTATGGAAAAAAGACGCTGAAAGGGATCGTGACCAATCCAATCATAATCGGCATAGCCGCAGGTCTTTTCTGGTCGGCGCTTCGGATACCGATGCCGTATGTAATAGAAAAACAGTGTCAAATATAGGCGCTGTCGCGACGCCTCTTGGATTGATGGCGCTCGGCGCTTCTTTTGATGTTCAAAAGCGCTTGGAAAGATCAAACCTGTCATTGCTGCCTGTATGTTGAAGCTTGTCGGATTTACAGCGGTGTTTCTGCCTTTTGCGGTGATGCTCGGATTTCGCAGAGAAGAATTGATCGCGATTCTCGTCATGCTTGGATCGGCGACAACAGTAAGCTGCTATGTTATGGCAAAAAATATGGGACATGAAGGCACGCTGACGTCAGGCGTCGTCATGCTGACTACAGTATTCAGTGCGTTTACATTAACAGGGTGGCTGTTCATTTTAAAAAGTATGAATTTGGTATGAATAAGAATGGTTTCCTTATAAAGTGAAACTTCGTATCCGCTTCTCTTTGGAAAACCTGAAGTTGGTCTCATACAGTATAAAATTATCTGTGTGAGATTAGGAGCGCATTGCATCAGTTGTGTTTTGTGTACAAAACTCACATAAAATAAACGAAAATAGGCACATATTATTACGGGAAATCATAAAAATTCCGTTTTACTCTAATCTATAAGGAAAAATGCATAAAAAACTTTAAAAAAAATTAATTTATGATAGAATATAAACAATACTGGTCTTTCGTGGGACGAGAAAAACCAAAAGACAGTTTAGCAATAGCAGAAAAAACAGTATCGTAGAATGGAGAAAAAGTATGAAAAAAGAAAATGTGGAGGACGGGGTTGTGCGGATTGACAGCGTGCAGCATGTTGTTCACTATGCCGGCGTTGGCATGGGCGGCAGATGAACCCCAAAACACGAACATTGATAACGGACTCATTGCGTATTATGACTTTGAGAATGTGAATGAGAAGAAAGTCCCGAATGTACAAGGTGAGGAGAAATATGCGGGAACATTGTCAGGAGATAATGTTTCGGTTGAGGACGGTACACTTTTTGGAAAATCTCTGAAGTTTACAGAGGGCACACAGGGTGTGATGACCATTCCTCAGATTATGAATACAGGGGGAGAAAAGCTATTCTGTTTCTATGTGGTTTAAGTATGATACAACTACAGACAGAGGGGGCAAAAAAACAGTTCTTCTGCAGCAGAATGGAGCTGGACGTACGTTCTTACAGTTTACGAGTGATAACAAGTATGCAACATATGTAAATCAGACAGATGTGTTTAGTGACAAGACATTTGATGCAAAACAATGGCAGCACGTAACGATTACATATGATACAGATACGAAAAAAGTTACGTTTTATGTAAATGGTGAGTCTGACGGGGAAAAAGCAGCAGGTAATGCGGAGACGAATGCGTTGACAGATCTTCTGATCGGGCGTCATAAAAATGCAGGAAATGACCCGCTTTCTATGAGAGGTCTTGTGGACGAAATCCGTGTATATGATAAAGTTCTCACAGCAGAAGAGGCAAAAGCTGTTTATGAATCAAAAGCAGGAGCAATGCTCTTCCCACAGTTACAGGAAACTCTTAAAGAGGCGAAAGCATTAGATGAATCGGGAAGTTTGGGCGCAGAAGTAGAAGAAGCGAAAGTTTTGAAAGAAGCGATTACAGAAGCGGAAAAATTAACTTCTCAAAGTCCGTTGTCTGAAATATCCGAGATGATTGAAACTCTTGAAGAAGCAATGAAGAATTATCGTGCTGAGGTCGGAGTTGTAACTTACAGTTTCTCCGACAAAAGAGGAGCGCTCTATTGACAGAGGAACAATAGGTATCAACCACCGTTATGCGTTCAACGGATATGGTTCTTTTGACAGCACGACAATGAAAATGAAAGATGAGTTTACAGAGCTTTACAAAGATGCGGGATTTGGTTCTATCCGTTATCCGGGAGGAACGATCTCAAACCTGTTCCGTTGGAAAGATACGATTGGGGATAAAGAAGACCGTGTAAATCAGATCCATGGCTTTTACAACAATCGGGGGCAGGGTGGAATCGCTCCGAACTTCGGATTGACAGAAGTTGCTGATTTCGCATATCGTGATGACGTTCAGTCAGAGATTGTTTATGTATACGGTTTCGGACGTGGTTCTGCACAGGATGCTGCAGATCTTGTAGAGTATTTGAACGCTCCGGCAGGAAGTAATCCGAATGATGGTGTAGCATGGGCAGATATCCGAAAAGCAAACGGACATGAAGAACCATATAATGTACGCTACTTTGAAATTGGAAACGAGAATAATCAGGGTGGCGATGACGGAACAGCTTCTCAACAGTATTGGATGTCAAAGGTTGAAGGTGGAGCTGAAAAGGCGTATGTAGAAGGTGGAGTGGCAAGCTTTACAAAACAGTATGCGGTGAAAAAGATGACTGGAATAAGGCAGCATCTGTCAGTGACGGAACTGCAAATCAGGTTCGTTACATGCGTTATGCAAACCCGAATCCGATGACAGGAAAAGATGGAAAGACATTGGTTGAGAACTTTGAAGCTGTTCAAAAGGAAGCGTTGAAGTATGGGTAGGCACTGACGGAGAGGGAAACAATCATAAATGGGAGGTTGTAGAAAGTCTTGACAACGCAGGAGCGAATGACCAGAAAGTGACAATCGACTACAGAGACGGATCAATCCACTTCGGAGACGGAACACATGGTAAAATCCCGGCGAAGGGACAACAAATCTATGTGACATATAAAGTTGACAGAGACGGATTTGTGGATGTTTCTAAAGCAATGAAAGAGACGACAGATCAGATCAATGCAATCTATGCAGAAAAAGGCAGCACAGAGAAAGCATCCTGCTATGTATATACCAGTTATGAAACGCAGGGATTTATTAATAAAATGAAAGCAGGCGGCTGGGATGAATATTATGATGGACTGACAATTCATCCATATTGTGGAAATCCGGGCGAGAACAACTCAGATAATGAATTTTATGATAATGCAATGAAACTTGCTGAAGACGTAGGTATTAAAAAAAGTAGAAAACTTTGTAAATATGCTTCCGGAAGGAAAAGTTCCTGTTATATCTGAGTATGGTATTTTCAGATGCGTATCACCACGACTTCGTTCACAGACACATGCAGTATATATCGCAAAAGTGCTTATGGAGTACGTTCGTCTCGGAAGTCCGTACATTCAGAAACACTGTCTTGTAGACTGGTATAGTAGTGGTGCAGACTCACTTGGACCTACACAGCAGGCGGTTATCCAGGCAGTACCGCAGACGGGCGCTAATCAAGGAACAGGAGAAGGGAACTTCCGTTTCTTCTCAACACCTTCAGCAAAAGTGTTCGAGTTATTCTCTAACTCATTTGCAAAAAGGAACGAAAGTAGTCGGAACAGAGTTTGAACACGTAGAAACATTGGCAAACGGAACAAAAGCATATTCCGCAATCGCAAGTAAAGGTGATGACGGAACATTATATGTAACTGTAGTAAATACAGATCGTGAGAATGATAAGAAACTTCGTGTGAAAGTAGAAGGCGTAGACCTGACAGGCAAAACAGTAGAAGTACAGACGCTCGCGGGTGAAAGCTTCGTTGATGAAAACAGCTTGGCAGAGCCGGATAAAGTAACGATTGAAAACTCAACAGTTACGGCAGAAGGCACAGATCTTGAGCTGACGGCAAAAGCACACCCGTAATGTCAATTACAGTGAAAGAAAAAGTGGATCCGCCTGCACCGGAGACATATACAGTAACAGCAAAAGCAAACAATACGGACATGGGAACTGTAACGATTGACCCTGTAAAAGATAAATACAATGCAGGCGAAAAAGTAACAGCAACAGCGACAGCAAAAGAAGGCTATGAGTTTGTAAACTGGACAGTAGACGGTCAAGAAGTTTCTACAAAAACTACATATGAACTTACAGTAGAAAAGAACACAGAACTGACAGCTAACTTTAAAGCAAAAGCTCCGGTAGAAGAGAAGTTTACAGTAACAGCGAGAGTAAACGACTCTAAGATGGGAGAGGCGAAAATTGATCCTGACAAAGCAGAATATGTTAAGGGAGAGAAAGTAAAAGCCATAGCGACAGCAAAAGAAGGCTATGAGTTTGTAAACTGGACAGTAGACGGTGAAGCAGTTTCAACAGAAGCTACATATGAATTTACAGTAGATAAGAACGTGGAACTGACAGCGAATTTCAAAGAGACAGAAAAACCGGTAGAGAAGTTTACAGTAACAGCAAAAGTAAATGACTCTAAGATGGGAACAGTAAAACTTGATCCTGACAAAGCAGAATATGCTAAGGGAGAGAAAGTAACGGCAACAGCAACGGCAAAAGAAGGCTATGAGTTTGTGAACTGGACAGTAGCTGGTAAAGCAGTTTCAACAGAAGCTACATATGAATTTACAGTAGATAAGAACGTAGAACTGACAGCGAACTTCAAAGAGACAGAAAAACCGGTAGAGAAGTTTACAGTAACAGCAAAAGTAAATGACTCTAAGATGGGAACAGTAAAACTTGATCCTGACAAAGCAGAATATGCTAAGGGAGAGAAAGTAACGGCAACAGCAACGGCAAAAGAAGGCTATGAGTTTGTGAACTGGACAGTAGAAGGGAAAGCGGTTTCTACAGAAACTACATATGAATTCTTAGTAGATAAGAACGTAGAACTGACAGCGAACTTCAAAAAGACAGAAAAACCGGTAGAGAAGGTTACAATAACAGTAAAAGCAAACGACTCTAAGATGGGAACGGTAAAACTTGATCCTGCAAAAGAAAGCTATGAAAACGGCGAAATTGTAACAGCGATTGCGACAGCAAAAAGAAGGATACAAGTTTGTGAACTGGACAGTAGCCGGCAAAGTAGTTTCTGATAAAGCAGAGTACAAGTTTAAGGTTGACAGAGCAGCGGAGCTGCAAGCAAACTTTGTAAAAGTGTCAGAAGATCCGAAACCGGAGAATCCGAAGGATGAGGATAAAGCAGTTCAGACAGGAGACAACGGCGTATCACCGATCATTCCGCTTGCAGGGTTGATGTTAGCGGCAGGAGCGGCAGTCGTAGCTCTTCGCAAAAAAGAAGACTAATCTGAATATTTGAACAGTCTGAAAAACAGATCGGATAGCATAAAGATTGTCTTGATAAAAAGCAAAAAATGAAACAAAACCAGAGGCGCCGCGCTATGCGGCGTCTCTTTCTGTATAACGAATGGCGCGGGCTGAACTGCTACATATTTATAATCAGGTATCAAATAAAGATAGGAAAAGAAATAAAAATCGGTTATAATAAGTATAAGAAGGTTGACTGGTGGAGCAAATAAAAATGGATAGATATTTGAAATGAATGCTTATGAACGATTGATTTCGTGGAATAAAGGATAATGTTCATAAAATACAAATTTAAGGTATTGGAAAGTATGATTTTTAATAATAGAGAGTTGGTAAAAGAGGTGGTATATCTATGACAACAAGAGAGTTAGTGAGTCAATATGTTGAAGTGCTCTGTAAAATATACGGAAAACATTTGAAAACAGTTATTCTGTATGGTTCTTATGCAAGGGGCGATTATACAAAGGACTCGGATATAGATATTATGGTGCTTTTTGGATTTAAGTGATATAGACATTAAAAAGTATCGTCATGAGTTATCTGGTGCAACCTATGATTTTAATATGGATTATGATGTAGATATTAAGCCGATAGCAAAGAATCAAGAGCATTTTAATAAGTGGGTAGAAGTGTATCCGTTTTATTCAAATGTGGCAAGTGAGGGGGTAAAGTTATTTGACGCAGCATAATGAAAAAGGCACAAGGCGAGATTTGGTTCTATATAGGTTGGAAGTTGCTAAAAGTGATATAAAATCAGCAAAAATTCTTTTAGATGCAGGAGAATGCAGGGGAGCGAATAACAGAGCCTATTATGGAATTTATCATGCTATTTCAGCTATTCATGCTTTAGATGGAAACGCATATAAGAGGCATAAGGATGCCCTTGCAAATTTTAATAAAAATTATATCAAGACAGAAATCTTCCCAAGAATTTTGGGAAGGAAAATTGCTGAGGCTGAAGAAATACGACATGCCAGCGATTATGATGACTTCTATATAGCGACTAGAGAAGAAGTTGAGGAACAAATTGACACAGCAGTAGAATTGGTTGAAAAAATAGAAGAATACGTCTTGAAAGAGATGGGATAATCGTTTTGTATCATTCATGAAATATCTATGGAGATTTTTGAAGAGCAAAATGCATTGTGGGTATTGGAAGATACTGATATATATAAATATAGACTTATAGAATTGTGACAAAATAATATATTATTATCCTACACAGAAAGTGATATCGTTTGCATAAGCGCGGAGGTATCACTTTTTCGTTTGTGTTATAATCTGATATATAAAAATAAGAATAAAGAAAAGGAGACTGTTGCTATGAGATACATAGAAGAAAGGTGTTTTGATATGAAAGAAAACAAACGAACAATTTCTGTAGATTAACTTCTTTTTTGTAAAGATTGTGAAAATGAAACACTGTTTCTACATACGAAAAGACTCTATGCAGACAACGAAGAATATCTCTGTTATCCTCTAAACATTCTATTGTGAAATTACAGTGCAAATTGTCCGTAAAATGTGTTACACTTCTAATACAGCAAAAAATAGCTTTTTGATTTATCACCGCAGGCTGATCGGTTTCTATAATGGCAGAACTGATAGGCTGATTTTTGTATGCTGTGTTGATATAGGAGGGAACGACTGTGGAAGCGTATACAAGTTTTGCGTATGTTTATGATACATTTATGGATAATGTTCCTTATGGCGAATGGGCGAGGCAGATCCGCGAGAAGCTTTGCGAACATGGCGTGACAGACGGATCGTGCTCGACCTCGGATGCGGAACAGGAACGATGACGGAACGGCTTGCCGGATATGGATACGATATGATAGGGGTCGATAATTCGGAGGAAATGTTAGAACTTGCGATGGAAAAGAAAACGGAGTCAGGATATGATATCCTCTATCTGCTTCAGGATATGCGTGATTTTGAGCTGTACGGAACCGTTCGGGCGGTCGTAAGCGTCTGCGATTCCGTTAACTATATAACAGAACCAGACGAACTGGAAGAAGTCTTCCGACTTGTAAACAATTACCTTGATCCGAAAGGGATTTTTTTATTTGACTTCAATACTGTTCACAAATACCGCGATGTGATCGGTGACAGTACGATCGCGGAAGACCGCGGCGTGTGCAGCTTTATTTGGGATAACAGATACTATGAGAAAGAACAGATCAACGAGTACGATCTGACGCTGTTTATCGCGGAAGATTTTAACCCTATGGAAAATGCATATGTTTCAGAAAGAACGGCAGATTCGGAAGATGCTCTGCTTTCAGAAGAAGGAGCGGGTGACTTGGAAGATACTATGTTTTCAGAAGAAGAGGGTGGCGAAAACGGAAGTTTATATCGGAGATATACGGAGACGCATTATCAAAGAGGGTATACGCTTGCCGAGATACAAGAACTTCTGGAACGTGCAGGTCTTGTATTTATAGAGGCTTACGATGCGGATACGAAAGAGACGCCGAACGATACGAGCGAGAGAATATGCGTGATCGCCCGTGAAAACGGAAAATAAACAGAATGAGTAATAATAAAATAACGATAAATTCATGATAAATAAACAGAGCAAGCGACAAAAAGAAAATAGAATGAAGTAATGATAAAATAAAACAGAACAGGAGAAAGATTGATGAAAGATTATATTGTAAGAGCATCTGCGGCGAATGCACAGATCCGCGCATTTGCGGCAGTGACAACAGAACTGACAGAGGAGGCTCGCAAGCGTCATGAGACAAGTCCTGTCGCAACGGCGGCTCTCGGAAGACTGCTCACAGGCGGAGCAATGATGGGAAGCATGATGAAAAATGACACAGATATGCTGACGATACAGATCAAATGTTCCGTCCGATCGGAGGTCTTACAGTGACAGCGGACAGCAAAGGGAATGTCAAAGGTTATGTGCATGAACCGAATGTGATTCTTCCTCCGAAAAACGGAAAACTCGATGTAGGCGGAGCGCTCGGACAGGGCGTAATGACGGTGATAAAAGACATGGGGCTTAAAGAGCCGTATTCAGGACAGACGATTCTTCAGACAGGGGAAATCGCGGAAGATCTGACGTATTATTTCGCTACGTCAGAACAGGTTCCGTCTTCCGTAGGGTTGGGCGTTCTCATGGAAAAAGACAATACGGTGCGCTGTGCAGGCGGATTCATTGTGCAGGTAATGCCGTTTATCGAAGATGAAGTGTTGAACAAACTGGAAGAAAATATTCAGAACATCCGATCTGTAACTTCTATGCTCGATCATGGACATACGCCGGAAGAAATGCTTGCGCAAGTATTAGAAGGACTTGATCTTGAGATTACAGATACGATGCCTGCAAAATTTTATTGCAACTGTTCAAAGAAGCGGATCGAAAAGGCAATTATCAGCATCGGTAAAAAAGATATTCAGTCAATGATCGATGATGGAAAAGATATCGAAGTAAAATGTCATTTCTGTAATGAAGCATATAATTACACTGTAGACGAGCTGAAAGAATTACTGAAAAAAAGCAGATAAGGCAGAAAATCAGGCAAAACAGTTATTACGGATGAAGATAGAAAATAGAGTAAGACGGCTTGTGCCGATGATGGGGAAACCAGAAAAGCCGGGAGCGGAAAGGTGGAGTTAAAGATGAGACATGGTTTTGTGAAAGTAGCGGCTGCCACGCCTGATATTCGAGTGGCAGATGTGGAATATAATACAGAACAGATATGCAGGGCGATCGATCAGGCATATGAAAAAGGGGCGAAGATCGTCGCATTTCCCGAATTATGCGTAACAGGATATACATGCGGAGATCTTTTTTACGCAGAACGTTTTGCTGAACGCGGCATACGGCGCAGTGAAAAAGATTGCAGGGCATACAAAAGGCAAAAACATTCTGGCGTTTGTGGGAATGCCGCTTACAGAAGGCGGGAAACTTTATAACACGGCGGCGGCAGTCAACGATGGAAAAGTGATCGGATTTACAACGAAAACATTTCTTCCCAATTACGGAGAGTTTTACGAGATGCGTCAATTCACTCCGGGACCAGACAGTGTGAGGTGGATTCAGTTTGACGGAGAAAAGGTTCCTTTCGGGCCGAAGATCCTGTTTCAGGATGATGAGACGGCGGATCTTATAGTAGGCGCGGAAATATGCGAAGACGTCTGGTCTCCTGTTCCTCCGAGTATTGAGGAGGCTTTGGCAGGAGCGACGATCATTGTCAACTGTTCTGCAAGTGACGAAACGGTCGGAAAAGGAAGTTACAGAACCCGTCTGATCGCAGGTCAGTCCGCGCGCCTGATCGCGGGATATGTCTATGCGAACGCGGGAGAAGGAGAGTCAACGACGGATCTCGTTTTCGGAGGACATAATATCATTGCGGAAGACGGAACGATCCTCCGGCAGTCAGAACGTTATAAAAACGAGATCATTTATTCAGAGATCGATCTTGAAAAAATTGTAGGAGAGAGACGTAAAAATACGACGTTTTCACCGGAAAAGCTAAATTGCGGTTGTCCGGTAGTTGTGCCGTTTCATGTGGGAATATGCGATACTGTTCTTACGAGAAACTTTTCACAGCATCCGTTCGTGCCGTCTGACGAGGCGGCGCGAGCGCATATTTGTGACGAAATCTTGACAATTCAGGCAATGGGTCTGAAAAAAAGGTTGTCGCATACGAATGCAAAATCAGCGGTTGTCGGCATTTCGGGCGGTCTGGATTCTAACATTGGCTCTGCTTGTCACGGCAAAGGCGTTCGATATGCTGGGACGGGATAAAAAAGAGATTATTGCGGTTACGATGCCGTGCTTTGGGACAACAGACCGCACATATAATAATGCGTGTGAGATGACGAGACAGACCGGAGCGACGTTGATTGAAGTGCCGATCGGAGAAGCGGTGAACGTTCATTTCAGAGATATCGGACATGATCCCGATGTGCATGATGTAACTTATGAAAATGCACAGGCAAGAGAGCGGACTCAGGTGCTTATGGATATTGCGAATCGGGAAGCCGGTATGGTGATCGGAACAGGCGATATGTCGGAGCTTGCTTTAGGGTGGGCGACATATAACGGAGATCACATGTCTATGTACGGCGTCAATGCGTCTGTACCGAAAACGCTTGTGCGTCATCTTGTTCAGCATGCGGCGGATACAACAGAAAATGAATCATTAAGACAGGTGCTTTATGATGTGCTTGATACGCCTGTAAGTCCTGAACTTCTTCCGCCGAAAGACGGAGACATAGCACAGAAAACAGAAGATCTTGTCGGACCGTACGAACTGCATGACTTTTACCTTTATTATATGCTCCGCTTCGGTTTCTCACCGGAGAAAATTTTTACTTTGGCGGTGAATGCGTTTGCAGGCGTTTATGAAAAAGAGACGATTTTGAAATGGCTGAAAATATTTTATCGTAGATTTTTCTCGCAGCAGTTCAAACGTTCTTGTCTGCCGGACGGACCGAAAGTCGGAAGCGTAGCTCTTTCGCCGCGAGGCGACTGGAGAATGCCAAGCGACGCATGCGCGGCGTTATGGCTGAAAGAGTTGGAACAACTGCAATAACTGTAAATAACAGGAATAACCGGAAACAACAAGGATAGATAGAAACAACAGGAATCATCGGAACATCTCTTTGGGAAACGAGGTGTTGACGGAACTGTTATATAAAATGAGTGGGAAAGTGTGAGAATATATGAAACTGATCAAGACAGAAGAAGCGGTCGGAAGTGTACTCTGCCATGACATTACACAAATCATTCCCGGCGTTGTAAAAGACGCAGTTTTCCGAAAAGGGCATGTGGTAACGCAAGAGGATATTCCGGTACTGCTCTCGGTTGGAAAAGAGCATCTGTATGTATGGGAGAAACAAGAAGGAATGCTTCATGAAAACGAGGCGGCGGAAGTTTTAAGACGAGTATGTCAGGGGAGATTTCTGAAAGCGTCAAAGCCGAAAGAAGGGAAGATTGAGCTGACGGCGGAAACAGACGGACTGCTTAAAGTTGATAAAGAAAAACTGAACGCGGTAAATGGGTTAGGACAAATCGTGATCGCATCACGCCACGGGAATTTTCCTGTGAAAAAAGGAGACAAGGTCGCAGGAATGCGTGTCGTACCTCTCGTGATCGAAGAAGAAAAGATGGAACAGGTTAACCGGATGTGCGGAAACGAACCGATTTTTACGATTCTGCCGTTTTGTCAGATGAAAGCGGCGGTCGTGACAACCGGAAGCGAAGTGTATCACGGAAGGATCGAAGATAAATTTACTCCTGTTGTAAAAGAAAAACTAAGAGAGTGCGGTATGGAAGTAATCGGCGATACTCTTTGCAGTGACGATGCCGATATGGTTACAGAAGCTGTGAAAAAGTGGATCGAACAGGGGGCGGAACTGGTTGTCTGCACCGGAGGAATGAGCGTTGATCCTGATGATCGTACACCTCTTGCAATCCGAAATGCGGCAGATGAAGTGATCACTTATGGAGCTCCGGTTTTACCCGGCGCGATGTTTATGCTCGCATATGCAGGAAAAGTTCCGATCATGGGACTCCCGGGATGCGTAATGTATGCAAAACGGACGATATTCGATCTGATACTGCCGAGAATTGCGGCGGGGGGAACGGCTGAAAGCAGAAGATTTTACCGCGCTCGGAGAAGGCGGTTTGTGTTTGAACTGTCCGGTGTGTACTTTCCCGAACTGCAGTTTCGGAAAATAGGAAGAAAAAATAAATCATAAAAGGAATGAGAGGAAAATTTTCGGAGGTAGTAAAATGAGAACCGGTATACAGGAAGAATTAGAATTGTATATGAGTAAATCTGTGGCGCAGGCATCAAACAGAGAGATTTATGAAGCGTTGCTTTTGTTTGTGCAGAAACTGGCGGCAGGAAAAGAAAGAGCTGCAGGGAAAAAGAAGCTTTATTACATTTCGGCAGAGTTTTTGATCGGAAAACTGTTGTCAAACAATATGATCAATCTCGGTATTTATGATGAAGTAAAAGAAATGCTCTTTCAAAACGGAAAAGATATATGTCAGATCGAGGAGGTTGAGCCGGAGCCATCTCTTGGAAACGGAGGGCTTGGGAGACTGGCGGCATGTTTTCTTGATTCGATCGCAACACTCGGACTGCCCGGAGACGGGATCGGACTGAATTATCACCTCGGCCTGTTCAAACAGGAGTTTAAAGACCATCTTCAAAAAGAGCTTCCGAATCCGTGGATTGAGAAACAGTCATGGCTGACAAAAACGGATGTTGTCTATCCGGTTTCTTTCAGAGGATTGAAAGTTAATGCAAGAATGTACGATATCGCAGTGACGGGATATCATGATCAGACAAACAAACTGCACCTTTTTGACATCGATTCTGTTGATGAGGGAATCGTGGAAGACGGAATTCATTTTGATAAAGAAGATATCGCAAAAAAATCTGACGTTGTTTTTATATCCTGATGACAGCGATGAAAAAGGAAGGCTTCTGCGCATTTATCAGCAGTATTTCATGGTAAGCAGCGCCGCACAGATGATCTTGGATGAATGTGTGCAAAAAGGAAGTACATTGTATGATCTGCCGGATTATGCTGTCATCCAGATCAACGACACTCATCCTACAATGGTCATTCCCGAACTGATCCGGCTTCTTGTGGAAAGAGGGCTTGATATCGATGAAGCGATCGATGTCGTATCCCGTACATGCGCGTATACGAATCATACGATTTTGGCAGAAGCGCTTGAAAAATGGCCGATCGGATATTTAAAAAGGTTGTGCCGCAGCTCGTTCCGATCATTGAGATACTTGATGATAAAGTTCGCAGAAGATTCAGCGATGAATCAACAGCCATCATAGACAGAAACGATACTGTTCATATGGCGCATATCGACATTCATTACGGATTCAGCGTTAACGGAGTGGCGGCGCTTCATACGGACATCTTAAAACAATCGGAACTGAATCATTTTTATAAAATCTATCCTGATAAATTCAATAATAAAACAAACGGGATTACGTTCCGCAGATGGCTTCTTCACTGCAACCCGCGTCTTACGGCGCTGCTTGATGAAACAATCAAAGACGAGTATAAAGAAGATGCCTCTAAACTTGTCAAACTGCTTGAATACAAAGACGACGAGACTGTTTTGAAACGCCTTTTAGAGATTAAAAAAGAAAATAAAAAAGATCTTGCCGCGTATCTGAAAGAGACACAGGCAATAGAGATAGACGCAGATACGATTTTCGATATTCAGGTAAAAAGACTTCACGAGTATAAACGGCAGCAGTTAAATGCACTGTATATTATTGATAAATATTTGGAGATCAAGGAGGGGATTCTTCCGAAAACTCCGATCACAGCGATCTTCGGGGCGAAAGCGGCTCCGGCATATGTGATCGCAAAGGATATCATTCATCTTATACTTTGCCTGCAGGAGATCATTAATAATGATCCGGAAGTAAGTCCTTATCTGAAAGTTGTCATGGTAGAGAATTATAATGTGACAAAGGCTGAAAAACTGATTCCTGCATGTGATATATCCGAGCAGATCTCTCTTGCGTCCAAAAGAGGCAAGCGGCACGGGGAATATGAAGTTTATGTTAAACGGTGCAGTCACTCTCGGTACAGAGGACGGGGCAAACGTAGAGATACATGAACTTGTAGGAGACGATAATATTTTCGTGTTCGGAGCGTCAAGCGACGAAGTAATCGAACATTATAAAAAAGCGGATTATTCGGCAAAAGATTATTATAAAAAGAATCCGAAGATCAAAGCGGCGGTTGATTTCATTACAGGAAAACAGATGATGAAGATCGGATGCAAAGAAAGTCTGGAGCGTCTGCAAAAAGAGCTGATAGGAAAAGACTGGTTTATGACATTTCTTGATTTTGATGCGTACAAAAGGCGAAAGACAAGGCGCTGGCGGCGTATACAGATCAAAAAGGAATGTGCGAAAAAGATGCTTGTCAATATTGCCGAAGCAGGCTACTTCTCATCAGACAGAACGATTGAACAGTATAATAGAGATATTTGGAAATTAACCAGATCATAAGATTAAAGAAAAATATTAGTAAAACGGTATATTGATGAAAAGGGGGATGGTTATGGAACGGGCAAGCGGCGTGCTGCTTCCGATATTTTCACTGCCGTCAAAATATGGAATCGGATGTTTTTTCAAAAGAAGCCTATCAATTTATTGACAGGCTTAAGGCGGCAGGGCAAAGTTACTGGCAGATTCTTCCGTTAGGGCCGACCGGATACGGAGATTCTCCGTATCAGTCTTTTTTCTACATTTGCAGGCAATCCGTATTTTATCGATCTTGAAACGCTTACAGGAGAAGGTTTGTTGACAGCGCAGGAGTGCGAATACGGCTGTGAGGGAATACGGGAAGATAAGATAGATTATGAAAAAATATATAAGACACGGTTTCAAATACTTGAGAAAGCGTTTTCGCGTTTTGGAGAAAATGACGAATACCGCGCATTTGTTTCGGAAAATCAATTTTGGCTGGAAGATTATAGCCTCTATATGGCGATCAAAGACCGAAACGGCGGCGTGAGTTGGAATGAATGGGAAGAACCGCTTAAAAACAAAGAGTCACAGGCGATTGAAAATGCAAAAGCAGAGCTGTCGCGTCAGATTGCCTTTTACAAATTTCAGCAATATGAATTTGACAGACAGTGGAAACGCCTTCGCTCTTATGCGAACGAAAACGGCATAGAGATTATCGGAGATATTCCGATCTATGTTGCGTTTGACAGCGCGGATACATGGTCGGCGCCGGAGATGTTCCGTTTTAATGACGCTCTTGAACCGATCGATGTTGCGGGATGTCCGCCGGATGGATTTTCGCAGACAGGACAGTTGTGGGGGAATCCGCTCTACGATTGGGAATATCATAAAAAACAGGGTACGACTGGTGGATTCGCAGGATCGAACACTGTTTCCGGCTGTATGATGTCGTGCGGATCGATCATTTCCGCGGTTTTGATGAATATTATGCTGTTCCGTACGGAGAAAAAACGGCAGTACACGGAAAGTGGATGCCGGGACCGGGGATAGAGCTGTTCCGGACGCTGGAAGAAAAGATCGGCAGAAAAGGATTATTGCCGAAGATCTCGGCTTTTTAACTCGAGTGTGATACAGCTTTATAAAAGAAAGTGGATTTCCGGGGATGAAAGTGCTTCAGTTTGCATTCGATTCAAGGGAAGATTCAAACTATCTCCCGCATACATATACAAGAAACTGCGTTGTATATACGGGAACTCACGATAATGATACGACAAAAGGATGGTATCACACGGCGGCAGGATCAACACGGCAGTTTGCAAAAGAATACATGTATAAGCCCCGTATTGATGAAGATACGCTTGCGGGAGATTTTATTGCTATGGCAATGGGAAGCGCGGCGGATCTGTGCATCGTTCCGATGCAGGATTATCTGGGACTTGGAAGCGATGCACGAATTAATACGCCGTCCACACTTGGCGGGAATTGGGAATGGCGTATGAAACCGGGCGAGCCGGATGAAGGGACAGTTCGGGAGATGGAGCGAATGACAAAAATATACGGACGGCTGCGTTTTACTTAAATAAAGTTCCGAACCAGTAGATCAGTCCCAGTCCCCAGCTTGTGAAAATACCGTACAGGATAACAGGACCGGCGATCGTAAAAATTTTACATCCGATGCCGAATACCTGACCTTCTTTTTTGTATTCGATGGCAGGGGCAGCTACTGAATTTGCGAATCCGGTGATCGGCACGAGCGCTCCGGCGCCTCCCCAGGCTGCAAGTTTCTGGTAAATTCCGGTTCCGGTGAACAAAACGATTAAAAGGATGAGCGACAGAGACATCCAGCGGCTGCACTCATCGGGAGAAAGATTTCGTAATTCAAAATAATGATAAATAACTTGTCCGAGCAGGCAGATCAGCCCGCCGAGGAAAAACGCTTTGCACATATTCAGAAAAAGATTATGTCGGGGCGTTTTTTCTTTTACATATTGTTCATATTGTTTTTCTTGTTTCAGTTTTTGTATTTTATCCATAGATGAAACACACTCCTTGCATTTCGCGCAACACGCGCGTTTTTAATTTCTTTTCTGTTAGTATCTGAAATAATTTTCCGAATATGTATATAAATTCATAATAATTTTTCGCAAATATGCCGACAATAAAAATAATAAAAATAAAACTGTAACAGTTCAGCCCACGCCATGTGTAAAACGCAATGCGTGCGTAACGTGGCTGATGGAAGACGGAGTCAGGGAAAGGAAGGATTATGGATCAGATAAAAGGGGCGCAAAGCATTATGTTTCGAGAAGCGCCGTATCTTATCAGCGCTGCGTCTGTCGCAGGCAGCAAAGAGGCGGATGGACCAATCGGGAAATTATTTGACGTGACAGATAAAGACGACCTGTTCGGAGCACAGACATGGGAAGAAGCGGAGAGTAACATGCAGAAAGAAGCGTGTGTTCTTGCGGCAGGAAAGGCACATGTGGACTTGAAAAAGATCCGATATCTTTTGGAGGATCTTTTGCGGCAGGGAATAGCAACTTCAATGGGGGTAGAGGCTTTGCAGATTCCGATGTTCGGCCTCTACGGAGCATGTTCTATCAGGAGAAGCGCTTGCGCTTGCATCTATGAGCGCTGCCGCAGGATACGGAGGAACGATGATCGCCGTCACATCAAGTCATTTCGGAAGTGCGGAAAAAGAGTTTCGCTTTCCGTTAGGATATGCGAATCAGAGACCTCTTTCTTCACATTGGACAGTGACGGGAAGCGGCGCGTTTCTTGTGCAGTCGGCAGAGGAATACAGAAAACAAAACACAAAGTCGTACTTTTCTAATATTCGCATTACAGGAGTAACTGTCGGAAAGATCGTAGATTATGGCTTGAAGGATTCTCAAAATATGGGCGCGTGTATGGCTCCGGCGGCCATGGATAGGATTGTACAGAACTTCCATGATATGGAAAGAAAAGAAAAAGATTACGACAGGATTATTACAGGAGATTTAGGAAGCATCGGAAGAACGATTTTATTCGATCTTATCAGAGAAAAAAGGGTACGATATATGCGAAAAACATATGGATTGCGGAATGACGATTTTTGATAAAGAACGGCAGGATACGCATGCCGGTGGAAGCGGATGCGGCTGCGCCGCCGTAACGCTGGCATCGTATGTACTTCCTAAATTAGAAAAAAGGAGAATGGAAGCGGGTGTTATTTGTTCCTACAGGGGCGCTTATGTCTACCGTCAGTTTCAACGAGGGGGCGAGCGTACCGGGGATCGCTCACGGAATTGTTCTGGAAAGCGATGCATAGCATAAGGAAATTAAAAAGCAAGAAGATAGAAGGCAAAATGATAAAAGCAAGAAGAATGAGCAGAGTAGAAAAGAGAAAGGGTGAAACAAAATGGATTATGTAAAAGCGTTTATCGTAGGAGGTCTTATATGCGCGGCTGTGCAGATTTTATTAGACAGGACAAAGCTGATGCCGGGAAGGGTTATGGTGCTTTTAGTATGTGGCGGAGCTTTGCTTGGATTTTGCGGACTGTACGATCCGTTTCAGAAACTTGCCGGGGCAGGGGCAGGCGTTCCCCTTCCGGGATTCGGCAATGTGCTTTGGCAGGGCGTGAAAGAAGCTGTTGACAAATATGGATTTATGGGTGTGTTCATGGGTGGATTTCAGGCGAGTGCCGTCGGTATTTCCGCAGAGCTGATCTTCGGTTATCTTGCGTCCTTTATCTTTGAACCGAAAATGAAAAAATAGATTTTTATGAAAATGTGTACAGAAATCAAGAAAAATAAAATAAAGAAGATTTCTGTACACACTGTGTCTGCAGAGAATTATAATTGTTTTTCTCTATATAAGTCGCTTCGGTTATTGGGGTATTCCAAGATGAAACTGTTCGATCAGGCGTCCGATATTTTCTTCCGTATCTTCAAGCTCGTCTGCAATCTGGGAAAGAGTTTTTCCTTTCTCGAGTTTTTTCTGAATGAGATTGCAAGTTTTCCCTTTTTCGCCCTTCCGAATACCTTCTTTAAGTCCTTCCTTTTTTCCGTCTTCCCAGGCGTAACTGCGTTCCAGCCGGATATGTTCTTCTTCGTCATATTCGTAAATGCACACGTTTTTCACCTCCGCTCGATTTTTCTCAAGAAATGATTTTAAAATCCCTTCGTGGATACATTCTGTGATGGCATGTTCAACCGCATCTTCAAGCGACATTGTTTTTGTGTACCGACGAACCCGGTCTGTATACTCTGCGTATTGATGCAGCATCGTACATGCATTCATTAAGGCTGGATTATGTCCGAGATTAATGTTGAGCATGACAGCTTCTAATTCTAATTTGCAGTGTTGATCCCGTATGGAATATAAATCGGATAATCGTAAGATCCGGCGGTCCGGCTGATCCTGGATCCCATTATAAAAAGATGACGAATTCCGGCGGAATCAAAATTTTTCGTGAACCGTATAATTTGTTTTTGTCGATCATACCCGAGTATAAGTCCGAAATATAAAACAGATATCTCAGCGGTAAATTAGGATTAAAAGTTGACTGATGTTCGTATAAAGACAGCCGAAGTCCGATCATGAATGAAACATCGTTCTGCATTGCCATATAGATCGCGTTTTCTAAGGTGTTGATTTCCAACAGTTCGGGATCGGTATAATGCTTTATCGACATCATAGCATGAAAGTGTAGAAAACGCCAGTTTTTATGTGTATATTACATCCACAAAACGTCTGTGAAAATTGCGCTAAGAAAATGCAAAGATTTTGTTGTTTTTGACGCTGATAATGGTATCGTAAGAATGCAGGGTTGCACACTTTTGCAGCTCTGCATAAATTATGTGAAAAAGTGAATGAAAAAACTCTTATAGCTACGGAGGAAAGAGTAGAATTATGAACTATGCATCTATTATCATCCCGTTTGTGGGTGGCTTGGGAATGTTTATCTACGGAATGCAGATCATGGCGCAAGGTTTGGAGAATGCCGCGGGCAGCAGGATGAAGTCTCTATTGGAAGCGCTGACGAAAAATAAACTTTTTGGAGTGATGCTCGGCGCATTTATTACGGCAGTGATCCAGAGTTCGTCGGCAACGACAGTTATGGTCGTAGGGTTTGTAAACGCAGGTATCATGAATCTGTCTCAGGCGATGGGCGTCATCATGGGAGCAAATATCGGAACGACGGTAACGGGCTGGCTCGTGTCGAGTGTGGAATGGGCGAAGTTTTTAAGTCCTGCCAATCTCGCGCCGATTGCGATTATTATCGGTGTGATCATCATGCTGACGGGCAAGAGACGTTCGTCAAAAGATATTTCCAGCATTATCGTAGGGTTCGGTATCCTTTTCGTCGGAATTACAACGATGTCGTCGGCGGTTGCGCCGCTTCAGGAATCAGAAGCATTCTGCAGCATTTTCGTGAAGCTTGGACACAATCCGTTCCTTGGTATTCTTGCAGGTGCGCTTGTGACGGCGATCATCCAGAGTTCGTCTGCATCGGTCGGCATCTTGCAGAGTCTCGCGGCAGCAGGACTTGTACCGTTTAATGCGGCGGTATATATTATCATGGGGCAGAATATCGGAACATGTGTGACGGCGATCATGTCAAGTATCGGAGCGAAAAAGACAGCAAAGACAGCGGCGATCATGCATCTTTTGTTCAATGTGATCGGAACAATCATATTCAGTGTTGCGGCGATCTTTTTCTTCAAAGTGCTCAACCCGGGTATGGGCGCGGGTATGATTACGCAGACAGAGATCAGTACGGTACATACAATTTTCAACATCGGAACGACACTGCTGCTCTTCCCGGTATCCGACTGGATCATCAAACTGGCAAGAAAACTCCAGAAAGAGGAAGACGGAGTAGTAGATGAAAGCCGTGTGCTCTCTTGATGAAAGGATGTTAGAGACCCGAGTATTGCGATTCAGTCTGTTGTAAGCGAAGTATGCCGGATGGGATATATTGTAAAAGGAACGATGGACAAGACTCGCCGAGTATTATTTACTCAGGATGAAGAGACGATGAACGAGATCCGAGAGGAAGAAAGTATCGCGGACCGGCTCTGCAAGGGAATTACAGATTATCTGATACGGATCAGCTCTCTGGCGATTAATGAAAAAGAGCATCAGCACGTGGCAAGCCTTCTTCAGATTGTTTCAGACATCGAAAGAATCAGCGACTATTGTGAAAATATTTCCGAGTATGCAGAAAACCTTGCGAACCAGAAAAAGAAGTTCTCGGGTGTCGGGGCAGCAGAAATGAAAGAGATGCTGGAAGTCTGTTCAGACAGTTTCACTTATGCGGTTGAAGCATTTGAAGAGAACAGTGCGGAGAAGGCGCTGAAAGTGATTGAAAAAGAAAGAAGCGCCGATGATCTGGAGATCCGCCTTCGGGCAGATCATATGCAGCGTCTTGCAAATAAGCAGTGCGATACGGAGGCGGGAATCGTATTTCTTGACGCGCTTGTCGGCTTAGAGAGGATTTCCGATCACTCAAGAAATATTGCGGAAGAAGTGCTTTCGGCAAGTAATAAATAAAAACTTATTCCGGCTGCATGGCAGTGAAAGCTGCGGTGCAGCCGTATTCTTTATCGTATACTGACATTAGAGTGCAGATCCTTGTAATAAAATATCATTGTTCCTGATTTGTAAATATGTTATGATAAATCCACTCACAGAAATTCTTTCTGTGAAAAGCGCCGGCAGTCTCGTCTGTCCGCGGAGAATGCTGACAGTATCGTCAGTCCGAGGAATTCCCTCAAAGTTACCCGATTAACAAAATTATTTTTGCATGGAGAGTCTTGTAGAGCGCCGCTTTTTTTCGTATACTGATTCTTAAGAAAGAAAATAAAGTTTATTGTGAAAACTTTTCTCTTAGTTCATAGGACTCGTTCATGCGCATGAAAGGAGAAGCCTATGACAGGAAAAGAAAACAGAGAAATCAAAAACAGCGTCTTCGTAGATCTGTTCTATGAAGACGAATCAGCAGAAGCAAATGAAATCGCGCTCTTTAACGCCATCCACGACGAGCCCCTCCCGGAAGGAACGAAGATCCGGAAATTCCGCGTAGACAATACGATCTATATGAATTTTCAAAACGACATTTCTTTCGATGCAGGTGGGAAAGTGATCGTATTCGGCGAGCATCAGTCTACGATCAACGAAAACATGCCCCTTCGCAGTCTGTTGTACATCGGACGGGCATATGAAAGGCTCGTGCCGCCGAGAAGCCGATATAAAAAGAAACTCGTCCCCCTTCCGATGCCGGAATTTTACACATTTTATAACGGAAAAGAAAAATGGGAGAAGGAAAAAGAGCTCCGTCTGTCAGACGCCTATATTGTAAAAAGACGGTGAACCGAGTCTGGAATTAAAAGTAAAGGTCATCAATATCCGCCCGGAAGAGCATCATGAGATCCTGGAGAAATGTCAGGTGCTGAAAGAATACAGCCAGTTTATGGAAACGGTACAGAACTATCAGATCTCCGGTGTGGAAGAACCGTATAAAGAGGCGATCAAAGAGTGCATTGAGAAAGGAATTCTTGCTGATTATTTAATGCGAAAAGGAAGCGAGGTTGTCAATATGCTGTTGGATGAATATGATTATGAAACAGATATCGAAGTGCAGAGAGAAGAAGCAAGAGAGCAAGGGCGAGCAGAAGGCAGAGAGGAAGGACGAGAACAAGGACGAGCAGAGGGAAGAGAGCAAGGGAAGGAAGAAGGCAGAGAAGAAGGTCGAAAAGAAGAAAAAAGAGCTCTCGTTCAGAAAAAACTTGAAAAGGGGAAAACAATTTCTCAAATCGCAGATGATCTTGAAGATACAGAAGAAAATATTGCTCACCTGATCGAAGAGTTTCATCTTCGGGTGTAGAGCGGCGGCAGTTTATCAAGAGATCGGATAGCGCCCATATGCAGACAGATTTTCCCGAAACAGCAAAAGAAATAAAAACAAAAGCAAAAAAAATAAAAAAATTCGTTTGTTCTATTGACATTTCATAAAAAGTGGTGGTACTATTATGCACAAAATTTTTATGTATAAATACAGGCATCAAAGGAGGATGTGGAACAATGTGTGGAATTGTAGGATTCATCGGAGAACAGCCGGCAGCGCCGATTCTTTTGGAAGGGCTTTCAAAGCTGGAGTACAGAGGGTATGATTCGGCGGGAATCGCGGTTCGTAATGAAAAGACGGATAAGATCGCGATAGTAAAGGCAAAGGGGCGTTTGAAGATCCTTGCAGAAAAAACAGATAACGGGAAAAGTGTGCGAGGCACATGCGGGATCGGTCATACACGATAGGGCCACTCACGGCGAACCTTCCGAGAATAATGCACATCCTCACTGCACGGATGATAAATCCGTTGTTCTTGTGCATAACGGGATTATCGAAAACTATCAAGAATTAAAGACAAAGCTTCAGAAAACGGGATATACGTTTTATTCACAGACAGACACGGAAATCGCGGTAAAACTGATAGATTATTATTATAAGAAGACCGGAACACCTCTTGAGGCGCTTACAAGGGCTATGCTTAGAATAAGAGGATCATATGCTTTCGGAGTGATGTTCCGCGATTGTCCGGGCAGATTGTTTGCGGCCAGAAAAGACAGCCCGCTTATTATCGGAAAGAGTAAAAAAGGCTGCCTGATCGCGTCAGACGTTCCGGCGATTCTGGATCGTACAAGAAACGTATATTATATAGGCAATCTTGAAATAGCGGAGATGACTTCGGAGGAAGTGCATTTTTATAATATTGACCGGGAAGAGATACAAAAAGAAATGACAGAGATCAAGTGGGATGCCGAGTCAGCCGAAAAAGGCGGGTATGAACACTTTATGTTAAAAGAGATACATGAGCAGCCGAAAGCCGTTCAGGATACGCTGGGCGCTTATATAAAAGACAGTGCGATTGACTTTTCGGAAGCAGGTCTGACAGACGAGCAACTAAAAAGCATTGAGAGGATCTATGTTGCGGCATGCGGATCGGCGTATCATGTCGGAGTTGTCGGAAAATATGTGACGGAAAGTCTGGCAGGTATTCCGGTAGAAGTGGATCTCGCATCTGAATTCCGTTATCGCAACCCGATTCTTGCGCCGAATTCGGCGTTGATCGTCGTATCACAGTCAGGAGAGACGGCAGACAGTCTTGCCGCCTTGCGTCTTGCAAAAGAGAAAGGAATTCCGGTTATCGGGATCGTCAATGTAGTCGGCTCAAGCATTGCAAGAGAAAGCGATCATGTCTTATACACATATGCAGGCCCCCGAGATCTCGGTTGCGACGACAAAGGCGTACAGCGCACAGTTGGCGGCAATGTACCTTCTCGCCGTACAGATGGCAAAAGTAAAAGGCAGAATAGATGAGAAACGGCATGGAGAATTGCTCGAGGAACTGTGCAGAATTCCCGATAAGATTCAGAAAGCGCTTGACGATAAAGAGCGGATACAGTGGTTTGCAAGTAAATATGCGAATGCAAAAGATGTATTTTTTATCGGGCGCGGCATCGATTATGCAATCAGTCTGGAAGGAAGCCTCAAGATGAAGGAGATCAGTTATATCCATTCAGAAGCATATGCGGCAGGAGAGCTGAAGCATGGAACAATCAGTCTCATCGAAGACGGAATTCTTGTCGTGGGAGTCTTAACTCAGAACGATCTGTTTGAGAAAACATTGAGCAATATGGTCGAGGTAAAAAGCAGAGGCGCATATTTGATGGGACTTACGACATATGGAAACTACAGCGTGGAAGATACGGCGGACTTTTCCGTTTATGTGCCGAAAACAGAAGAATATTTTTCCGCAAGTCTTGCGATCGTGCCGCTTCAGCTTATGGGATATTACGTCAGTGTCGCAAAAGGTTTGATGTTGACAAACCGCGGAATCTGGCAAAATCCGTAACAGTAGAATAATTTTTACATCGTGTGAAGAAATTATACTTTTAATATCTGAATAAAAATGCATATTCTCTCTTTTTAATATATTTATAAGAGAAAATATGCATTTTGTATTTGAAAATATACATTTTGGAGAGTTGACAAGGAACAGATGTTAGCCTATTATTAAAAATGTATCGTGAAAATTATGATAAAAGTAATGTTTGTTTATAGTGAATTTAAACAGCGGTCTATAAAAGGCAGCATATCTATCTAATGTGTTTTATTGAAAGTTGATAAATGACATAGGGATATGCTGTTTTGGCGTGTCATGAAAAAACTTAAACACATTAATGCGTTATCGCAATGATAGAATGAAGCGCCGTGAAAATGTTGAAACTAGGTATTGGAATTCAAAGTTAAGGAGCGGCGCACAAAATGGCAAAAATAATTGATACACACAGTCATATATTACCCGGGATCGATGACGGGGCTGGTTCATGGAAAGAAGCGCTTTGCATGTTGAAAACAGCGCAGGCTCAGGGAATCAGAAGAGTGATCGCAACTCCTCACTGGGGAGGACCTTTCGGTTATACCGATCCGGTGCAGATCAGAGAACTCTGTTTTACATTACAGGAAAAAGCAAGACGTCACAATATCAGTGTGAAAATTTATCAGGGGCAGGAAGTGATGTACACCGAGGAAGCGGCGGACAGGATTGCAAACGGCGAGATCCTTACATTGGCGGACAGCCGGTATGTACTGGCTGAATTTTATCAGGGAATCGGGTATTCGGGAATTTTTCGGGCAGTACAGCGCTTTACACAGTCGGGATACAGTCCGATCATCGCTCATGCAGAGAGATATGAAGCGCTGAAAGATATCGGGCGTCTGGAAGAACTACGAAAGCAGGGAGCATATATACAGTTGAATTTCAGGGCGATCGGGGGAAAGTGGCATGATTTTACAACACGTTGGTGCAGGAAAGCTCTGAAAGAAGGATTTGTTCATTTTGTCGGAACGGATATGCATAATATGAGAACGAGAAAACCGGAGACAGAATCCGCAGTAGTGTGGATGGAGAAGCATCTGGAAGCCGGATTATGTAAAAAACTGTTTTAAAAATCCCGAGAAGATTTTAAGAAACGAGCGTTTGTAAGAAAAACATTGTAAAACATAGTCAATTTATGTAAAAAAGACGCATTGTAAAATGAGAAACAGGGAAAAAGTGAAGAAAATACTGGTAAATGGAATTAATTTATTTCCTTATAGAAAAATATGATATATAATTAGAAGGATTAATATATTACGAACAGAGAGACGGATAATAGAGGAAGTGATAAAATATGGAAAAAACACATGATGAAGAAATGGCAATCGACCTGTGGGAGTTAATTTCCGCACTGAAAAAGCGGGCGCTGATTATTTTGGCGGCGTGTCTGCTTGGCGGTGTTGTGGCAGGTGTATATACAAAACTTTGCATCACCCCGATGTATACGGCGACATCATCGATGCTTGTGACAACACAGGAAACAACGCTTACGTCTATTGCGGACCTTCAGCTTGGAAGCGCTCTTACGGGAGATTACAGTATTCTTGCGACAAGCCGGAGCGTTCTTGAAGAGGTGATCGAAGATCTGGGTCTGAACATGGATCATCACCAACTGAGAGGAAGTATTACGATCACCAATCCGGAAGGAACGCATATTATGGAAGTGACGGCCAGAAGTTCCGATCCCGAGACCGCAAAAAAGATTGCGGACACTATGGCGGTTGTTTCAGCGCAGTATATAAAAGAAAAAATGGAGGTGGCTCCTCCTAAGATCATCGAAGAGGCGGAAGTTCCGTCATCCCCGGTCAGCCCGAGTATGAATAAAAACGTTATGATGGGCGCGCTGGCAGGATTTGCTCTTGCGGCGGCGATCGTGATTTTGTTTGCGATCATGAATGATTCGATCAAAACAGAGGATGATATCGAAAGAGCGCTCGGTATTCCGACACTTGCCGTGATTCCGGACAGAAAAGATTATATAGATGATCATGGCGGCAGTAAAAAGAAGAAAGGCAAAAGAAGGAGGCAGAGTAAATGGCGGAACAAAAGGTGATAATGACAGATCCGAGACAAGAGGATTATTTTTATCAGGAAGCAATTAAGACGCTGCGAACGAATATCCAGTTTGCCGGGATGGATGTAAAGACAATTCTGTTTACAAGCTGCTATCCGAACGAAGGAAAGAGCGATATTACGTTCCAACTTTCGCAGGAGATCGGAAAATTAGGGAAAAAGGTACTTCTTCTCGACGCCGATATCCGCAAGTCGATACTCGCATCCCGGTACGGAGTGGGAAAACAGGTTCAGGGATTATCAAATTACTTGAGCGGTCAGGCTTCTATCGCGGAGATTATTTATCGTACGAACTATGAGAATATGGATATCATTTTTTCAGGTTCATTTGCGCCGAATCCGTCAGAACTGCTTGGGCAGGAAGCGTTTGGAACGCTTTTGGGAGCGGTGAGAGAACATTATGATTATATCATTGTAGATACGCCGCCGATCGGAAGTATTATCGATGCGGCGATCGTCGCAAAACAGTGCGACGGGGCGGTGCTCGTATTTGAAAGCGAACTTGTGAGCAGTAAGGAGGCGGCTCGAGTCAAAGAACAGCTTCTGATGACAGGGTGCAGACTGATCGGGAGCCGTGCTTAATAAGGTAGATGTAAAGAAGAATAAATACTATCACAGATATGACTATTACTATCATGGATATCAGGAAAAAAGGAAGTTACAAAGAAAAATAAAGAAAAATAAAACGGTACTCAGATAATGGGAGGGGATCGGAAAGAAACAGATGAAAAAAGAAAAAATATTTGAAATGGTGGATCGCGGCGGTATCAGCGGTTTTCATTGTAGGAGCGGGAATATTTGTATATACGCAGTATAAGGCGGCACAGACGTCGGGAGACGTCGCCACGAAAGACGGAACATCCGCCTCGGCATCGGATATTACATGGAACGGCAAGACATACAGTTACAATGAACATTTGAGTAACTTTTTGTTCCTCGGTATTGATACAAAAGAAAAGGCAGAGACAAAAACAGGTCAGGCAGACGCCGGGCAGGCGGACGCGTTGTATCTTCTGTCATGGAATCGGCTGGAAGGAGATATTACAGTGATCAGCATTCCGAGAGATACGATGACTCAGATCGAAACGTTCGGTCCGGGCGGAAAAAGTCTCGGAAAGAGCAAAGATCATATCAGTTTATCTTATGCATACGGTGACGGCGGATATGAAAGCTGTGAGCTGGCGGAAAATGCAGTTTCCGAATTGCTTTACGGACTGCCGATAGACGGGTACTGTGCTTTGAATATGGATGGACTTCCTGTTTTGACAGACAGCGTCGGAGGCGTAACAGTAACCGTGCCGAACGACAGTCTGGCGGAAGTTGACCCCGGATATGCAAAAGGAGCGGTGGTCACTTTGAAAGGTGAAGATACAGAACAGTTTGTTCGATACAGAAATACGGAGATCAGCCAGAGCGCGATCGCACGTATGGAGCGCCAGCAGGAATATATCAGAGCATTCGGCGAAGCTTTAAAAAGGCATCTGCAGATAAAGCGCTTGTTACCGATCTGTACAAGGCGATTGAACCGTATATGGTAACGAATATGGGGAAAAGTCGTTTTGTTGATCTGACGGAAAGTGTATCAGAAGGCAAAAAGGTGAACCGATGGACGATTCCGGGAGAAGGAATTCAAAGGTAAAGAATATGATGAATACGTCGTAGATGATGATGCTTTGTATGAAAAGACAGTTGAGACATTTTATGTAGAGAAAAAATAAAGTGCAGAAAGAACAGAGACGGCATATGAAAAAGATATCTAAGATAATAGGAAGCGTTCTTATCACAGCCGCAGCAGTTTGCCTTGGCATCGGAGTTTATCAATTTACGAAAGAACAAAACGCCGGAAAAGGGTATCAGGATCTTTCGGAAGAAGTGAAAAAAGAACCGGAAGATGAAGGTTCAAAATCAAAAGTTGATATCCCGATCGATTTTGCGGCGCTAAAGGAAAAGAATCCCGATGTGTATGCGTGGATCAGTATACCGGGAACGGCGATAGACTATCCGGTTCTCCAAAGGGAGAATGACAACACATACTATTTGGATCACACGATCGATCATGAAGAAAAGACCGAAGGAGCGATTTTTACGGAGAATTACAACAATACTGATTTTGAAGATCCGAATACGGTCATTTACGGGCATGACATGAGAAACGGTTCGATGTTTAAAGGACTGCTCGACTATCGGGATAAAACATTTTTTGATCAAAACAAAGAAGTGCTGATCTATACGCCGGATGCAATACGACATTATAAAATATTCGCTGCGTATCCGTATGACAGCAGACATTTGCTTAGAAGTTTTGACTTTACAGATAAAGAAGTGTATCAGCAGTATTTATACCGTATCTTTGCAATCCGCGATATGAATGCGAGCATTGATACAACAGCGCAGGTGGGGACGGACGATAAGATCCTGACCTTATCAACATGCTATGCAAACCAGCCGGATATGAGGTTTCTTGTTCAGGCAGTGTTGGTTTCCATAGAACAATAAGGCAAAAGAAAATCATTTATCAGAGAAAGGAAGAGTGAACAATATGAAAAAGAAAATCATGGGTGTAATTTTGGCGGCAACGCTTATCGTATCACAGGCAGTAACGGCGTTTGCAGGAAGTAAAACGTCAGAAGTTGTGCTTCCGAATGATTTTGCGGCTTATTATACCGTAACGGAAGGAACAAGAGAGGCATTTGCAGAGGCAGAGGCAGTTTCCCCACAGACAGTTGACGCGATCATAGAAGTAAATAACGGAAGCATGACTCTTGCACAGCTTGTTGCAGATATGAAAGAACTGCTCAAAGCAGAAGGCGCAGCAGGACTGAAGATGACAGAAGAACAGGTCGACGCTCTGGCGGCAGATCTGGGTCCAGAACGTTTGTCACAAAGTTTTTTGACCTTGAGCCTGTAAACGGCGGGATTAAAGATGACAACGGAGACTACCTTGTAAGATTAAGCGTGCCGGCAATTTCCACAGCTATGACAGAAGTAGCGTTTCTTCACTTCAGCACAGACCGCGCGGCATGGGAAGTTGTGGAAGCGTCAGACGTAGATTATACAAACAAAGAGATCACTGCGTCCTTTAAAGATCTTTCGCCGGTTGCCGTGATCGCAAAAGTAGATACGTCCGCAGACAATGCGATCGGAACGTCTCCGCAGACAGGAAGATTCCCTGTTTCCGTACTTTGGATCGGTGCAGCAGTAATCCTTGGTGCGACAGGCGTTATTGTGTTAAGAAAACGCAAAGAAAAATAAATATTGAATGTGCCTTGAAAGGCTGACGGTAAGGAATGGCTCGATGATAAGAAATATTTTCGGGCTATTTTCTTGCAAAAATCAGGGGAAAAACGGCTATTTTCCGGTAATGTATAGTAACAAAAGAACCGGATACGCAAAAGACAAAAATTTACGAAACAGTAAAAAGAAAAAGAAAGAAATAGCAGTTAAAGAAGTATGAAAGATAAACTAGAGGGACAGCAGTTAAAAACATCAAAACATGAAAGATGGATTTGGAGAGATAACAGAGGAAATTACAGATGAGAGGAAAGACTACATTTCATATAAGATGGAAATTATTTTTTACGATGTGATCGTATTTGCAGTGACGTCTGTATTTCTGCTTGAATTATATGAAGGACCGGTAAAATTGACGCAGAGAGGGGAATTGCAGCAGATGCTTCTTGCATTTGTATGCGTATTTGCCTGCCGGCTGGTCGGAAAGATATATGGGCAGATATGGAGATACGGGGGAATTCAATGCTACATGCGTTTAGTTTGTACGGATTGTGTGGCATTTTAATATATGTGATTTTGGAATCTGTTCTTCCGGTCGCTCATATCTCATTTCCGCGCCTTCTGGCGTTGAGTACGGTAAACACCATGGGAGCGCTGATCATGAGAATGTCTTACCGTTATGCGTATAAGTGCAGCAACCTGGAAACTTTTTCAGGTAAAATTTTAGCCGCACTGCTGAAAATATTTGCCGGAATTGAAGTGGGGGAAACAAGAGACGATCAGAAGATCAAAGTGGCGATCATAGGGGCAGGAAATGTCGGAGTTACTCTGGCAGGGGAACTGTTGGCAAACAAGATGGCATCCTATGTGCCGAAATGTTTTGTGGATATCGATAAATCAAAAGGCGGACGAGAGATACAGGGACTTCCCGTATTATCTGAAAACGAGGCGACGTTTCAGAAACTGAAAAAATACGGAATACAGGAAATTATCTTTGCGCTGCCGTCTATGGCGGATGAAAGAAGAACAGAGCGATATCTTTATTATAAAAATGCCGGATATAAAGTGAAGATGTACGATTATCCTAAGATGCAGATGGCAGGCGGAAAGAGATCGCTTCGAGAATTTGATATAGAAGAACTGCTATTTAGAGCTCCGAGAAAGCTTACGAACGAAAAGACAGATGCTTATTATAATGATAAAGTAATCCTCGTCACAGGAGGAGGCGGGTCGATCGGATCGGAACTGTGCAGACAGATTGTAAAAATGGGGCCGAAAAATTGATCATCCTTGACGTTTATGAAAACGGAGCTTACGATCTTCAACAGGAGTTAAGAATCGCATATGGCAACGAACCGGGCATCAGTGTGGAAATCGCTTCGATTACAGATTCAAAAGCAATGGAGCGTGTATTTTCAAAATATCATCCCCAGATCGTTATTAATGCGGCTGCCCATAAACATGTTCCACTTATGGAAAATAACTGCATCGAAGCGATCAATAACAACGTGTTCGGAACGGCGGTTGTCGTTGAGATGTGCGAGAAATACGGCGCAGAACGCTTTATGATGGTTTCGACAGATAAAGCGGTTAATCCGACTAACGTGATGGGTGCAACGAAGAGAATGTGCGAAATGATCGTGCAAAGCGCCAGCATTAACGGAAAAGTAAAATACAGCGCGACAAGATTCGGAAACGTATTAGGAAGCGCAGGAAGTGTAATTCCTCTGTTTAAACGTCAGATCCAAAACGGTGGACCGATCACACTTACAGATAAAAGGATCATCCGCTACTTTATGACGATTCCGGAGGCGTCTCAGCTCGTGTTGGAGAGCGGCGTGATTGCTCACAATGGCGAACTGCTTGTTCTCGACATGGGAAAACCGATCAAGATACTGGATCTTGCAGAAAATATGATCCATCTGTCGGGCGCACATAATATTAAGATCGTAGAGACAGGACTCCGTCCGGGAGAAAAGCTGTACGAAGAACTTCTTGTTAAGACAGAAGAACTTGATAAGACCGAAAACGATCTTATATTCAGAGAAAAAGATAAGCCATTGCCGACAGAAGCAATCCGTGAAAAATTAAGAATGCTCAAAGACGTCTGCGAAAACGGAGATGACGATCAGGCAAGAGAAATGCTGCGCAAAGTTGTGCCGACATTTAAAAGACCGGAAGAAGTGAACCGGGAAGTAGGCGATGAAGTAGAGCTGGAGGATAACAGCTTCCTTCGGTGAAGAATGAAAGCCTGAAATTCTTGGATAAGGTGAAGAGATACGATGAAAAGTGCGGATCGGCATTGGCAGATAAAGTGTGCGGCAGGAGTAATCAAAAGGAAAATAATATAATAAACATAAGTAAAAAAGAAAGAATCTACAGGAGAGAGAAAATGAAGAGGAAAGCTTATGACGGGATTTATAATCAATACATTAAGCGGGGAATTGATTTTTGTCTTGCATTGGTCGGTCTGATCATTGCAGCAATTCCGATGGCAATCGTTGCAGTTGCTATTAAAGCGGAATCAAAAAAGCGGTCCTGTGATCTTTAAACAGGATCGAATCGGTTATAAGGGAAAAGTATATAAAATGTATAAATTTCGCAGCATGTGTGTCGGAGCAGAAAAAGGAGGCGTTTATTCGGATAATAAAGACAGCCGCGTGACAAAAGTCGGAAAATTCATACGCGCAACGAGTATTGATGAACTGCCACAGCTTGTGAATGTTTTGAAAGGGGATATGGCGCTGATCGGTTTTCGCAGTCCGCTTACATATCATCCGTGGCCATGGAGTGAATATACAGAGGAACAGAAGAAGATGTTTAACGTACGTCCGGGAATTACAGGCTGGGCGCAGGTGAACGGAAGAAAAACAGTTGAATGGAATAAACGTATCGAATTGAACGGTTGGTATGCAGAGCATGTTTCCTTTTGGCTGGATGTAAAGATTTTATTTATGACAGTATTTAAAGTACTTACAAATGCCGACAACGAAAATGTCGGAGAAACAGTGAAACAAAAATAGAAACAGATAGTGCTATAGAAAATGACGGAAGATCAAATAAAACGATCAAAAGAAAAGCAGACAAAACAGAGGGGATGATCAGATGCCATTAAAACTGATGTATATTACAAATTCAGAAGATGTCGCCCATATCGCAGAAGAAGCAGGAGTTGACCGTATTTTTGTCGATATGGAATATATCGGCAAAACCGACAGGCAGGGTGGGATGGATACAGTGCAGTCCAGACATACGGCGGATGATGTGAGGCGGCTTGCACAATGCTTAAATAAAGCGGAACTGTTTGTAAGAGTGAATCCGATTCATGAAAAAACAGATGAATATAACTCGTCAAAAGAAGAAATTGACGAAGCGATCGAAGCAGGTGCAGATCTTTTAATGCTGCCTTATTTTAAAACGGCAGAGGAAGTTCAGACATTTGTAAAATATGTAAATGGCAGAGCAAAAACAGTCCTTTTGGTTGAAACACCCGAAGCGGCGGCCATTGCAGAGGATCTAGTACAAATTCCGGGGATTGACGAGATGTTTATCGGATTGAATGATTTATCATTAGGTTACGGTAAAAATTTTATGTTTGAACTGCTGCTTGACGGTACGGTTGAAGAACTCTGTCTGAAATTCAGAAAAGGCGGGATTCCTTATGGATTTGGCGGAATTGCTTCATTAGGGAAAGGAATGCTTCCTTCGGAATATGTGATCAAAGAACATTATCGTCTTGGTTCTGCATGTGCGATTTTGTCACGGAGTTTCTGCAGGACAGGTCAAGTGACAGACTTAAAAGAGATTCAGAAGATTTTTGAAATTGAATTGCCGAAAATACGGGAACTTGAAGAAGAATGCAGAGTACATAGTGAATATTTTGGAAAAACAGACAACAGGTTGAGACAAAAATAAGACAGATATGCGAATGTGAGGATGCAAAATGAATTTATTAGTAACAGGAGCATGGCAAGGGGCAAAAGACGGAATTGAACAATTAAAAATGTTGGGGCATCAGGTACAATTCTTGCAATTTGAAAAAGATGAGCTTCCGTGTTCATATGAATGGGTTGAAGGAGTTATATGCAACGGACTATTTCTTTCCCATCCGATTGAGCGATTTACTCATTTAAAATATATTCAACTGACAAGCGCCGGATTTGACAGAGTTGATATGCAGTATGTAAAAGACATAATATTGAGATACATAATGCAAGGGGGGTATATAGTATCCCAATGGCAGAATTTGCAATATTCGGAGTGTTAGAATTGTATAAACAAGGCAAGTTCTTTCAGCAGAATCAGGTGGAAAAACAGTGGGAGAAACGAAGAAATCTGTCAGAATTATTCGGAAAGCAAGTATGCATTGCAGGCTGCGGCAGTGTCGGAACTGAATGTGCAAAACGCTTCTCCGCTTTCGGATGCAGAATAACAGGCGTAGATCTGTATCCGAGAGAAGATGAAACTTATGAAAAGATGGTTGGAATCGAGAACCTGTCCGAAGTTTTATCCAAAAGCGATATTGTCATATTGACTTTGCCGCTAACTGAGGAGACAAGGTATTTGATGAATGAAGAAAAATTCAGCCAAATGAAAGACGGGGCGATCCTTGTAAATATTGCAAGAGGCGCTGTCGTAGATACAGAAGCGTTGAAGCGGGGAGATGCCAAGACTTGGCGGAGCAGTGCTGGATGTGTTTGAAGAAGAACCGCTGGGGAAGATAGCCCGTTATGGGAGATGGAGAAAGTTATAGTGACACCGCATAACAGTTTTGTCGGAGATGGAAATGCCCGGAGACTGGCGGGAGTGATCTATGAAAATATAAGGCGAGAATTAAGTGATAAATATACAAGTTTTAAAAGTAATGTTTAATAAAATGGATTCATGTATAAAAATGAACCGGGGGGATAAATCTTTTTTACAGAATACGTTATGGAATGGGAATTGTTTGGAATTATCTAAGATATAAAGCGACTATTTCCGATTATTTTGAGTTGAGGTTTTTTGAAAAAAATAGCAAAGAGAAAAAGGAATATTTGACATCTAAAGATGGATTGCGTTTTGCACAGTATGTCGATTCACAAGAGGTTTTTACTCAGTTATGCAGTAAAAAAGAAATGTATCGTGAATTGAAAAAATATGTGAAGCGAGATCAATTATATTCAGCCGAATCTACAAAGGAAGATTTTGAAAAATTTGTAGATAAGCATAATTCATTTTTATATAAGCTAGATGTGGCTGATTGCGGTAGAGGGATAGAAAAATGGACAGTTTCAAAAGGAAGTATTGAAGATTTATATAATAAATTTAAAAAAGTCCAGCAGTTTTGGATGAATTAGTAACACAACATCAAGAATTGAGTAAATTAAACCTAGTAGTGTAAATACAATAAGAATATTTACAGTTATGATCGGGAATGAATGTGAAATTATAGGGGCAGCTTTAAGGATGGGCGTAGGAGATACCGTTATAGATAATTATTCGGCAGGGGGAGTTGTAGGCTCGATAGATGAAAAAACGGGGATTGTAAGAGATGATGGGGAGGATGCAATCGGAAGAAGATATGAGATGCATCCAACTTCAAAAATAAGAATGAAAGGATTTAAAATTCCGAATTGGGAAACTGTTATAGAATTTGTTCGAGAATGCGCACAGAACTATCCGCTGAAATATGTGGCTTGGGATATTGCTATCAGAGAAAATGATTGTGTATTGATTGAAGCTAATCCAAATGGAATGGCAAATGTAATTCAAATTGCGGGAGCAAAAGGAAGAAAGAAGCAATATGAAGAATTAAGAAGAAAAATAGAGAAAATAAGGAGAAACTAATGTCATATTATAGTGCAGAAGAAATGAAAAAACTTTGAAGGATTACCCAAAGTTTCAAAAAGGTTATATTGCAGAGGTTTTTAATCACAAATGAAAAACAAAATGTAAATTTAGAATATCCGTTTTATGCAAATTGGAAAGAAGAAACGATAGGATATTCATTTTATATGTATACGCATAAGGAGACATATGCTTATACATATGAAAGAAATCAAGTTATATATTTCATAATAGGACATGCATATGACCCATATAATATGCTTGTTGATGAAAATGAAATTTTGAAAAATTAGCTTCGGCTAGGGAAAAAAGTGAAGCTGATTATTGGGATGCAGAGAGCAATTTGACAGGTGTTTTTTGTGTAGGATATGTAACAGAAAATCAAATTGTTTATACAACTGATTGTGCAGGAATGCAGCTTGTGTATCATGGATTAATTAGCGATAAGCTTTATATTACTTCACATGCAAAACTGGTAGCTGATTTAAAAGGTTTGAAACAACCTGAATATATAAAGCGGCTTACAACAAATAAATATTGGCATTATTGGGGAACATGGCTTCCGGGTGATTTGTCACCGTTTGATGAATTGAAAAGAATGGTTCCGAATCATTTTGGATCATATGAAAAAAAACAAAATGGCATAGAAGTGGTAAGATTTTATCCGACTGAGAAAATTGTAGAGACAAAGACACAGCAAGAATATGAAAATACGATTCATGAATTAGGAAGAATTATGTCGAATACAATGGAATGTATTGCAAAAAAATGGCCTGAAAAGAAAGTGTCTATTTCTGTGACTGGCGGAAGGGACAGTATGACAGCATTGTCATGTGCCAATAAAGTATATGATAAATTACATTATTTTAGTTATATATCAAATGTTGATGAGTCTGTTGATGCGTATGCGGCGAAAGAGATTTTAGTACATTTAGGACTTGAACATGAACTTTATGAAATTCCTGAAAAATGGGATGGATATAAAGATTTGCCAGTGTTTAAAAAAAGTTATGGAATGTAATAATGGATGTATTGGCGCAAACAATACAAATGACTTGAAAAAAGGTTATATTTTACAGAAAATCCTCCATGTGATATGGAAATTAAATCATGGGTAAATGAGATGGGACGCGGATGGTATTATAATAAATATAATAAAAAGAAATTTCCGCAATATCCGTATGCAAGCTATTGGAGAGCAATGCACAAAGTTTATGTTGGTAAATATTTGATCAAAGAGACAGATAATGTATTTGCAGAATATTTAAGAAAGTATTATGATAAAAAAAAAACTTTGATAATCTTTCGTGGTTAGAATTATATTTTTGGGAATTTGCGTGGAGTGGCGGAGAAGGAATTTTTTTGACTACAGAACATAGAGTTTCTTATGATATTACGATTCCATTTAATAATAGAAAATATGTGGAATTAATGCTGACAGTTCCATTAGAAAAACGTAAGGTAGATGATATACCGATTGATTTGATTACATATATGGAACCGAGAATAGCTGAGACAGGAATAACAGTGCATGATATTTCGCATACAAATTTTCGGGCGTTTGTTGTGCGTAATTATTTAGAAATATTTTCAAAGATTAGGTTTGGAAGAAAAAGGGAGAAGTTTTGATGGGGTATGGAATAATAACACTGTTGCCAGCATTGCTGGTTATTGTTGTTGCGATAAAGTCTAAAAGAACGACAGAGGCATTGTTGATAGGGTGTGTTTCATCATATTTGATTATTGCTACTGCAAATAAAAGTAATCCGGTAACATTAATGGTAGATTCGTTTTTTAAAGTGGTTACAGATTACGATACAGTATGGTTGTTAATTGTTTGTGGACTTTTTGGTAGTTTGATAGCGGTAATCAACGCAGCAAGAGGAACTCATGCGATTGCCAATTTTTTGGGGAAAATTTGCAAGACAGATAAAAAGTACATTACTGACATCATGGATACTAGGGATTATTATTTTTGTCGATGATTACATGAATATTATGACAATTAGTGCTTGTACAAAGAAATTATCAGATTCAAGGAAGGTCCTCGAGAAGCACTAGCATATGTCATTGATTCTACAGGAGCACCGGTATGTGTTTTATTACCATTTTCAACATGGGCAATTTTCTTTGCAGGAATTTTTTGGGAGCAGTCCGAGATTGTAGATTTGGGATATGGTAGTGCGATGGCGACGTATATACATGCAATCCCATATATGTTTTATGCATTAGTAGCACTTATAATTGTACCCTTATTCATATTTGGGGTAATACCGAAATTAGGCGCTATGAAAAGTGCATATAAGCGTGTAGAAGAAACAGGACAAGTGTATAGCAAAAGAAAGTCAGAAGTGGAATAAAAATGGAAATGAAGAAGTTGATAAAGAAGCAAAAATTGTGGATTTTCTTTTTCCGATTTTGACAATGATCATAGTGCAATTAACAGTAGGAGATATGTTTATTGCAATTATAGCGGCGATACTTGCAGCAGGAATTATTTATATCCCACGTAAAAAAAAGATGAGAACGAATCAGTTTTGTGACTTATGGGTTCAAGGATTTGCGGATTCGGTTTCTGCATTGGTAATTATTGTTGCTGCTTTATGGATGAGACAGGCATCAGCAGATATTAATTTGCCAAATTATGTGATGAGTGTGGTTGAACCATTTGTAAATGCTAATATATATCCTATGGTAGCATTTGTTGTTGTAGCAATGTTGGGCTTTATAACAGGAAGTAACTGGGGGATACCGGCAGTTTGTGCGCCTATTATTATTCCATTAGGTGCTGCGTGTGGAGCAAATTTATTAATTGTAATAGCAGCTATTGTATGTGGTGGAACTTTCTGTAGTCATGCTTGTTTTTATTCAGATGCTACAGTTATAACATCTTCCAGTTGTGGGATTGAAAATATGGAGCATGTTTATTCACAGTTGCCATATACTATGATTGCAGCAGGTATAGCGAGTATTTTATTTTTAATAGCTGGTTTCATTTTTTTGAGACAGGGGGAGGATTAAATGAAAGTGCTTTTGACAGCGACTGTACAAAGTCACATTTGTCAATTTCATAAACCACTTGTTGAAGTATTGCATAAACATGGATGTGAAGTCCATGTGGCTGCAAGAGATAATTTGGCAGAAAAAAATGGGTTAAAGCTTGATTTTGTTGAGAAAGTTTATGATATACCATTTGCCCGTTCTCCTAAAAGTAAAGATAATATACAGGCTTATAAGGAATTAAAAAATATTATTAATAAAGAAAAGTATGATGTGATTCATTGCAATACGCCAATGGGAGGAATTGTTACAAGATTAGCTGCAAAGCAGGCCAGAAAGCAAGGCACTAAAGTTTATTATACAGCACATGGACTTCATTTTTATAAAGCTGCGCCGAAAAAGAACTGGATCGTGTTTTATCCCATTGAAAAATACTTTTCAAGAATGACAGATAAGCTGATTACCATTACGAAGGAGGATTACCACCTAGCAAGCCAAAAGTTTCATTGTAAAGTGGAGCGGATTCATGGCGTAGGCGTGGATGAAAACCGATATCATTCCGTACTTCAAGAAGAACAAATGGAAATCAGAAAACAGTTTGGCTTTACTGATGGACAAAAGATTATTTTATGTGTAGGGGAATTGCTTCCAAATAAAAATCAGCAAATGATTATTCACGCTATGCAGAAAATTGTAAAAAATATCCGGATGCACAACTGCTTCTTGCAGGAAATGGATCAGAAAAAGAAAATCTTGAAAATTTGATAAAATCTTTGAGATTGACTGAAAATATAAAAATGCTGGGATATGTTACGAATCTTCAGGAATATCAGAAGATTGCTGATGTGTCAGTTTCTTGCAGTAAAAGAGAAGGACTTCCGCTGAATATTGTAGAAGCTATGTTATCAGGAACTCCGGTTGTGGCTTCTGTAAATAGAGGACATAGAGAATTGATACAAAATGGGAAGAATGGATTTCTTATAGATGTAAATGATTGTGAAAGGATAGCTGATAAGGCTTTAAAGATATTGACCGATAAGCAGTTGTATGGAGAAATTCAAAAAATGCTAATACATACGCACAGGCGTATACATTTAGAAATGTAAAAAGAGAACTTACGAAAGTGTATGGTTTTAAAGATGAATGAAAAAAATAAGTGTGATTATGGGGATTTATAATTGTGCAGAAACATTAGAAGAAGCACTTGATTGTATTGTAAAACAAACATATACAAATTGGGAAGTAATTATGTGCGATGATTGTTCTACAGATCATACGGTTAAAATTGCAGAAAAGTATGTTATAGAATATCCGAATCAATTTGTGTTATTAAGAAATGATGAAAATAAAGGATTGAATTATACACTTAACAAATGCTTAGAATTTGCAGATGGTGATTATATAGCTCGTATGGATGGTGATGATTTGTGTGCGGAAGACCGATTTGAAAAAGAGGTAGAAGCGTTAAGAAAGAACCCTGAAATTGCCATTGTTAGTACAGATATGTTATTTTTTGATGAGAATGGTGTGTGGGGAAAACATATGCAGAATTGTATCCGATAAAAGAAAGCTTTTTGAAAGGGACTCCCTTCTGTCATGCGGCATGTATGGTAAGGAAAGAGGCATATGAAAAAGTAAAAGGATACAGTATAAGTGATAGATTATTAAGGGTAGAAGATTATCATTTATGGATTAAAATGTATGCAAAGGGGTTCAAAGGGATGAACCTTCAAGAACCGTTGTATTCTATGAGAGATGATCGAAATGCACAAGGACGGAGAAAATTCAAATATAGATTGAATGAAGCATATGTGAAGAAAGTTGCGATAAAGGAATTAGGATTAAAAAAAAGAAATTATGTGTGGTGTCTCAGACCGATTATTATAGGATTATTACCAGGAAGCCTATATAGAATTCTTCATAGAAAGAAATAAGAATAGAAGGATATTGAATTATGTTTGGTGGAGTTATATTTATATGGTTGTTTTTTTGTTGGATTGATGGCAAAACAATTGAAGTTGTATAATATAGAAAATGTGAATGGAGTCATAGTAAAGAGGTGGCACTGGATTAGTGCGGTTATTTTGTTCTTTCCAATATTTTGGTTAGCGTGTATGGGACCGGCAATTAATGATATTCCAATGTATTTGTCCGCATACAAATTGCTCCCATCTTCTTTTATGGGGATTCTTCAATATCTTTCCACTATGGAATCAGGACAAGGCTTTGTAATCATTGAATGGTTGATTAAGAGTGTGTTTGGAAACAGTTTTACAGCGTTTCGTGTAATCATAGCATTGATTCATAGCATTCATATCATTTATATTTTTAGAAAATATTCGGAAGATTATTGGATCGCGATATATCTTTTTGTGGCATCATCAGTTCATATTGGATGGATGATGAATGGACTAAGACAGTTTATTGCTGTGGCAATTATACTCTTTGCACTTCCTTATGTAATAAATAGGAAATATATGAAGGCGATTTTCATTATATTGTTAGCATCAACAATTCATGTTACTGCCTTATGTATGTTGCCAATTATTTTTATTGTACAAGGGAAAGTGGGAAACAAAAGAACTATGTTTTTTATTGTTATGGCTATAATTGCAATGTTCATTTTAAGTAAAAACCCTGCACTGATGGATACGATTTTAGGAGAAACCGAATATGCAGGTGCGGTTACAGAAATGCAAAGATTGGGGGATGATGGTGTTAATCCACTACGAGTATTGGTCACTGCAGTCCCAGTACTACTGGCTTTTGTGCAGAGAAGACGTATTTTAAGAGAAGAGAATCCGGTTATTCATATATGTGTAAATATGTCGATCATTACAGTAGGCTTTAATTTAATAGCTATGGTTACTAGTGGTATTTTGATGGGAAGAATGGCAATATATACGAATCTTTACAGCTTTATTATTATGCCATATTTGATTAGAAATGCGTTCACAAAAAATCTCAAAAAATAGTTAATATGTTAATGATTGTATTTTATTTTATATTTTACTGTTTTGAAATGGGAGTAGTGTAGAAGGAGAAATTATCATGTCTAAAATAATTCATTATTGTTGGTTTGGTGGTAGTGAAAAGCCACCAATTGTTAAAAATGTATAGACAGTTGGAAAGAATATTTCCCTGATTTTGAAATTATGGAGTGGAATGAGCAGAATTTTGATATTCATAATAATCGATATGTAGAAGAGGCATATCAAAGTAAAAAATACGCATTTGTAAGTGATGTGGCGAGGTTTTATGCACTGGAAAAGTTTGGAGGTCTATATTTTGATACGGATGTAGAAGTAATAAAAGATTTTGCTCCATTATTAGATCAAGAAGCATTTGCGGGATTTGAAACAGATGAATATATTAATCCAGGGTTAGTGCTTTGGGTAAAAGAAAAAAATAATCGTTTGATGAAAGAAATGTTAAATTATTATGAAGGATTGTCATTTATAAGGGAAGATGGATCATTTAATACAACAACAATCTGCATTTACTTTACAGAAATTTTAAAGCAATATGGATTGATTGGAAATGGGAAGATGCAGCGGTGTGGAAATATTACAATTTATCCGAAAGAGTATAATTGCCCATTTAATGATCAAACAGGTGTTTTAAACAAAACAGAAAATACATATGCAATTCATTGGTATTCTAAGACATGGATAACCAAAACAGAAAATCAGAAACAAGATCACAAGAGTATTACATAGGTTTTTTGGAACGGAGTGCTTTAGGAGATTCAGAAAATGAAAAGCATATTGATTTTATCACACGCGATGGAATTGGGAGGAGCAGAAAAAGTCTTTTGGGACTCTTAAATGCAATAGATTCAAAAAATATCAAGTTGATTTGTTCCTTATGAGACATGAGGGAAGCTTATTAGAAGATATTCCGGAAAATATAAATTTATTGCCTGAGATCCCTGCATATACGGTGTTAGCAAGACCTTTAAAGGATGTAATTAAGGAGAGACATTTTATTTTAGCTTTTGGACGTATTGTAGGAAAGATAAAAGCGAGGAGTTATGAGAAGAAAAGAAATATCATTGATAGTGGCGTGGGGTTAGAATATAGTCACAAATATACAGTACCATATATGCCTAAGATCCAAAAGCAAAAGGTCTATGATATGGCAATCAGTTTTTTAACTCCGCATTATTTTGTTGAACAAAAGGTACGAGCGAAAAAGAAAATTGCATGGATACATACAGATTATTCAAAGGTTCAGATTAATGTTGAATCGGAATTAAAGATGTGGAAGAAATATGACAAGATTGTGTCAATTTCAGATGCAGTAACAGAAAGCTTTTTAAAGGTTTTTCCTGATTTAAAAGATAAAATTGTGGTGATAGAGAATATTTTGCCGGAACAGTTGATTTACAAACAAATGGATGAGTTTGATGTTTCAGAAGAGATGTTCTCAGAAGGAGTAAAGTTACTGTCAATTGGAAGATATTGTTATGCAAAAAACTTTGATAACATTCCTAATATCTGTTCGCGAATGTTAAATAAGGGAATTAATATTACTTGGTATATTATCGGGTTTGGAGTAGCTGAAGAACTTATAAAAGAAAAAATCAGAGAAGAAAAAATGGAAAATCACGTCATTCTTCTGGGGAAAAACAAAATCCATATCCGTATATAAAAGCTTGTGATATTTATGTACAACCAAGTCGATATGAAGGAAAGAGCGTAGCGGTTAGAGAAGCGCAGTTGATAAAAAAACCGGTAATAATTACGAATTATTCAACTGCAAAGAGTCAATTAGAAAACGAAATAGATGGCTTGATTGTTCCAATGGAAAATAAGGACTGCGCCGATCAGATGGTAGAAATCATTCAAGATGTAGAGAAATTGAGAAAAATTTCGGAAGCATGCTCTAAAAAGAGATTATTCAAATAAGAGAGAGGTGCAAAAGCTTTATAAATTATTTGAATGAAAAGGGGGGGAAAGAAAATGTTGAAGTTAAGTGTGATTGTTCCAGTGTACAAAGCGGAACAATATCTAAAAAGATGTATAGACAGTATCTTAGGGCAAAACTATAAAAATATTGAATTGATATTAGTAGATGATGGATCGCCGGATGCTTGTCCGGGAATCTGTGACCAATATCAGGAAAAGGATGAACGAGTTATAGTTTTTCATCAACAAAATTCTGGTGTGGCGGTTGCGCGGAATTCAGGGATGAGAATTGCAACTGGTGATTATATTACTTTTGTAGATAGTGATGATTATATTGGTAAAGAAATGTATTCTTCTATGCTTAAAAAGATTGAACAATATCAGTGTGATGTTGCGATGTGTGATTGCATAAAAGAATTTAGAACACATACAGAACTATATACACATGATATCCGAGGGGATATTACAGTAGAAAGCAGTTAGAAGAAGAATACTATCCTCATCTATTGATGATGGAGAATGTAGAATATCCGGCTACTATTTCGAATTGGCTGCTGGTATTTAAAAATGAAAAAAAAAGAAAATAGCTTCGGTATAGAGTATGAACCCGGAATACGATATTCCGAAGATTTGTTGTTTGGGGCAAGACTATTGCGACAAGCTGATTCGTTTTATTATATGAAGCGGAAAGCATATTATCATTATTGTATGAATCCGGAATCAGCTACACATAAATTTGTTCCTGACAAATGGAACGATTATCAGAAACTCCATATGAAAATAGAAGAGTATTTTGGGAGTGATGAGATATTTGATTTTCAACATCAGATAGATTTATGTTTATTGTTTTTCTTATATAATGCAGTAGGTGATATTTGGAAAGAAAAAAGTTTAAATAGACATGAAAAACAAATAATGATCTTAAGTATTTTAAATGAGTACAAGGTCAGAAATATGTTTAAAAGGTTAAAAATATTAAAATTACCAATTTCAAATAAATTGAAAATAGTGACATTAATGTATAAGTATCATATCCTTTGGATATTGAATTTGGAGAAGAGGTAAAGGAACGGAGCTATGAATGAAGTAAAATTAAGTGTGATCGTGCCTGTATATAATGCAGAACAATATTTGCGAAGATGTGTGATAGTATTTTAGATGCAACAATTTTTTGGGGGGGAAAAAAGTGAGATTATTCTGATAGATGATGGTTCGATAGATGATAGTTCTAGAATATGCAACGAATTAACAGAAAAAAATAGAGAGATAAAAGTGTTTCATATTTCTAATCAGGGGGTAAGTAAAGCACGTAATTATGGAATAGAAAATTCTAGGGGGTAAATATATTGCTTTTGTGGATGCAGATGATTATATAGAAAAAAATATGTACAAAATAATGATTGCACAAATGGAGAGTGATTCTACATTAGATGTAGGGGTATGTCTTTGGAATTTCATTGACCAAAATGGGAAGAAGGTGGTTAATAAAGAAAATATTTCATTTTCGGCTTATGGAAAAAAAACATGAAGGGATTTTTTGAAACACTTATATGATGATTCTTATACAAATGGAATAGTTGTGTCTCCTTGGAATAAAATTTTTAAGAGAGAATGTATTGTCAAACATAAAATGGTGGGACGATATGCAGAAGATGACTACCTGATGAGTAAAGTTTTTAGTAATGACGATTGCAGAATAGTTGTTATTAAAGAAATACTTTATAACTATTGCGAAAATGATGACCAGATGACAAAGAAAGAAGATAATATTAATAAACTATTTTTTTTGGATGTTTTAAAGGAAAGAGAATTATTGTTTAGCTATAGTGATGAACTTGTTTTCAAAACGCAAAAGCTATATGTAGAAATGTGTATAGAATACTATAGCACTTTTCATTGTAAAGCAGATATGGAGCGATATATCACAATATTAAAAAATATTTATGTAAATTACTGAGAGATAATAGAGTTAAAGTATCTACAAAGATAAGATGGATAATATTTGCACTTATGCCGAAAGCATATTTGAAAGTTATATTAAAAAAAAAATAATAAGACGGATAGATGAAAATGAAAAAAATAACAATTATCATGCCGGTATTTAATAAAGAAAAATATATACGGGAAACAATAGAATCGGTTTTAAACCAGACGTTAAACGAATTTGAATTTATTATCATTGATGATGGTTCAACAGATAAGTCAGGAATTATTTCTGACGTGTATGCAAGAAAAGACGAAAGAATAAGAGTTATACATATTCCGAATGGTGGCGTGTCAAATGCCAGAAACATTGGTCTGGATATGGCAGAAGGAGAGTATATCACTTTTATAGATGCAGATGATAGAGTTACTGAAGGATATTTGGAAAATCTATATGACTGTATTACAAACTCAAAGGCGGATATGGTAATTAGCGGTTATAAAAAAGTTTGGGAAGATTCAGATAAAGTGGAAATTAGCAGCATGAATATTCTAGGGTTAGTAGAGATGGATGATATTTTACCATATTTTGCAAAGTGGCAAAAGGAAACGGGAATTTTGGGTATTGTTGGGGAAAGTTTTTTCTAGAGAATTATGTCAAGGAATATATTTTGATACATCCATCCGGCTTGCAGAAGATTTCGACTTTTATTTAAAATTATATAGAAGGGTAAAAACGATTTATTTTGATAATAAACATAATTATCTGTATCTTCAAGAGGCACAAAATTCATCGGTGGCAAAAGAGCGATTACGAGATAGATTATGTGGCTCAGTTGAAAATCAATTTGCGATATAAGGAGTTTTTGGAATTAAAAATTTTTTTGAAGGTAATAATCAAAAATCTTACTCGAAAAAATTAGTAATTACTTTTATTTCTCCTTGTTTTATTGTGACTTGAATAATTTTGAAAAAGTTTTCGACAGCTTATATAAAATATATAGTGATATAAAAATAAATTTTGTGACGAAAGGTTTCTTTCCGAAGACATTATTATTTTTATTAAGACATAATAGAAAAAAAGAAATTAAATATTTAATGGGGATGAGAAGATGTGTAAGGAGAATAAAATAGTTTCGATTATAGTGCCGGTATATAATGTTGAAGATAAATTGAAAAGATGTGTGGAAAGTATACGAAAACAAACGTATAAGGATATAGAAATAATTTTAAATAATGACGGGAGTATAGACGGAAGCGGTTCTATATGCGACATGTATTCCAAGATGGATCGAAGAATACATGTATATCATCAAGAAAACAAAGGAGTATCGGCAGCGAGAAATACAGGGATTGAAAATTCAGGGGGGTATCTGTTTTTTGTAGATAGTGATGATACAATTAATTTTGATACAATTTCTGAATGTGTCAGACTCATAGAGGAAGAAAACGCGGATTTAGTAATGGGCGGGTATTCAGGAATTGGTGAAAAAGGATATTTAAGATGGTCAATAATTCCTCAAGGAGTAAAATGTTACACAGGAATAGAATTGTTAGAAAAAAAAGAAAACGACGTCCCTGTAGGCTATGTGTGGTCGAGTTTATATAAGAAAAGCTTATGGAAAGATGTGCGGTTTCCTGTAGGATATAAATATGAAGATTCGTGGACTACTCCGGAAATTTTAATAAAAGCTAAAGAAGTCGTGACATATCCAGGAAGTATTTATAATTACTATGAAAACGAAGGATCTTTTATGCATTCAGAAATGACTGTAAAGGAATATCAAATGCGTTTGGCACTGTATGATCATTTGATTTTGCTATATGAGGAAAATAAATTGCCAAAAAAGATGATAGAGTGTATGGAAATATATATGAATCATTTTGATATTTGGAGAAAAAGAGGAGTCATTTTTGAACAAAAATACATAGAAAGAAACAATGAAATAGTGAAAAAGTATATTTGTAAAACAAAAGGAATTCCTTTGCAGAGGAAAATTAAAGTAATCATAAAACAAAGTTTGAAAAGGTTAAATCAGAAAAATGGAATTCGAGAATAAAGAAGTGGTAAATCGTCCTTTGGTTTCTGTCATTATTCCTATATACAATGTTGGAACTACGATTTATAGAATGATAGAATGTCTGGAACAACAGACATTTCAAATGTTTGAATTAATACTTGTGAATGACGGAAGTACGGATGAATCGGAAGAAATATGTAAACAATAATCAGAAATCATCAAAATTATTATTTGTATTCTAAGGAAAATCAAGGCGCATTTTCAGCAAGAAATCTGGGGATTGAGAAGGCGAATGGCGCCTATCTTACATTTTTAGACGCAGATGATAAAATCGATTCTAATTATTTGGAGATTTTATTTCATAACTGTATGGGAACTGATATTGCGGTTTGCGATGTTGCGGTATATAAAGAAGATACTGAAATTTCCAGGTTTACGGGTGGAAATCAAAAAATAACGCAGACACAGGCATTGAATAAGCTGCTTGTAAGAAAAGAAATTAATTCGGACCATGCGGTAAAATGTTTAGCCAAAAGATTATCGAAGAAGTTCGTTTCCCTTTTTGCGTGTATACGAAGATATATTGTTTGTGCTGGAGTGTTTTTGTAAAGTAAGAGAAATAACAGTAACAGATAAAACAACTTATTATTATATGCAAGAAGATAGAGGAACAATGGGAAGAATGGCAAAATCACCGTCCGTGGACATCATTGCCGCAACAGAAAAGATTATGGATTTTATTGCTGATCGGAGGGACTTGTCAGAAGAATGTACTTACATAACGATTTCTCATCTATATCAGTATGCATTACCAGTGGCGATACAAAATAATTACAGAGGGTGCGAACTTATATTAAAGACACAAATATTGTATCGGAAGTACATGGAACAGATTTTAAAGTGTAAAGCAATGCCATGGAAGGAAAAAGTCATCTTTTATTTGTATGCGCATGGTTATGTGTATACAAATAAATTTATAAAAAAAATACAAAGGTGAAAGGGAAAATTATGAACAAAATATATATGTATGCTCATGGGGGAAGTGGAAATCATGGATGCGAGGCAATTGTACGTTCTACATTAAAAATTTTAAATGATGTAAATGTAAAGAAAGAGCTGTTTTCGACTAAACCCGAAGAAGATCAGAAATATGGTATAGGTAATTTGTGCAATGTTATGTCAGAAAAAGGCACTTATTCAAAAAAAAGTATAGAATTTGCAAAAGCATACTGGGCGTTAAAAGTGAAGAAAGATTATATGCCGATGGATAAGATGGAATATAGACACGCAATCTCAAAAGTACAAAAAGGAGATATTGCATTATCAATTGGTGGAGATAATTATTGTTATGCAGATAATAAACGTTATACAATGCTCCACGATTTATTTTTAGAGAGAGGCGCTAAAACAGTATTATGGGGGTGTTCAGTAGAACCGGAATTGATAAAACGACCAGAGATTGTAAATGATTTAAAACGATATTCGCTTATTACGGCACGGGAAACAATATCATATAATGCATTAAGAAGTGTAAATCCTAATACGGTGTTAGTTGCGGATCCGGCATTTGTTTTGGATAAAAAAAATTCCAATACCGAAAGTGATGGAAAGTCAGGAGTTTGTAGGAATAAATTTGAGTCCTATGATAGTAGATAATGAATCAAATAATGGTATTACAGTTAAAAATTATGAAATGTTAATAGAGCATATTTTAGAAAAAAACAGACTTTAGCATTATGTTAGTGCCACATGTGGTATGGGAGTTTAGTGATGATAGAATACCGCTTAAAAATCTTTATGAGAAATATAAAACATCAGGACGTATTGTTTTATTAGAAGATATGTCATGTGAGCAGTTGAAAGGGTATATTGCAAAATGCAGATTTTTTATAGGAGCCAGAACTCATTCCACAATAGCAGCGTATTCAAGTTGCGTTCCCACCCTTGTAGTTGGATATTCAGTAAAAGCGATCGGGATAGCGCGCGATTTATTCGGTATCGAAGATAATTATGTTATTTCTGTTCAAAGCTTAGAAAAAGAAGAGGATGTTTTGAATCATTTTCGATGGCTTTGTGATCATGAAAAAGAAATTAAAACAAAATTAGAAATCAAAATGGAAACTTATAAAATTAAATCTTATAGTGCTGGTGATGCATTAAAGAAACTGTGGTAGGTAGAGAGATGTCATCAAGAAGTAAATATATAGCAAAAAATATTACGTTTGGGTATATAGCCAATATAGTCGCTTTATTTTTAAATTTTGTATCTAGAACTGTTTTTATTTATACATTAGGAGATTCTTATTTAGGCATTAGTGGATTGTTTGGGAATGTTCTTGGAATTTTATCCTTTGCAGAGCTGGGTATTGGAACTGCAATGAATTACGAATTATATAAACCGGTTGCAAACAAAGACTATGAGAAAATAAAATCTTTGATGAACTTCTATAAGAACGCCTATCGAATGATAGCGCTGATTGTTGCAACGGTTGGATTGGCTATCTGCCCCTTTTTAAAATATATAGTTCATGATAGTAATGGTGTTTTAAGTGGAAATGAAATTTATGTGTATTATTTGATCTATCTATTTAATACGGTGATCAGTTATTTTGTTACATATAAATTCAGTTTGGTAAATGCAGAGCAAAAAAAGCTATATATTCACAACGATTAACGCAATCACTAATTTTTTTGACAGTAGTTTTTCAAATTATTGTATTATTGGTGTTTAAAAATTTTCTTCTTTATCTTCTGACAGCATCAGTTATCGGTGCATTGCAGAAAATAGGAGTTAGTCTATATTTAAGGAAGATGTATCCATATCTTTTGGAAAAACCAGTACGAAAATTAGATAAAGAGGAATTATCGCCGATTAAGAAGAACGTAAAGGCATTATTGATCCATAAAATAGGAGAAATCAGCGTATATCAGACAGATAATATTATTATTTCTATGTTTGAAGGAATAAAGACCGTAGGATTGGTATCAAATTATATTTTAATAATTTCATCGGTAAAAGGCTTTGTAGATATTATTTTTAACTCAGCTATCCCAAGTTTTGGGAATTTAATGGCGAATAGTGAAGATGAGCGGAAATATGAACTATTTCGTTGCTATAAGTTTCTTGGCTTTTGGGTGTATGGATTTTGCAGTATTGCTTTTTTGATTCTGGCATCACCATTTGTTACTCTTTGGGTAGGCAGTAACAGAACGCTTGATCAGTTGACCATATTTTTTGCTTATAGCAGATTTTTATCTTGTAGGTCAAAGAATATGTATGAATAATGTAAAAGTAGCGGGCGGCGTATTTTGGCAAGACCGTTATGTGGCATTTTTACAGGCAATTGTGAACTTAGTAGTTTCGGTGGTTATGATAAATAAAATAGGATTGCCGGGCGTATACGTAGGAACGATTGTGCAAGGCTTAATAAGTACAATTATTAAGCCCATTATAGTATATAAAGATTTATTCAAAGTGAGTCCGTTTTTGTATTTTAAACAAGGATTGGGGAATTTAATTGTGGTGGTTGCAGCATATATCGTGAGTCTTTTTATTTGTAATACATGGCTAATGGAAAATACTATTTTGAATTTTGTTCTTCGTATGCTGATTGTTGTGATAGTTCCTAATTTAATATTTGTAGGTGCATATTTTAGAACAAAAGAGTTTGCATATTTGAAAAACACGATTTTAAGGATAGTAAAAAGGAAGTGATAAGGTTGGAAAAAGAGAATCCATTGGTAAGTATTATTACACCTTGTTATAATGGAGAAAACGTAATGCATCGTCTGTTAGACAGTATTCTGTCGCAGACATATTCTAATATAGAATTTATTTTGATAAATGATGGGTCAACAGATCATTCGGAAGAAATTTGGTATCAATATGAAAAAAAATTTAACGAAAAAGGTATAAAAACCATTTATATTCATCAGAGAAATCAAGGACTGGGAGCGGCAATTAATGCCGGATTGAAAGTTTTTACCGGGGATTATTTATGCTGGCCGGATATTGATGATTATTTCGAGGATACTTCAGTAGAAAAAAGAGTAAATTTTTTAGAAACCCATAAGGAATATGGAAGTGTCAGCAGTGATGCAAATCAATATATGGAAGACAATCTATCAGAGCCTGTAGGAACAATGGCAAGCTGGCTGTTCATATCGGTGGTCAAAAAAGGGTAACTTTAATAGAGCTCCCTTATGGGTGCGTATTTTTTCAAAATCTATCGATATAGGTATACAGATCTCTTACTCGAGGTTAAATTCTACTTCGTCAGTGAGCATCTTCCAGATGACTCTGACAAGCTTGCCGGCACAGTGCCCAAGTGCATTGTAGTGAGACCGGCCTTCAGCCCTCTTGGCATCATAATAAGCCTTGAAGGTTGCGTTGTTCCTGACAACGTTCCAAGCTGCATTTACAAGAGCATATCGTAAAACACGAGAGCCACGTTTGGACATCCTTGTTGTCTTAGCCTGAAAGTTACCAGACTGATAAACAGAAGGATCCAGGCCTGCAAAAGCAAGCAGCTTGTTTGGATTGGAGAAACGGTGAATATCGCCTATTTCACCAAGGATCATTCCACCATTGATATAACCGATACCAGGAATGGTCATGATGACAGAATCGTTAAATTTCATGATATCCGTCATCTCAGCTTCAATCTTTTCTAATTGGCTATCCAGTAACTCGATTTGTTGAATGGTTTGAGTTATCTGAATAGATATAGCGCTGTCGTTGGCACCGACAGACTTCTGTGCGAGAATTCTTAATTCTTTGGCCTGCTCTTTAGTAAAATGTCCGTGCGAGTTCACTTTGAGCAGATTTGCCAGATGAGTCATATGCATGGAAGCAATCTCTTTTGGAGAAGGTGCTTCTTTTAAAAGAGCATAGACAGCATTCTGATGCAGACCGGATTTGAAAAAGTATTGAATCTCCGGGAATACTTGATCAACATAGGTTGTCAGTTGGATTTTCAATCGGGTGCGTTGCTTAATGGTTTTCTGCCGAAAGCGCCCCAAGGCCTTAAGATCCATCATATCGAGATCAAAGAAGGTAATAAATCTTAGGTCATCCTGCATCATAAGAGTTTTAGCAATAACAAATGTGTCGACCTTATCTGTCTTGTTTTACGAACATTGTTCTTACGCATTTGACAGGTTTTGATGGGGTTCAACACACACACTTGGTAGAACTCAGCAACAAGGTATCGAACAAGGTTGTCACCGTAGTGTGCCGTCGACTCAAGACCGATGATGATGCTGTTCTTATCGAATGATTCGAGCTTAGAGACCAGCAGTTGGAAGCCATCAGCGTCGTTTGTGAATTTGAACGGCTCAATGAGTATTTCACCGTCCGAAGAAATCGCAGCGGCGAAATGGTTGAGTTTGGCAATATCAATGCCTACAAAAATTTTCATGAGGTTGTACCTCCCTTTCAAAAAGTCTGATACCGTGATATCCACCAACGATTATCATCGTAGACTTGATAGAAATAAGTACTCTGAGTGAAAAACACTCCGGCAACATCCAGCTAATAAACAATTCAGATAAAGGTAGCGGCAATACACTCCAGTCGAGTAGTCAAGGCTACAGGGAAAAATCAAAAGTCCATAGTATCTGAATTGTATTGAACCACGATATTAAAAGAAAGGAAACGTGTGATAATTAACTTCCTAATTATCATACAAGCAGGAATATGCACAATATATAGAATTAATTTTAGTGAATGATGGTTCCACAGATAAAACAGAGGAAATTATTTTTCAATTACAAAAGAGATTAGACAATGAACTGTGGAGATTTTGTTATATAAAACAGGAAAATCAGGGCGTAGGATCAGCGATGAATGCTGCATTAAAAGAAGTGTCAGGTGAATATCTAACGTCACTGGATATTGATGATCTAATGACTAAGGATTGTATTTCGAAAAAAGTAAGCTAGTTAAAAGCTAACCCATCATATGCACTGGTACGAAGTAATGGATATTTTTATTTCCAGATCAAGAAAAAAGACTTTTTTATGCAGAAGACTATAAGGCATCAGAAGATGTATTTCTTGATATCTTGAACGGTAGAATCTATAATTGGGCAGGTTCTTATATGATTCGCACAAAGAAGTTCTTGTATGAGTAAGAAACGTGCTCCAGGGCGTTCCCTGGACGAATGGATGGAACTGGTAACCGAATGCAGGCAGAGTGGTCTGACAGACGCAGCATGGTGCAATAAGCATGGGATTTCTCCCAGCTGTTTTTACAATGCAGTTACCCGTCTCCGCAAAAAAGCCTGCCAGATACCGGATCCAGTTGGAAAAGCTAGCACTCTTCACCTTACGTCCCATAAACAGGATGTAGTCCAGATCGCTATAGAACCGGAGTCTTCTCCGGCAGGACTGATTCCAGATAATGGAAACAGTCCTATGCACCTTGACAATTCACATACGATTGAAATCGAAGCAGACGGATTGCTTATACGAATGAGTAATGAGATCAAACCGGTACTTCTGAAGATGCTTATGGATACGCTGAAGGAGTCACTATGTTAGCGGATATCTCAAGTGTTGATGCAATCTATATCGTCTGTGGCAGAACCGATATGCGCAAGTCCATTGATGGATTGTGTGCGATCATCCAGGAACAGTTTTCGATGGAGATCGACCATGCACTTTTTCTTTTTTGTGGACGTAAATGTGACCGCATCAAAGCTATTTTAAAAGAACCGGATGGAATCGTTATGATCTACAAAAGACTGACTGCCCAAGGTTCTTACCGGTGGCCCAGAAATAAATCTGAAGTCCGGAATCTTACATGGCGGGAGTTCGACTGGCTGATGTCTGGCCTTGATATTGAGCAGCCAAAAGCGATTAAGTCAACATGAAAAAGATGCACATAAAACTCGCATTTTTTGCTGTATTTTCAGCACTTTCAAGTCTTGGTAAATCCGCTGTTTTGCTGGGAAAAGTCCCTGTTTTCTGGTATAATGGAAATATCAGAAACAGGAGGAAAAAGCAGTGGCAGACAGTTCTAAAGATATCCAGCTCCATGAGCTGAAGGACATGATAAACGATCTCAAAAAGATGATAAAAACACTTCAGGCAACTGTCGATGCTGCCAATAAACGGGAAGAGTCTCTTACCCAGGAACGGGATAACCTGAAAGAAGAGATAGACCTTCTCCGTAAAAAACTGTTTGGCACCTCCAGCGAAAAAAGAACCATCGATATTCCAGGCCAGTTAAACTTTTTCAATGAAGCGGAACTGGAACAGAATCCAGAAGCTGTAAAAGCAGAGGATCTTGAAGCACTTCTTCCGGAAAAAACAGCAAAAAAACGAAAAGCAAGAGCTACAGACGCTGAACGGTTTAAGGGAGTTCCTGTTGAGAAAAAGTATCTGGAACTTTCTGAGGAAGAGAAACTCTGCCCTTCCTGTGGTACTCCACTGAAAGAAATCGGGGAAGAGTTTGTCCGCCGGGAGCTGGTTTTTGTACCGGCAAAACTGAAAGTATATGAATACTATAGTAAGAACTATGAGTGTCCGCAGTGCAAACTTCAGGATATTCCGGTCATTAAAAAAGGAAAAGATGGCAGAGCCCATATGCTTTATGGAATGGCTTCTGCCGGAACAGTTGCCTGGGTAATGTACCAGAAGTTTTGTAATGGTCTTCCATACTACCGTCAGGAAAAGGACTGGAAACAGTATGGCGTAGAGATCACCAGAGCTACTATGGCAAACTGGGTGATCCGGAATTCCGAAGCGTTTTTTCTTCCTATGTACGAATACTTCCACAGGAAACTTCTGGAACGTGGATTCGCGATGGCAGATGAAACGCCACTTCAGGTTCTGCATGAACCGGAACGCCGCGCTCAGACAAAGTCATATATGTGGCTGTTCCGCAGCGGTGAAGACGGAGGAATACCTATTATCCTCTATAAATATTCGGAGACCCGGGCCGGAGACAATGCTGTGGATTTTCTTCACGGCTTCAAGGGTTATCTGATGTGCGATGGCTATAGTGGGTACAATAAAGTTCCAGATGCCAAACGCACAGCTTGCTGGGCACACATCAGAAGATATCTGGCAGATGCCATTCCCAAAGGAAAAGCTTTGGATTATACCCTGCCATCCGTACAGGGAATGCTGTACATTAACCAGCTCTTCCATCTGGAAGATGTGATCAGATCAAAGTATTCTTCCTTCGATGCTATCAAAAAGGCGCGTCTTGAAAAAGAAAAGCCGGTAGTAGAAGGCTTTTTGTCGTGGCTTGATCAGCAGAACCCTACCCGTGGAAGCAGAATGGATAAAGCTGTCACCTACATTCAGAACCGCCGCTCCTATCTGTCCACCTATCTAGAAGATGGCCGCTGCAGTTTTTCTAATAATCTCAGCGAAAATGCGATCCGTCCATTTACAGTAGGCCGTAAAAACTGGTTGTTCTGTGACACACCAAATGGAGCCCAGGCCAGTGCTGTTGTGTACACTATGGTAGAAATGGCAAAAGCCAATGGAGTAAACGTCTATCACTATCTTACTTATCTGCTGGAAAAAGTGCCTAATGATAGGATGAGCGATGATGAATTAGAACTTCTGGCTCCATGGAACGAAACTGTCAAAGCTGAAATCGTCTTGGATTGCAAATTATAAGGTATATACGCTTCCTTTTATTGTAGTAGGATGTGCAGGCGGAATTTTTATAATATGCCTTTTAATTGAAAAATTAAGACTTGTCTTGTTTGAAGTTCTAAAAATCAATCGATTGATACAAATTTTGGAGAGAAGATTGGAGTCAGTGTTGAATAATTGCTTTAATAAAATTGGTGGATAAGGAATGAAATAGTAGGGAGAAATCATTTTATCTAAAAAGTTGAGAAAAAATATCAGTTATAAATAGAGGACTGGAGGGTGGTTTATATGAAGACAATTTTAACGATACATACAGCGACATACAATCGTGCATATATTTTAGAAAAAAGCATATCGGTCGTTACAAAAGCAGACGGAAATGAATTTTGAATGGCTGATTACAGACGATGGTTCTACCGATGGAACGGAAGAACTTGTTGATGGTTGGATAAAAGAGCAGAATCCTTTTAATATTAGATATATTAAATTAGAACATCAAGGTTTGATTAGAGCTGTAAACTATGCAATATCTGTTGCAAATGGTAAGTACTATTTCCGGTTGGACTCGGATGACTATTTGCGTTATGATGCAGTTGAGCAAATTGTCAAAAGACTAAATGAAATTGATGATAAAGAAGAGTTTGTAGCGGTAGGGTTTGTTAAGGTTACAGAAGACGGAGAACCGCTAAAAGGAGTGTGGCCAAATGTAAACAAAAAGGGGTTTGTAGATTGTACTAATTTAGAACGAAAAAAAAATATAATCTGGATGCAGATATGTGTGAAGCATATAAAACGGATATTATGCGTAAATATAAATTTCCTGTTTGGGAGGGGGAATTATTTGCGCCGGAGCAGTTACAATCTGATAAATTGGCTATGCTTGGATATAAAATTCGATGGTACAATGAAGGAATTTATATTTGCGAATATCAAGACATTGGATTAACAAAGGGAAATTGGGATTTGTTAAGAAAAAATAAAATGGGTTATGCGATGTTAAGCAACATGCAAATGATAACGAATGAAGAGTTTAAAGAAAAATTCAAGGCGGCAGGACAGCATATAGCCCTTTCGATTGTAGCGGGATATCCATCTTATATTTTTAAAACTAATAAAAAATGGCTTACAGTATTGGCATTACCTTATGGAATATTATTGAGCTTTAGGCGGAGAGAGCAGTTTAAGTGGGATGATCCTATAAATAAAAGAAATTATATTTAGATTTAAAGTGATTTTTGTTCGGAATCGATATTTATGAGGGAAGGGAAGGAAAATGATATTAACGAAAAAACAGACCAAGTCTTTACAAGGAATCGCAATTTTATTTATGCTGGGATTGCATTTGTTTAACAAAATTAAAATGGCAGGGTTCTATAAGGTAAAAATTTACTGGGGGGGATACCGCTATTAACATACATTTCATATATATTTGATGCGTGTGTGCCAATTTATCTGTTCTGCAGTGGGTATGGTCTTTATGTCAGTGAGGCTTCCGGGAACACTATGAAAAGAGGATACAAAGAGTTTTTAAACTTCTGATTCGTTTTGGATTATTATGATTCTGACATGCTGTGTAGGATATATAATGGGAATGCGGGAGCAGTTTCCGGGAAGTTGGTTGAATTTTGTTTTAAATGCGTTTCTGATTAAAAGCAGTTATGTGGGCTCTTTTTGGTTTGTACAGACTTATACAATACTTGTTTTATTATCCGGAGTATTCTTTAAATTGATTAAGAAGTATTCCTACTGGATCGTATTACCGATATCACTTATACTTTATGCTGGTGCATTTGGTATTGAATATATTGTTTTGGAACGAATTCAAATAGAAGCGGTGGCGCTTTTGGTAAATGCGCTGATGCTCTTTATGCGTTCGCAGTTTTCTTTTGTCATTGGAATGATTATGGCAAAAGAAGAAATTGTGGATCGTTGGAGGCTCTTATCTAAAATCAGAAACAATCCGGTATTGCCATGGCTGCTTTTGATACTTGTGATTGTAGTGAGAGCGAATTTACGACACATGATTTTTGCTCCGTTTTCCGCAGTTGCTTTGATTGTGTTATTTGGCACATACAGTTGGGGCGGAGCCGGAGAGAAGATATTATTGTTCTTCGGAAAACATTCTACGAATATGTGGCTGACTCATATGCAGTTTTATATGATATTTGCGCCAACACTTGTATTCGGATCAAGGAATGTGTTTGTAATCATGTTGACATTAGTATTGTTTTCACTTGTGGCATCTTATGTAGTAGACTGGATATATGATAGAGTGAGTGATATGATTTTTAGGAAGTGATGCATAGATGTGTGGGAAGTTTAGGAGATGGAATCGTTATGGTTAAAAGGTTTTAGGATTTATGCGGAGTATTTCTTTTCTTTTATCATATTTTCCACATTTCTAACTTTTTTCGTAAACGTCAAATAGCAAGTACCTGTTCAAAATCATCTTATGTGAGATAATAGGCTCATTACTATAAATAAAGTCCAAATAGTTTAGCACTTAACATTTTAGACTTTGCTACAGGAGACTCCGGAAAGTCCGTGAGGCTTATCTAGAAACTGCGGATCATTTGGAAGGTGGTTTTCATGAATCAAAATTTTATGCGTTTTATGGTGGGGAAAACGTCTTTTGGAATTTCTTGGTGATAGATAACAATCAGCTCCTTTCGCTGGGCTTGGTTTTGTTAATTGTAAGCGCTTAATTTTTAGGTATGATAGAAAAAATCCCCGACTACTTTTCAGTAGCCGGAGCACCTTGACAGTTCACATATAATTGATTTGATTCGTTTACACGATGTTCGATTTCAGCTTTGACAGTTTCGTTCCATGGAGCCAGAAGTTCTAATTCATCATCGCTCATCCTATCATTAGGCA
>VOFH01003757.1_pt1 | contig 152684 bp, 134 predicted proteins | sample 5384091 | NCBI WGS metagenome assembly VOFH01 (sample SAMN12384727, study PRJNA508395) | human gut metagenome | isolation source: healthy gut G | host: Homo sapiens
TATAAAGGAATAAAAAGATACCTGGTTTTAGCCGTGTGGTAGAATGTGGGTAGATTTTATAGGTTCTACTGATATTCTACTGTCATCGTTTGGCATTTGTCGAAAATCGAAATATAATCCTAAGGGCATTAGTGACCATCTGAATAGAAAGAATGGTAGAGTATATATCCCTTAAGATTCATACAAAGATAAGGATTCTGAATGATTGAGGAGTTTTTACCTCCTTTTTGAAAGTCGTTTAAAAGTTGTTAGAAAATGAATGAAAAAACCACAATTCGTTTTGTGTTAACAGGTGTAAAATACTCACAAAGTGATTTGGGAAAGCACTACAAAACGTTTTGCGGTTTATAACGGAACTTTGTCCGAAGTGGGCTATTTGATGTCCTTGGATTGGCACTTGCAGAATACAAAAAAGTCCACAATTCATTGAAATTGTGGACTTTGTCGCTTTCAGACTCTCAGTTGTCCTTGAGTCTCAGCGGTGCGTACGGGACTCGAACCCGTGACCCCATGCGTGACAGGCATGTATTCTAACCAACTGAACTAACGCACCATCATTTCATTTTATCATTGCTATCTCTCTCGATTGCGGTTGCAAAGGTAGGTGTTTTTTTTGAATCTGCAATAGTTTGAAAGAAAAAAAATATCTTTTTTTTCAACATCTATTGATTATAAGAGATTTATGTTATCTTTGCATAGACAAAAAAAATAGAAACTATGAAAAATACCCCTATTGCACGTGAACTAATCGATAAAACCATCGAAGATTTTCATATTACTGATTTTGCCAAAGCCACTATCCGCGAAGTAAAAGCTATTGCAGCAAAAGCAGAAGCGGACTCCGGTGTGGAATTTATAAAAATGGAAATGGGAGTTCCCGGACTCCCACCCTCCTCCGTAGGTGTAAAGGCAGAAATTGAATCGCTACAAAAAGGAATAGCAAGCCTGTATCCGGATATTAACGGCTTGCCTGCATTGAAAGAAGAAGCATCCCGCTTTATCAAGGCATTCGTCAACGTAGACGTTGCGCCGGAAGGATGCGTACCCGTTACAGGTTCCATGCAAGGAACTTTTGCCTCTTTCCTTACATGCAGCCAATGTGACGAGAAAAAAGACACAATCCTGTTTATCGACCCCGGTTTTCCCGTACAAAAGCAACAATTGGTTGTAATGGGACAAAAATATGAAACTTTCGATGTGTATGACTATCGTGGCTGCAAACTGAAAGAAAAGCTGGAAAGCTATCTCAAGAAAGGCAATATATCCGCCATTGTCTACTCCAATCCGAACAACCCCAGCTGGATATGCCTGAAAGAAGAGGAACTGCGTATCATCGGCGAACTTGCCACCCGGTATGATGTAATCGTACTGGAAGACCTTGCCTATTTCGCCATGGACTTCCGTCAAGACTTAAGCAAACCGTTCCATGCGCCCTACCAACCATCCGTAGCCCATTACACTGACCATTACATACTGCTCATATCCGGTTCCAAAGCATTCAGCTATGCAGGACAACGCATCGGGGTAAGCTGTATCTCGGACAAACTTTATCATCGGGCATATCCGGGACTGACACAACGTTACGGCGGCGGTACATTCGGCACAGTATTTATCCATCGTGTCCTGTACGCCCTTTCTTCCGGAACCAGCCACTCGGCGCAATACGCACTTGCAGCCATGCTGAAAGCCGCCAATGAAGGCAAATACAACTTCCTGGATGAAGTAAAAGTATATGGCGAACGTGCACGGCAGCTGAAAGAGATTTTCCTGCGCCATGGTTTCCATCTGGTATACGACAACGACCTTGGAGAGCCTGTAGCCGACGGATTTTACTTTACTATCGGTTATCCGGGCATGAGTAGCGGTGAACTTGCCAAAGAGCTGATGTACTACGGAGTAAGCGCTATCTCACTGGTAACTACCGGAAGCCACCAGGAAGGATTGCGGGCCTGTACCTCATTCATCCAAGACCATCAATACGCCCAATTGGACGAACGTATGGCCGTCTTTGCAGAAAATCATCCTGTCAGGATAGGACATATATAATTTTTTACAGAGAATGAATGCGCCAAACTCTGACGACGCTTCATTCTCTGTAAAACTTTAAAACTCCCCGAAAAAACACTTTCCGGATAAAAATCAAACAGACTCCCATAAAAAAGAGAAAGATAATTTGCTCCTTTATAGAAAAATACTTAATTTGGGGGCATGTATACCAATGCAGACATATTCAAAATAGAAACTAACCATATAGTTCCTACACGAGGAAAAGTTCTTATTTCCGAACCTTTTCTGTGCGACTATATGTTCGGGCGGTCTGTTGTTTTACTGGCAGACCATACGCAAGACGGAACCATGGGACTTGTAATGAACAAGCCGTTACCTCTGTTCCTGAATGATTTACTAAGCGAAATCAACTGTCAGGAAGATATTCCTATCTATAAAGGCGGACCGATGAGCACCGATACCCTTTTCTATTTGCACACATTGGAAAATATAACAGACTCGCTCCCCATAGCCAACGGGCTCTACCTGAACGGTGACTTCACCGCTATCAAGCAATTTATAACAGAGGGTAATTCCATCAAAGGAAGAATACGTTTCTTTCTCGGTTATTCGGGCTGGGAACCCGGACAACTGAAAAAGGAAATAGAAGAGAACACCTGGCTGGTGGACAAAGCTGATATTCCCTCGCTCATGGATGAAAAAGCCTGCAGAAACTTGTGGAAAGATGCACTTAGCAAACTTGGCGGCAAATACGAAATGTGGTCACGTTTTCCGCAAATCCCCACTTTGAACTGACAGTAACCGGACAATCATCCGATTACCGGCTATCCTCTACCCGCCCCACACCATCGAGGCGAATACATTGCATCAAGACAACGTCCTTAAATTTGCCGCCTGCAAACCACCATTCCTTCAGCAGTCCGCATTGTACAAAGCCGCAAGAGCCGAACAAGCGCAAGCTCGCTTCATTGTCGGCAGCCACATGCACAACCAACTGTTTCAGAAATAAAAAGCCGAAAGCATAATCGCACAAAAGTCTCAAGGCATCGGAAGCGTACCCGTTGCCCTGATACTCCTTCCGTATCGCAATCCCCACCTCACCGCGGGAATGCATTGGTGCAAAATCCGTAATGTCAATAGTGCCCACCACGGCATCATCCTCGCGACGTACTATCATCATGCGGAGCTGACGGTCGGCAAACATATCACATTGCGAATTTTCCATGTATTGCCTCAGCACATACTTGGAATACGGTACCGAAAAGTTCGTGACATCCCACGTTTGCGGGTCATTCTCCATGGCATACATTATCTCCAAATCCTCCGGCTCCATAGCCCGAAGACGCACACGCTCACTTACAAAATAAGAAGGTTTCATCATTCTTTCTCTATATGCAATTCCTTACGCAAACGATTTTCACCCGGCAGGCAGAACAGAGACGCAGTCAAAGCAATTAAAGCGCAAAGCACTCCTTTATTGCTCAGCATCATATAATAAGTAAGAAATCCCGCCAATACCGGCATGGCAAGCAGAGCCAGGCGCACCCCACTCCACAGTGCATACAGACGCAGCGCATCCGTAATGGCAACGACATCTATCTTCTTGGTCAGCATCCATGAAAAAAGCTTCAAGGAAACAGGCACCAACACAGCAGTAAGCAAAATCGTGACAGTCTCCGCAAAATAAGCGGCACGCACGTCCCCTGCATAGGCACCTACCCATTCTCCGCCCGTTTCTCCAAATGCCACGAGAAATACGGGCAGCAGCCAGAAATATACAAACATCATTTTTGTGCGGGATACAACCCGCTTTATCTTTTCTTCCATACACTCGTTCTTTAAAGCCATATCACACCGCACCTGTAAACGGAGTACGGTTTACAATGCTGCGTCCAAGCGTTACCTCGTCCGCATATTCCAGTTCGTCTCCCACAGAGATGCCGCGCGCTATTACGGACAGCTTCACTCCCAGCTTCTCCAGTTTGCGGTAAATATAAAAGTTGGTCGTATCGCCTTCCATGGTGGTGCTGAGGGCAAACACAACTTCCTTAATGCCACCTGCAGCCACCCTCTGCACCAGACTCTCTATCTCCAGGTCGCCGGGGCCTATTCCGTCCATCGGCGAAATCACTCCGCCCAGCACATGGTAAAGCCCGCGGAATTGCTGCGTCGCTTCCACCGCCATCACGTCGCGTATATTCTCCACTACACAAATAACGGAAGAGTCGCGCTGAGGATTGGAACAGATGCGGCAAGTCTCCGTATCAGAAATATTATGACACACCTTGCAGTACTTCACTTCATGCTTCAACGTAACGATGGCATTGCCGAAAGCCTCCACCGCCGCCGTATCCTGACGCAGCAGATGAAGCACCAGTCTCATGGCCGTTTTCCTGCCTATACCCGGCAGTTTGGCAAACTCATTCACCGCTTTTTCCAGTAATGTCGAGGGATATTGTCCATTCATACCTTAAATTCTTCTATCGGTGGGCAAAGATAGTGCAAATTGAGTGCAATGCAATTAAGTTAGCTTGAAATTATATGACCGGAATGCAGCCTGTCCTCTCCAAAAACAGAGAGAATTCCGCATTACGGACGGAGATTTTTGAAATAAGTGCTACCTTTGCATGAAGAAACAACAAAAAAAACAAGTAATAAAATGGAGATAACAAGCGCCGAATTCGTCATCAGCAATACAGACGTTAAAAAATGCCCCGGCGGGACATTCCCCGAATACGCCTTCATCGGACGTTCCAACGTTGGAAAATCCAGCCTCATCAACATGCTGACGGGGCGTAAAGGACTCGCCATGACGTCCGCAACTCCGGGAAAGACCATGCTCATCAATCATTTCCTGATTAATAAGAACTGGTACATCGTCGACCTTCCGGGCTACGGCTATGCCAAGCGCGGACAGAAAGGCCAGGAACAGATTCAGCGCATCATAGAGACCTACATTCTGCAACGCGAGCAGATGACCTGCCTCTTTGTCCTCGTCGACAGCCGTCACGAGCCGCAAGCCATAGACCTCGCTTTCATAGAATGGCTGGGCGAGAACGGAGTACCCTTCGCCATCGTTTTCACCAAAGCCGACAAACTGAAAGGCGGCAGGATAAACAGCAACATCCGCCACTACCTGGAGAAGCTGCGTGAACAATGGGAGGAGCTTCCGCCCCACTTCATCACATCTTCCGAGAACCGTATGGGGCGTGACGAACTCCTGGGCTATATCGAACAAATCAATAAAGAAATTAATTCCAAATCATAACTGTTACAACCAAAATGAAAAGATTTGTTTTTTGGCAAATACTCATTGCCGCATTGCTGATGGCTCCCGACAGCCAGGCACAGTCTCTGAAAGACTTATTGAACAAAGAAAACATCGAAAAGGCAGTCAATGCCATAACCGGTAAAAACACCGCCAGCATGGAAGGGACATGGACATATACTGGCCCGGCCATCGAATTCGAATCGGATAACCTTCTTTTAAGCGTATAGCCTAGCCAGTCTGAACATGAAGAATTTCAGATCAGCCACCTCTTAACTGGCTTCGAAAGAGCTTTGATTTTAGCATTGAACGACTCCGCTGAAGCATTTGTCAATCGTTCTTCAAAATAATTTATGATGGTAGCGGGGATTATTTTTTATACTCGTGAAGTATTGCTTACTTCGCATTATGAAAAACGATTATTTGAACATGCTAGCCAGCCTCGTGTTGCCTGCGCAGATATTAGATTACTTTCTTATCTCTGGAGTCGAACAAACCTCTCAAGAGATTCATATCAGTCTGGATGAAAAGATGAATCCCAAGTTAAGCAATGACGTACATTTTGAATCCAAAGGTTTTATGGAAGCTGTAAATGTGACAGACTTTCCCATACGGGACCATAAGGTAATTCTCAAGATCAGACGCCGGCGTTGGACGGACTTACGCACAGGGAAAAGCTTTAGTATTCCCATCGACCTCGACATTGTGGCCAAGGGAACCAGATACTCCAAAGAATTTGGATCTTTTTAAAAGAAACGTATGGAGACATCCCCAGTGACTTGCCGTACGCTTGAGGAATTCTACCATATAGACTGTCATACATTCGAAAAACAGTACAAGGAGGTTCTCAGCGGATATCGTAATTGGGAACAGTTATCTCATGCCGATGAATGGATGCTGTTTCCAGAGAATATAGGACCGCATCTGGCAATTGACGAAACATCGCTCTCAAACGGTGAACTTTACACCTTTGTGACCAACCGCGATGCCTGCACAAGGGAGTGTTCTCTTGTAGCAGTTGTGGCAGGCACCAAATCGGAGGATGTAATAGCTGTACTTCAGCGAATTGACGAGGAAAGTCGTTATGCCGTTAAAGAAGTGACACTTGACCTTTCAGACTCCATGCGCAAGATCGTACGGACTGCATTTCCTAAAGCCTGCCGTGTGATAGACCGTTTTCACATTCAGAAATTAGCTTGTGATGCCGTGCAGGAATTACGCATCAAACACCGTTGGGATGCCATACAGCAGGCCAATGAGGAAATGGAGGAAGCTAAACAGAAGAACGAGGATTATGTCCCATACCGATATGCTAATGGTGATACCCGTAGGGAGTTGCTTATACGCTCGCGGTATTTACTTTTCAAATCAGCCGATAAATGGACAGAGAGGCAGAAACAAAGGGCGGCAATACTATTCGAAGAATACCCTGACGTTAAAAAAGCATATGGTTTGTGCCATTCCCTGCGGATGATATTCTCAAGGAATACCATAAAGGATGCTGCACGTCTGGCTATGGCACGGTGGTATTATAAAGTAGAAGAAGCAGGGATGCATTCTTTTAACGTCATTGCCGCTACTTTTTATGAACACTATGATGAAATACTGAATTTCTACAACCATCGTTCTTCAAATGCAATGGCAGAATCTTTCAATGCTAAAATTAAACTGTTCAGAGCAAACCTAAGAGGCGTAGCTGACAAGAGGTTCTTCCTTTTCCGCATTGCTAAACTATATGCGTATCCCCACTAAAAAGCTACTGACTCCTGATAGCCTGATTTTCCGCATCAAGTACTTTCCACCGATAGCGTATTCTTAACTGGTCAACAGCCTCAGACATGAGCTGCTGTACATGAAAACGGTCATTGATCAGCTTGCGGCAGGAAACACCTTTCTGACTGTCAGCATCATGGCTGAAGATAAATCTGTAGTGACAGTCTTGACAGACAGCCGTTTCCGGTGCGGAAGCCTGCGCAAGATTCCGCTTACCGCATCTGTGGCCACTCCACGAACCATTGCAACTAAAGCACCCTTACGACCTTTAGCTGCTTTATTGGTCAGAATCGTATAAACATCTCCATTGCTCAGGCAAGTTTCATCCAAAGAAAGGGTTTCTCCAATGTTTTCAGGATAAAGGAGGTAGTCATGCGCATGTTCGAGCTGATCCCAGTTCCGGTAATCACTGATTTTCTCCTTGTATTGTTTACGAAGAGTCTGCCCTTTTACGCCATAACGTTCCGCAAGCACACAGATGCTCATAGGAGTAGATTCAATCTCCTTCTTTTAAAAAAGAGACGAACTCAGAATTGAGCCGTGTACCGTCAAATTCGGATAAATCCCAGTCATAGCTGAAGATTTCATTGGATCACTTGTCAAGCCATTTACGTTTACGAACATGGAGATAAGTGGCGCGACCACGAATAGGATAGTCTTGGATTGTACGATACTCACCAAAACCATAGGATATGATATCCGGGTTGATCTTATCTTCTTTTAGCTGAACTTTTTTTTCATCAAGATAAATATCAAAACGGTCAGCACTCTTGTCGAAATTGACAATATCAAAGTTGTCTATAAGCACATCCGGAAGGATGGCACGAAGGAGTTGTGCGGGTTTCATAAAACAAAGGTAAGCAAAGATAGCTAATTTTAAAACTTACCAACCAGATATTTCCGCTGAGCCCTCAAACCGGGGTCAATGTAAAAACCTGAGGGGTAAATTTATAAATTGTTATCTTTGTCTCCAAATTCATAGCTTATGGAGTTAAACGGTTATCGCCTTCTTCTTCCTGAAGGCACTTTAGACTACTTTGATCTTGTTGATGTGAAGGAAAGTGTAAATGAAGTTGTGTTCTACCTTGAGGAGAAAAATATGGTTCCTGAGAATTATACAGATCAGGATACTGAGAGTAAAGGCTTTTATGACCCTGTTATTGTTCAGGATTTTCCTCTCCGTGGCAAGAAGGTCTTCCTTAATATTCGTCGTCGTCGCTGGCTCTTAAAGAAGCATAATGAGTATATCTCTCGTAACTGGCGTATGGTGGCTGAAGGTACTCGTATGACGCAGGATTTTGCGTCTTTTTTAAAAGAACTATATTGATAGCTATCCGATCAGTTGCAAGCTCTTAGGTGTTTTATATGGAGTTGACGGGGATTTATTGGAGCGTCAATACCGTAACCATCTAAGTGGTTATCTCCATTGGGACCAACTTGTTCATGCAGAGGATTGGCTACTATTCGAAAAGAATATCGGTGCTTATATCTGTATTGATGAGGTAGCCCTCTCGCGTGGGGAACTCTATACTGTACTGACCAATAAAGAAGCTCACGGTGGTAAAGGTAGTATGATTGCCATCATTAAAGGTACGGACGTTCATATGGTCACTTCTGTCCTGCTTAAGCTCTCCCGTCGCCGCCGTTACCAAGTGCGCGAGATAACCTTGGATATGGCTCTAACATGGAGCAGATTGCACGCATCTGCTTTCCTGCGGCCAAACGTGTTACCGATCGCTTTCACGTACAGAAGTTAGCTTATGAAGCTGTGCAGGAGATGCGTGTAAAAGCTCGCTGGGAGGCTTTGGATGAAGAGTCCACTCAGCTTGCTTATGCAAAGGCCTGTGGAAAGATGTATCATGCACCTGTTTTCGCTAATGGAGATACAAGAAAGCAGTTGTTAGCGAGAAGTATTTATCTGCTTTACAAGAAGGAATCCTTATGGACTCAGTCTCAAAGAATACGGGCAGAAATTCTTTTCAAGGAATATCCCGATATAAAGAAAGGATATTATCTGTCTATGCGGTTAGGCTTAATCTATCATCAGTGTAAGTTTAAGGATATTGCTTTGACAAGGCTGGCAAGGTGGTATGATGAAGTAGATAAATCAGGGTTCCTCACCTTTGGAAGGGTCGCACGTTCTATACAAACACATTATCTGGATATAATCAATTTCTTTGAAAGGAGGGCAACCAATGCCGCAGCAGAGTCATTCAATGCTAAAATCAAAGCATTTAGAGCACAGTTCAGAGGAGTAAGAGATAGAGCTTTTTTCTTATATAGACTTGCTAAATTATATGCTTAAATATAAAATCCCTCAGATTGTTACGTTGACCCTCAAACCGAGCCCCATAAACGCCCGTAACAGGAAATAAAAAAAGAAGGTGCATTGTTCATTACGAAACACCTTCTATTCATTTTTAATAAAATATATAAAGAAGAGCGGAAAACGAGACTCGAACTCGCGACCCTAACCTTGGCAAGGTTATGCTCTACCAACTGAGCTATTTCCGCAAATGATGCTCTTTTTTACAAAGAGCGTGCCCAGAACAGGACTCGAACCTGCATGCCTCTCGACACACGCACCTGAAACGTGCGCGTCTACCAATTCCGCCACCTGGGCAATCATTAATTCAAAGAAGAGCGGAAAACGAGACTCGAACTCGCGACCCTAACCTTGGCAAGGTTATGCTCTACCAACTGAGCTATTTCCGCAATATGCTATGTGAAGAGAAGGAGACTCGAACTCCCACGACATAATTGTCACTACCCCCTCAAAGTAGCGCGTCTACCAATTCCGCCATCTCTCCGACATATTTCAAACATTTCATAGACCATTGCATACCTTTGTGCCCAGAACAGGACTCGAACCTGCATGCCTCTCGACACACGCACCTGAAACGTGCGCGTCTACCAATTCCGCCACCTGGGCATAGGTAATTGCAATCATTTCATAGAAAGAGCGGAAAACGAGACTCGAACTCGCGACCCTAACCTTGGCAAGGTTATGCTCTACCAACTGAGCTATTTCCGCGTTTGCGGTTGCAAAGGTAGATATTTTCCTTTAACCTGCAAACATTCTACGCATTTTTTTCACACATAAAATTAAACATTCTGCCCGGAGTGAAAGCATAGTTTTGATTATCAACTCATTCGGTTGCGATAATCTTCGTAAGAAAATTTTCTGAATATCTCAGCTTTTCCCTCTTTTGTCCACATGGCAATGGCAGGATGATGGATTCCGTTGAACATATTCGTCTTCACCATGGTGTAATGTATCATGTCTTCAAAGATGATTCTCTCACCGATTTGCAGTTCGTGGTCGAAGCTCCACAACCCCATATAATCGCCGCTCAGGCAGGAGTTGCCGCCCAACCGGTAGACGTACGCACCGCCGTCACCCATTTCGGCGCCCCGGACGGCAGGCTGGTAGGGCATTTCCAGGCAATCGGGCATGTGACAGGTGAAGCTGACATTCAGGATTGCGGTACGGATGCCGCGGTTTTCTACAATATCCACAACTTCGGAAGCCAGCACTCCCGTCTGCCAGGTAAATGCCGAACCGGGCTCCAGAATAATGCGCAAATGGGGATAACGCTCTTTCAATCCGCGGAGCAGGCGAATCAGATGCTCCACATCGTAGTCCTTACGGGTCATCAAATGCCCGCCACCCAGATTCAGCCACTTTATTTGCGGAAACCAACGGGAGAACTTCGCCTCCAGATGCTCCAGCGTACGTTCCAGCTCGTACGAGGACGACTCGCAATGGCAGTGGCAGTGAAACCCGTCGATGCCTTGCGGCAGCACATCGGGAAGCTGTTCGGCCATTACACCGAAACGGGTGCCGGGAGCACAAGGGTTATACAGTTCCGTTTCCACTTCCGAATACTCCGGATTGACGCGTATGCCGCAGGATATATCCTGCCCGGCTGCCTGAATCATGGGATAAAAACGCCGGAACTGAGCCAGCGAATTGAATGTGATGTGACTGCTGCATCGCATGATTTCCGGAAAGTCGGCTTTCGTATATGCCGGAGAGTATGTATGCGCCTTGCTGCCGAATTCCTCCAACGCCAGGCGTGCCTCGTATACGGAGCTTGCCGTAGAATGCTCCACATACTCACGGAATATGGGAAACGAGCGCCACATGGCAAAGGACTTGAAAGCAAGGATAATCTCTACACCAGCCCGGTCGGCAACGCTCTTTATCAATGTGAGGTTCTTCCTCAACAGTTCTTCCTCCATGATATAACAGGGAGAAGGGAAAAGGTCGAAATCTTTGTCTGTCATTTTTCTTGTTATATAAACTTTTATAGTAAAAACCGGATCTATCCTATCACTTTGAAACGCGCAAAACGCAGAAGAAGTTGCTTGTCGCCCGCATTTTTAAAGTGGATGGTGGCTTTTGCGTTATCGCCCTCACCTTCCACTTTCAGCACTTCGCCCAGGCCGAAACGTTCGTGTTCGATAAACTGCCCCGGCAGCACAGCGTTCCCGCCTGCCGACGAATGGGAAGCGGCAGAAGCTGTTCCCATGGAAGGCGTCACCCGCTTTAAGTTGCGGGGAACGGTCGGGGCAATGATTTCCTGCCGGGGACGAGCTCCTCCATCACGTTTTCCATACATGGCGGAAACGAAGTTCTCCCTGTTCTCCCTGCGGAAAGATGCGGCATGCTCATCTACCTTACGCACCAATCCGGCATCTTGCGGCAGCTTAAGGAAGCGCACATCTATATCTTTCAAAAAGCGGCTGGGATTTCCAAACTCCATCTTCCCGTAACGGTAACGGCTTTTGGCATAAGTAAGGAAACAATGGTCTTCCGCACGGGTGATGGCTACGTAGAACAAACGGCGCTCCTCTTCCAACGCCCTGGGAGAGTCGCCCGCCATACCGCTCGGAAACAAGTTTTCTTCCATGCCCACCACAAAGACATTTTTAAACTCCAGCCCCTTGGCGGAGTGCACGGTCATCAACGTTATCTTTTCGTCGTCTCCGTCCTTGTCCGAATCCTGGTCGGTAAGCAGGGACACTTCCGAAAGGAAATCACTCAGCGTGGCATTGACATTCCCCTCCTCCAGCCGTTGTGCACAGAAGTCGCTCATACCGTTTGCAAGCTCTTCGATATTCTCCTTGCGGCTGAGGTTCTCGGGCGAGTTGTCCTGGCAGACATCAGCGATAATACCCGACTGACGGATTATCTCCGTACCAAGCTCGTAGGCGTTCTTTTCGGCAACGCTCTCGATAAATCCGGCTATCAAACAGCGAAAATCCTGCAACTTGCCCGCCGTTCCTTTATTGATGTTCACCCCGTAGGTCAGCGGTTCGCAGAGCACGGTCCACAGGCTTACATTGTGGCTGGTGGCGGCAGCCGTGATTTTATTTACGGTAGTGTCGCCTATCCCGCGTGCCGGGTAGTTGATGATACGCTTGAAGGCTTCTTCATCATTCGGATTGACCGTGAGGCGGAAGTAGGCGATTACATCTTTTATTTCCTTGCGCTGATAGAAAGACAGCCCGCCGTAAATGCGATACGGCATGCTGCGCTTGCGCATGGCTTCCTCAAAGACACGGCTCTGCGCGTTGGTGCGATAGAGTATGGCAAAATCGGAATAGGCGTAATTCTCCTGCCGGCGCAGTTCGGCTATCTTGTTGATTACAATATCGCCCTCCTCCACATCGCTGTATGCCTGATACACTCCGATGGGCTCTCCCTTATCCTTCTCCGAAAAGACCTCCTTGCGAATTTGCCGTTGGTTCTTCTCTATCAGGCTGTTGGCGGCAGAAACGATGGTTTGGGTGGAGCGGTAGTTCTGTTCCAGCTTAAAGACCTTCGTACCCGGATATACCTTTGTGAAATACAGGATATTGTCGATGTCGGCTCCCCGGAAGGAGTAGATGCTTTGCGCGTCATCGCCCACCACACAGACGTGCTGATGCTCTTTTGCCAACTGAAGCACAATGCTGTGCTGGGCAAAGTTGGTGTCCTGGTACTCGTCCACCAGGATATAGCGGAACTGCGACCGGTAGCGTGCAAGCACCTCCGGACGGTCGCGGAAAAGCAGATAGGTATAGACCAGCAGATCATCGAAATCCATTGCTCCGGCCTGCCGGCAACGCTCCCAGTAGCGGCTGTAGATATCCCGTATGGCAGGCATCTTGGCCGCACTATCGCTTTCGTAGGCTTCTTTGTTGTTGGCATAGCCCGCAGGAGACACGAGGTGGTTCTTGGCATTGGAGATACGTGCCTGCACCGTACCCGGTTTATACACTTTCTCGTCCAATCCCATCTCCTTGATGATTGAGCGCAGCAGGCTTTTGCTGTCTGCCGTATCATAGACGGTGAATTTCGGGGTAAATCCGATCTGCGCGGCTTCCGCATGCAGGATGCGCAGGAATATGGAGTGGAATGTCCCCATCCAAAGGTGACGGGCACGTTCCGCACCCACCTGCCGGGCGATACGTTCTTTCATTTCACGGGCCGCCTTATTGGTAAAGGTAAGCGCAAGAATATCCCAGGGGCGGTAACCGTTCTCCAGCAGATAAGCTATTTTGTAGGTCAGCACACGGGTTTTTCCCGAACCGGCACCGGCTATCACCAGTGACGGACCGTCGTTGTAGAGCACCGCAGCACGCTGTCCCTCATTCAGTTCTTGTATGTAATCGGACATATTCCTAATAATCTAACGGGTAAAGTTCGGGTGCAAAGATAGTGAAAGGCGAGAGCAAAGGCAAGTGAAAACGCAGTTTTCAAACTTGACTATGCCGGGCCGCATCCTATCTTATCAAAAGATAGTGAAAGGTTCGGACACCTGCGAACAATTCCACAGGTTATCGCGTTAGTATAGTAAAGTTTCAAAACTAAATACATTGAACTTATGAATACGTTATTAATGTCTTTAACAATAATGATTATGACACATGAAATGCCTAAACTTCCTTACGCACACAACGCGCTGGAACCTGTAATCAGTCAGCAAACAATAGATTACCATTACGGTAAGCACCTGCAAACGTACGTAAACAACCTGAACAACCTTGTTCCGGGCACGGAATACGAAAACAAAGACCTGGTTACTATCGTAGCCACCGCACCCGACGGCGCCGTATTCAACAATGCCGGACAGGTGCTGAACCATACGTTGTACTTCCTGCAATTCGCACCGAAACCGTCGCAAAGCGAACCTACCGGGAAACTGGCGGAAGCCATCAAACGCGACTTCGGCAGTTTCGAGAATTTCAAGAAGGAATTCAACGCGGCAGCAGTCGGACTGTTCGGTTCGGGCTGGGCATGGCTGTCTGTTGATAAGAACGGCAAGCTGCACATCACCAAAGAAGCGAACGGAAGCAATCCCGTACGCGCAGGACTGACCCCGCTGCTGGGCTTCGATGTTTGGGAGCATGCCTACTACCTGGATTATCAGAACAAACGCGCCGACCACGTCAATGCCCTCTGGAGCATAGTAGACTGGGAAACGGTAGGTAAACGGATGAAATAAGCAACCCCTCATAAACCCCTGTTGAAGCGCATCTGCAAGCTGTAAAAAGCGGCAGATGCGTTTTCTTTTTCCACAAGTCTTAACTTTCTGTCATATCATCAATTACGGCTCTAAACACGCTCTAAACACCCAACGAAAAGCACAACAACATTCTCTAAACATTTGCGTTTATTACGCTCATTTTCCGTGCGGAATGAACGTACCTTTTAAAAATACAATAGGCGGTAAGCCTTTGTAAATGAAAAGCATACCACCTATTTTATTGAGCACCAGCTATATCGCGCTATTCCTCGATTGCAGCCTGCGCTGCGGTGAATGCGAAGTTTAACGTGCTGATTATCAAATGAAATAGTTAAGGGCTGGTCAACATCCGATATGCAGGTGTTCACACGTTATGCGCGTTCTGCACGTGGGCATTTAATCAGACAATCTTTTATGCTAAGATACTAACCTTTTTTGGGGTATCAAGCTAACGTAAACCTTAAACCGATCTTGCCATACAAGTTTACACAGGACTTTCTACCCAACTTTCTCTTTTAACCGAAAAAAAGAAGAAGCAAGTTTATCTTGCTCCTCCCCTTCTTTATGTGTGAGTTCAATATCTTTTCTCGAAACGTTATTTTCCTGCCATTAGATACGAACAATACTTGCCAAGCAGGTTTGATAGTGGCAGATCATCCTTCAGGTAACGTTCTGCATCAAGTTTGAGCAGTCTTTCACGAACCTGCTTCTTTCCTTTGAACAAAGCACAAAGGTATGGAATGCCTTTTTCTTCCGTAATGGTCACATCGGCAAAGAACTGAGTCAGATCTTCTGCATCATAGACGATGGAATAGCTTGGACGCTTTGCTCCAGGTATGTCTATAACCAGAATGTTCTTTTCGACCAAGTCTTGAATATCACGAATGGCTGTGTCCTTCGAGCATTTTGCCAACGATGCCCATGTCTTTGAAGTTATCTTCGACTCATAGCCATCGAGGAATAGATTCAGCATCTCTGTTTGACGCTCTGTCATAGGAATTGACGAAGCCTTCTGCCAGAAGAAACTCTTGTTCAGTATAGAAGTTACAATAGCTTCAGCTTCATCAAGTGCATCGATGAGCTTTTGAAGATACCATACCAACCATTCTGTTAGATCACCATCACCATGCTGCATTTTTTCCAGAATGTCGTAATAGTGATTCTTGTCTTTATTGATCTGTGATGAGATATTATAGAAGCGATAGTCGCTCTTCTCTCCACGAGCCAGCTGCATATCAGAAAGTATGCGAGCCAATCTTCCGTTGCCATCTTCAAATGGGTGGATGCTGACAAACCAAAAGTGGGCTACGGCAGAGCGAATGACGCTGCTGACCGGCTCTTCACTGTCAAACCATGCAAGGAAACGTTCCATCTCGCCTTCTACTCGGTCTGGTGAAGGGGCGATGTAGTGAATCTTCTCACGTCCAAACATACCACTGATGATATGCTCCTCGTTACTGCGGTACTTGCCGACCTCAATCTGACTGCCTTCGCTGAAACCAGACGGAAAGAACGCTGCTTGCCAAGCACATAGTTTTTCCTTGCTCAAAGGTTGGTCGTAGTTCTGAACCGCTTCGAGCATTACGTTTACAATCGAATCTATATAATGCGAAGGAGCTGTATACTTTACGTTCTCTATCCCCAGTCGTCTGGCGATTGAAGAACGTACATCATCTACATTCAAGCGAATGCCCTCAATTTCTGACGAATAAACTACGTCATAGGTCAAGTTCTCTGCCATAGCTCTTAGCTTGCTATCAAACCCCAACGAACTTAACCTTCCAAAGAGTAACCCTTGCTTGCGGCAAACCAACTCCTGAAGGAGCGACACCTGCGAAGCGTCCCAACGGAAGTCTGTCCAATTATCTCTTTCGTGTATATACATAATGAAAACTTTTAATGCTACATTATTCTGTGATTAACGTCGCAAATTCTGCGACAAAATTAAGCATTTTTTGTCGAATAACTAAAGAAGAGATAAAATAACGCAATTTTTGCGACGATTTAAGCTTTCTTTTGACTGATAGGAAAGTTTTGGAAGCAAAATCTACTTCTTGATCTTGATAAAATTATGTTGCAAAGGTACATGATTCTTCTTGCGACAATGCAAGGACATACCTACGGTTCATGAAGAAATCTCCACACCGTTGGAAAATAAAAAAACAAAGCACATGACAACAATCCAATCAATCCTGAGCCGACTGACCGAAGCTGTTAGCGGTACAGACAAGGAGCTCTACACAGAAGATAAGCTGAACAAGTTTGCAACCTTCTATCTCGACAAGTGGGATGAGAACACAAGCGAGGACGTTATTGCAGAGTCTTTCACTGATTTCTGGTGGGACACTGACAGGACTTGCAGAAGGTGCTCTATCTGTGGCAAACTGATGCGCGAAGGCTATTGCGTCGATATGGGTGCTGCCTACTACTGCTCAGATGAATGCCTTCATACCGAGTATTCCGAAGAGGAATGGGCAGTTGTGGTTTTGTCTTCTGTAAGATTCGCCAGTATTTTGGCTGAAAGTCATTCATCTGATGATAGACGAACCGTTCATCAAGGTCAAGAACCCTGATTATGTCGTTATAGTCGAATGTATCTGTCACGATTGATGGCATGATCTTCTTAATGGATTATTGTTTACACCAATACAGCTGTTGCTGCTGCACAAATCTGCCCGGCACAGTCGAGCTCACCATTTTCAAGCATGGTGACACCTATAGCTTCAGCCTCGGATTCATCATAAGCATCTACATATATTGAGACTTGTTCATCCGGGTCACTTATCAGTTCTACCAAATATGTATTCATTACCTTAATCCTTTGAGGATATTTCATCGAGTTGTTCCTTCACCTTATACATTTCCAACCTTTCCTTCAGGAACTTGAAAATTGAAGGGTGAACAGAGAACTCATTTATCTTATTCCAACCATCGCCCAATGAACAAATCAACTCATTAACAAATGCTTCATCAGGAGTCTTATCGCAAACCAATTCTCGAACATGAACCTTATTGTCAATAGAGCTAAAATTGCCACTTGGATTTGGACCTGCACAATACATCCATGTATTGGGTAAATACTTCCAATAATGAACATTGACACAAGCACCCAGAGTTTCCTCTCGGCGAGAAGCTGTTCGGAAGTCCTGACCTTGCTTGATGTGGTACTCTTTAGTTATCAAGCGCATGAGATCCCTTGTAACTCCGTCTTCTTTACCAATAATCTTAATATCCTTATAGAACTGATTGTGTAGAACACCATCCTTGTTTTCACGCATACGTTGCTGGCAAAATGTCTTTGCATCTACTGACTGCACATTGTCCATCAACAGTTGGTATGCTTCGGCTGGCACAATAGTGTCCTTTAATTCTGTCAAGGCACGAGCCATCTCATCTAATTCCGGGAAGATATACTCTTCGGTATCATAAATATTATACTTGACCCCATCCTTCTCGATACAATAGATAATATCCTTGTTATATCCCTTTTTAAAGTCAGGTATTTGATATTCGCGCATCTCAAAATTTGCGTCCAGTACAGAGATAACACCATCCTGTGGTATTTTTTTCTCAATATCTCTATAAGAAAGCTGACCATCATTATCAATAGTCATTTGAACAAAGTAGTAGTCCTTGCTTTTAACCTTACTTTCTGCATAGGTTATAACGCATCCCTTAAAGCGCTCAATCATAGCTTGCGGCAAAGTCGATTGCAGACAGCTTTTCTTAATCAGAATTTGGCGAAAGATATTTTTGATTGTCGCATCATTTATCTCTGAACCTATCATTGAATCTTGAACAGGAATCAGCTTCTCCATTAGATCCAACTTCTCCTGAAGGCGATGTCTATCTTTTGACCTTCGTTTTGCAGTTGACAATTCAGCCTCTTGATCCTTATCTCCAACGATACGAATACAGATTCTATTCTTACCCTTGGTCTTGACGAAAGTACCTTCAAAGCCAGTCTTAAACAACTTGTTGATGTAAACTTTCGACTTGTCCTCTATCAAAGCACGACGTTCCTCTACGCCCTCTTCTTTGGTATGACATGAAATGTCTATCCAGGAAGAAGAAAGCATATTACGAACCAATTCATCTTCATTCTTAAACTCAGCTTCTTGCGACTGTAATAATTGAGGATCATTATAAACAACAGGATATACCAAAATGTATTTAGAGTATGTAGTCAAAAAATCATTCGAATAGTTGCCAGCATATCGAGGAACATTGACTACAATATAGCTACCACCACATTCTCGAATTTTTCGCTCCCAAGACTGGGCGTTGACATGCTGATTAAAGTCACTATCAGACATAAATTTCACATCCACATATAACTTATCATTGACTACCCAGTCAGCACGCTCCCAGATTTTTTCAGGAAGTGATCCTACATTACATGCTGCATTTTCAAGAATTGCCTTGAACACTTGCTCTCCAAAGTAACCTGTATATACCTGTTGAATAACTTGTGGCGAAATAACCCATGATTTACCTTTCCAAGACGTACAATATCCATTAGTCTCAAAGTATTGTCTGATGAACCCTTGCTTCATGATTGCATCCAGATGTACACTTGCATCTGAATAACTTCGATTTTTTGCTTGTGCTTCAACAGACTGGATATAGAACATTCGCATTGACGGGTCAATATCGTTTCTATCGTCAAACTCAGGATATTTCATTACATACTCACGTATCGAATGTAATCTTTCACGTATCTGACAGGCATACTTATCTGTACCCTTGAAACTTATACCGACCAACTCACTGATGTATCTATCTCTACGATGCTCATCATTGTTGAACGTAATATCCGATTCCTCCTCTTTGCCCTCAAAGCGGTCAATGATATTTTGATTTTCATTGATAGCTTTCAAAACATGTTTGAGCAGGTCTGTCTGTACCTCTGGTTTCTTTGCCGTTACCATAGAGTAAGCCATATCCTCACCAATAGCAATATGAACAGACTTATTGTAGATGGTTGAGCGAGTTATACGCCCCAAAGCTTGTACAGCCCATCGTAGGCAAAAAGCATCAAAAGCAGGAGTTTCTTTCAATGCAGCTTTGATTTGAATCTCTCGACCTTTCATGATTTCGCTCAGTTCATCAACAACACGGTGGTGTCTGCGCCGAAGCAATGCACGTTGGAAATCAGATTTTTCTTTGAGTTCTAATTGGTTGTCTGTGCCCAATATACTCAATGATATACAAGCCTTTAGGTAGTCATCTACTTCAATCAGAGGGATAAAGTTTGTGGGCTTATCCATAATGATACCATCGAAATTGCATCGTGTATCTTTACGATCTTTGGTATTTGGAGCTTCCAGACAATGTTTTTTTCTGTATTTGCTATCCGTTTCAAACAGATAATTTACGCCCACTGCACCTGACTGGTAACATACGAAGCAGAACATCTTAAGTTTAGGATCTTCCTTCAACAACTTCTCTACTTCCTCCAAGTCCCTCTTGAAATGCTCTCCACTAAGGAAGCACACATTCAGTTTAGGATATATATCTGAATATCTGCGTGTGTTCCCATCATCAATGGCATGTTCGTCCATTGAATCATTATCGAATTTTTCTCCACGCTTGGTTATTCTTGCTTGTTGAAGAATGTTCAGTGCCTTCTTTATACCGATACTACTCTTACCTGTATATGAGAATGGCTGAAAATAGAGCCATGCCTTCGCGTCAGGATTTTCAATAAAATCCATATAGTGGCTCAGCATATTCACCATTCTGGCAGAATTGTTCTTATCAAAGGTGTTCTTGTCGGTAGAAACGAAGTCAAGACAATCTTTGACAGCTTGATTACATTTGCCAAGATACACCTCAATCTTTTCTTTTGGATTTGTATTTTCCTCTTTATAAATTGAGAACTTTACGTCAGGATTGGCATAATTGAGGGCTATATAATCTTCAATTCTTCGCAATGCATCATTGTCAATCTTCTCAACCTTTACGCCTTGTTTGGCTATATAGTTGAAGTCGTAGTTGTGAACTGGACTCTGACTGTCAGCCGTAGCACTACACATGATTACTCGATTATGGTTGACCATATCGAGCAACACGTTCTCAGGCATACACCTCATTTCGTGATAATCGAAACAACAAGAATAACGGTCATTGTCAAGAGAGTACACCTCTATGAAACTTATACCTTTATCATAGATAGATCTGCTCTCGACCTCCTGGTCTTTTGAGTGAGGAGTTTCAAAGTTTATTCCACAACGCAACTCTTGTAGAGCCTGACGGTATTCTGTATTACCTTCGTTTATACCCATATATTTAATAATATGGTCAAAGGCACGCTCACTCTCAAGATCTACAGAAGTCTCGTAGCTTTTCTTTTTACGGAGTTCATTCTCTATTCGAGCATACTCTTCCGCATGTTTATCTACTATCTGAACAAAAATCTTCAGGAAAAGAATGATACGATTTGCCGCAAACGATAGGGTGTTATCATTCTGGCTCTTCAACATTTGTTTGGGTTGAAGGTATGAGACATTCTCCTCTTTCTTGTTGTGGATGGACAATACGAAATTCTCTGCTGAAAATGTCTGGTCTTCATCATAAAAGATGAAATTGCCGCGATTGACATTCTCATTCAATTCCAAGCCACTAAGCATCTTCTGAGGAGCTATGTCATCAATCAGATATTCCTTCTTCTTTTTTATCGCTTTAAGCATTGCCTGAATATTGTCTTTATGTTCAACCCATTCAGGCATCCTTTGCATATCCAGAACCTCTTCATAGTGCTCGCAGATAAAATAGCACAAGCCCCAGAAATTAAAACGTCTTCTTCTACCACATTCACAATCGAAGAGACGTTTCATTGCAGCTTCCTTTACGCGGTCGGACTCATCAATAATGACAAGTGAGTCCTCGATATGCTTCCAATAAGGCTGTGTGCCCTTACGCACCAATTTAGGTGAAGCTGTTGTGTGCAGCTTGGATGCTGTCAACGCAACGATCTTACTCTTATAAAATAACAATTCTGGGTATAGTTCCTCCAGTACTGAATATTCTCGAAGGATATGCGAGGCTATAACCTCGTCAGTTTCATTCTTATATTTCTGACGAATTGGAGTAAGGGCTTCTTTGCGCACTTTATCAATAAGACGCGAACGATTCTTTGCAATTTCCTCAGTAATTCCTTCTGTTACATCATTATAAGTATAAAGACGTTTCAAATTAGCAAAAGCCTTATCCCCTTGAAAAAGAGGATTTGCTTCCATCCTCTGAAGGATGGCAGGGTCAGTAAACGCTCGTTCCCATTGCTCTTCTTGCGAATAAACACGAAGAATATCATGCTTCTGAAGCTTGATACCGCTCCTGGTTAAATTCTTCCTTATGTCTTCGATTGTTGCATCCAACTGTTTCTTGGCATCTGTGACATAGAAGATACGACGGGCATCTTCTTTCTTCAATTCTTCTGCCATCAACAGGCATGAATTATATGTCTTACCAGAACCAGTAGGTAATGGTATCACAAATAGACCGCGTTTAGGTTGTGCAGCCTTCAGCAGCTCTTCAAATATACAGTTTTTCAAATCCATATTTGGTTTAGTCTAAACTTCTTTGAAGGATTTAATTATTACGTTTGTTCTGTACAATACTTTTGAGTTCATCTACATCCATTGCCTCTTTTCTTCTGTGAACCATAGAATGGCAATTTGAGCATAAAGCGACAAGTTCTGATTGAGGAATCTCATGTTCTTTATCATATGTCAATATAGGACGTTTGTGATGAACTTCAAGGAAACCTTTGCCTCAGTTACACGACCTTCAACCTGTCGTTTCTCCGCTTCTTCCTCTGTCTCATCAATTGAAGCAACAAATAGGGTATTTTCTGCCGTTTATACTGCTTTATGAATGAGCAGAGCATGTAGAAAAAGAACCGAGGCAAAAACTTGATTTCCAAGTCATTGCCTCGTATTTCACTAATTATCAGCATTCAAACTTTATTCCTCGATTGCAGCCTGAGCAGCCGCAAGTCTTGCAATAGGCACACGGAACGGAGAACAGCTCACATAATTCAGCCCTACCTTGTGGCAGAACTTCACGGAAGAAGGCTCACCGCCATGCTCGCCGCAAATACCGCACTTCAGGTCCGGACGGATGGCACGGCCCTTTTCGGTAGCCATACGTACCAACTGCCCTACTCCATTCTGGTCGAGCACCTGGAAGGGGTCTACTTTCAGAATCTTCTTTTCCAGATAAATAGGCAGGAAGGAAGCGATGTCGTCGCGTGAGTATCCGAAGGTCATCTGCGTCAGGTCGTTTGTACCGAACGAGAAGAATTCGGCGGAAGAAGCGATGCGGTCGGCCGTAAGAGCAGCACGCGGGATTTCAATCATCGTACCTACCTTGAACTCGATGCTGTCGCCTGCTTCGGCAAACAACTTGGCAGCTTCGGCACGGATAACCTCTTCCTGCTGCTTGAACTCGTACAGGATACCGGTCAGCGGAACCATGATTTCGGGATGTGTCTCAACACCCTCTTTCTTCAGTTCCAAAGCAGCGCCGAGGATGGCACGCGTCTGCATCTGCGTGATTTCCGGATACGTATTGCCCAAGCGGCAACCGCGGTGGCCCAGCATCGGGTTATGTTCGCAAAGCGCTTCCACACGCTGCTGGATATACTGCAAGCTTACGCCCATGGTATCCGCCATTTCCTGCTGCCCCTTCAAATCGTGGGGAACGAATTCATGCAAAGGAGGGTCGAGCAGACGCACGGTTACCGGGCAACCTTCCATAGCCTTGAAGATGCCCTTGAAGTCTGCCTGCTGGTATGGCAGAATCTTAGACAACGCCTTGCGACGTCCTTCCGCATTTTCCGCCAGAATCATTTCGCGCATCGCCTTGATTTTCTCACCTTCGAAGAACATGTGTTCCGTACGGCACAGACCGATGCCCACTGCCCCGAAGTTACGTGCCACCTGTGCATCGTGCGGCGTATCGGCATTGGTGCGTACCTGCAATTTCGTATATTTATCGGCCAGTTGCATCAGTTCGGCAAAATCACCGGACAGCTCGGCGGCCTTCGTTTCCACTTTTCCTTTGTAAACCTCGCCGGTACTACCGTTCAGAGAGATGAAGTCGCCTTCTTTCAACACAACGCCGTCCACCTCTACCGTGCGTGCCTTGTAGTCGATGTTCAACGCTCCCGCACCGGATACACAGCACTTACCCATGCCGCGAGCCACAACGGCAGCGTGCGAAGTCATACCGCCACGTGCGGTCAGGATGCCTTCGGCAACGGCCATACCTGCCAAATCTTCCGGAGAAGTTTCGATACGCACCATTACCACGCGCTTGCCGGCAGCGTGCCATTCGGCAGCATCATCGGCAAAGAACACAATCTGACCGCAGGCCGCGCCCGGAGAAGCCGGTAAACCGCGGGTAAGAACCTTCGCCTGCTTCAAGGCCGCCTTGTCGAATACGGGGTGAAGCAGTTCGTCCAGCTTGTTGGGTTCGCAACGCAACAGCGCCGTCTTTTCGTCAATCATACCCTGGTGGAGCAAATCCATGGCTATCTTCACCATGGCGGCTCCGGTACGCTTGCCGTTACGTGTCTGGAGGAACCAGAGCTTGCCTTCCTGCACGGTGAACTCCATGTCCTGCATATCCTTATAGTGGTTTTCCAGCTTCGTCTGCAAAGCATCCAGCTCCTTGTAGATTTCGGGCATCGCCTCTTCCATGGAAGGATGGAGCCGATAATGGCGGCACGGCTCCTCCTCGCCCTGTGCATTAATCAGATATTCGCCGTTAAACGCCGGCAAGTTCCGCCCAGCGTCTGGAGCCGATAATGGTAATTTTCTGGGCCTCGAACGGGTCTACATCTTCCTTGTTCACCGGCTTCATGCCCAGCACCACGTCACCGTACATCTGTACGAAACGGCGGTAGGAGTCCCATGCAAAGCGGGGGTTGCCCGTCTTGCGAATCAGCCCTTCCACCACTTCATCGTTCAGGCCGAGGTTAAGAATCGTATCCATCATGCCCGGCATGGAAGCGCGTGCGCCCGAACGGACGGACACCAGCAGCGGGTTTTCCACATCGCCGAATTTGGAGCGCATCAGTGTCTCCACGTGCGCGATGGCGTTTTCCACTTCCTGTTTCAACAGGGCAACGACTTTTTCCTGCCCCATTTCATAATATTCTGTGCAAACTTCTGTCGTGATTGTGAAGCCCGGAGGAACCGGAACTCCGATAAGGTTCATCTCTGCCAGGTTGGCTCCCTTACCCCCCAAAAGGTTTCTCATGCCAGCTTTTCCTTCTGCCTGGCCGTTACCAAAGGTGTAAACTCTTTTTTTGTCCATAATATCAATTTAAAGTTTCTGATTGTGATTTCTTCATTTTTTCTGCTCGCAAATCTAAGTATATTTCACAGACTAGAAAACTTTTTGAGAAAAAACTTTAAGTCAAAATGCAATTTCGAGATTGCAAAATTTAATATTCCCATTCATAGAGAGAAATTACGGAAAAATACCTATTTTTGCCGTTGAATTTATTATACTGGTGTAAAAGTGGCAAGAAAGAGAAAAGAACTTCCCCTGTTGGAAAAGGTGGAAATTACGGATGTGGCTGCCGAAGGAAAAGCCATCGCGAAGGTCAATGATTTGGTAATTTTCGTACCGTACGTCGTTCCGGGCGACGTTGTAGACCTGCAAATCAAGAGAAAAAAGCATCATTATGCCGAGGCGGAAGCGGTGAAGTTTCACCAATACTCACCGGTAAGAGCCGTTCCGTTCTGTCAGCACTACGGTGTATGCGGCGGCTGCAAATGGCAGGTGCTCCCCTATTCGGAACAGATAAGATACAAGCAGAAGCAGGTAACGGACAACCTTACCCGCATCGGGAAAGTGGAGCTCCCGGAAATATCGCCGATACTCGGTTCCGCAAAAACGGAGTTCTACCGCAACAAGCTTGAGTTTACTTTCTCCAACAAGCGCTGGCTCACGGCGGAAGAGGTCCGGCAGAATGTGGTGTACGAGCAGATGAATGCGGTAGGCTTCCACATTCCCAACGCCTTCGACAAGGTACTGGCCATCGAGAAGTGCTGGCTGCAGGACGACATATCCAACCGCATCCGCAACGCCGTGCGCGACTATGCCTACGAGCACAACTATCCGTTCATCAACCTGCGCACGCACGAAGGGATGCTGCGCAATATGATTGTGCGCACTTCCACCACCGGCGAGCTGATGGTTATCCTCATCTGCAAGATTGAGAAGGACGAGGAGATGGCGCTGTTCAAACAGTTGTTGCAGTACGTAGCGGACACTTTCCCCGAAATCACGTCACTGCTATACATTATTAATAATAAGTGCAACGACACCATTACCGACCTCGACGTGCACACGTTCAAAGGCAAAGACCATATCTTCGAGGAGATGGAAGGGCTGCGCTTCAAGGTGGGTCCCAAGTCGTTCTACCAGACCAACTCCGAGCAGGCATACACTTTGTACAAAGTGGCCCGCAACTTCGCAGGGCTCACCGGCAACGAGCTGGTTTACGACCTTTATACCGGCACGGGAACCATCGCCAACTTCGTGTCCGGACAAGCGCGCCAGGTCATCGGCATCGAATATGTGCCCGAAGCCATCGAGGACGCCAAGGTCAACTCGGAAATCAACGGCATCAGGAACACGCTGTTCTTTGCCGGCGACATGAAGGACATGCTGACGCAGGACTTCATCAACGAGTACGGGCGTCCGGATGTAATCATCACCGACCCCCCTCGTACGGGTATGCACCAGGATGTGGTGGATGTTATCCTGTTTGCAGAGCCGAAACGCATTGTGTACGTAAGCTGCAATCCCGCCACGCAGGCAAGGGACTTACAGCTGCTCGATGCCAAATACCGGGTGAAGGCCGTCCAGCCGGTGGATATGTTCCCGCATACGCATCATGTGGAAAACGTGGTGCTGCTTGAGTTGAAAAATCCGGCGGAAAAAGCAGAGGACTGAGTCAGCTCTTCGGGAACGTGAAAGCATAAGGGACTACTTCGGGAATGTGAGTATCACTTTGGGAAATTTAAAGGGCTACTTTGGAAGTGCAAAGAGCTACTTTGGGAACGTAAAGGGCTACTTTAGAAACGTGGAGTACTACTTTAGAAAGTAGTGAAGTATTACTTTGGAAACGTGAAGTGCTACTTAGGAAACCGAAGCAGAGATTGGGCAACCGGAAGCCGCACTCCCGAAAAGCGGTACGGCATTTCGGTAAGCCGATGCAAAGCCTTGTTTTAGAATTGAATCATTAATCGCAAATTATTATCCTCGTGGCAAAAGAAAGAATTATAGCAAGAGCCCGCACGCAATATACGGACTATATGGTAAAAGAGCCTATGGAACTGATGGAATTTCTGGCAGCGAAAATGCCGGATGCCAGCCGCACCAAGCTGAAAGCATTGCTGAGCAAGCGGGTTGTATATGTAGACAGCGTCATCACAACGCAGTACAACTTCCCGCTGAAGCCGGGTATGAAAGTCCAGATCAGCCGTGAGAAGGGACGCAAGGAGTTCAACAACAAATTACTGAAAATCGTATACGAAGATGCTTACCTCATCGTGGTGGAGAAGATGCAGGGATTGCTGTCCGTCAATACGGAAAGGCAGAAAGAGCGTACCGCCTACACCATTCTGAACGAATATGTGCAGCGTTCGGGCAGGCAGCACCGCGTGTACATCGTGCATCGCCTGGACCGCGACACCTCGGGACTGCTGATGTTTGCCAAAGACGAAAAGACGCAGAATACGCTGCGCGACAACTGGCACAACATCGTAACCGACCGCCGCTATGTAGCCGTCGTTGCGGGTGAAATGGAAAACAATGCCGGCATGGTGCGCTCATGGCTCACCGACCGCAAACTGTACGTATATTCCAGCCCCACGGACGATGGCGGCAAGGAAGCAATCACCCACTACCGCACCATCAAACGCGCCAACGGCTTCTCGCTCGTGGAACTGATGCTGGAGACGGGACGCAAAAACCAAATCCGCGTGCACATGCAGGACCTGGGACATCCCATCATTGGCGACGGACGCTACGGACTGGAAGAGATAAATCCTATCGGACGACTGGCGCTGCACGCCTTCAAGCTGTGCTTCCGCCATCCTGTCACCGGAGAGCTGATGCAGTTTGAAACGCCGTATCCGGGAGAGTTCAAGAAACTGTTTCTGAAGAAATAAAGAAATCAAAAGGGTTACAAAAACCGCTTATCAATCAATCGAGGGGGGATGTCAATACTAAAGCCCGCTTACTGTCTGATGATTTTTAGGCACGGATTACGCGGATTTACACGGAAAAATAATAAAGAAAATCCATGAAATCCGCGTAATCCGTGCCTAAAAAAATTATCAAGAGTGTTTTAACACCCTCACTTGCCTATTCTCAGGATGTCCGGACATCCATATTCTTAATATTGCCTTTCCAGCATGACAGGCCCATCCATGTGCCCGTCCACGTATAATACACCGGACAGTCTGTCTCCCGCAACATATACGTCGTAGATTTCCAGCAAAGGATAATCGTAACCGTAGTCCAGCCGCAGAATCCTGCCGTGGATGTCCCAGCGGAAAGGCAGGCTGAATGCCACCTCTCCATACGGATCGTTGTAATACGCCTGCTCATCTCTTCCCAGCCCGTTGCCTTCAAAGTAAAGCCCGCTTTCCAACGGAGAATTATAGGCATCGGCAAAGCCTAAGTCTCCTACCCAGATACCGCCCAGCAGGGTATCGTAAATGTAGTAATCCTCACCGTCGTCCGGTTCGCACGAACTCAGGCCCAAGGCCAGCGTGCACAGGAACAATATGTTCAAAAACTTTCTCATCTTTCTCATTTCCAATTTTGATTAACCATATACCTGGAAGCGGTCAGCATCATGATTTCACCGTCCAGCTTTCCGGACAGGTAATGCTCGCGCACCCATACGTTCTCAAAGATTTTCACGTCGCCCGAACCGTAGTTCAGTATCAGTCCCTCGCGTGAGTTGTCAATCCATTTCCAGGTAAAGTCATGGGTATCTGTTTTCGTATTGCCGGTAGTGGTTACGATAAAGGTCTCTTTTCCGGAAAGGACTTCCTTACCGCCCTGCTTCCCTTTGGTGAATTCCAGGATGTGCCTGCACGCCCCTTTTTCCGTGTCGTACTCCTCTACCCAACTGTCGCTGCACAGCTTCTCGTCGCTGTTTTGTATCGTATAGTAGTTATCATCCCCGCAAGAAGCCAGCCCCGCAGTCATTACACACAACAACAGTATCTTCATTAAGTTCAAAATCTTCATATATATCGAGTTTAGTTAATATTTTACGGGCAAACTTAATAAAAATCTCTGGAATAACCTCGAAAAACGGGAGAAATGACGCTAAACGACTTAATATCAGAGTTGTTACGGTGTCAAATGATGACAAGCCGAAAAATCGGAAAACGCAAAGAAAAGCGGATTTAAGAAGAAGAATGGTTTGCAAATCATTACCCGTGAAAGAGTAAGATTTAACATATGGGAGATGCTATTGCACCGTTTGTCACCGATTTGCGTATCAAGGTCTAACTCGTTGATATTTAACTTTGCAAACAAAAAACGAGTATGGCAAGAAGTACATTCAAAGTGCTGTTCTACGTGAACGGCAGCAAGGAGAAAGACGGTATTGTCCCCATCATGGGACGAGTGACAATCAACGGTACTGTGGCGCAGTTCAGTTGCAAGCAGACCATCCCGAAAACCCTTTGGGATGCGAAAGGCAACCGAGCCAAAGGCAAGAGTGCCGAAGCACGGAACATCAATCTGGCATTGGACAACATCAAGGCGCAAATCATCAAGCACTATCAGCGCATATCCGACCGAGAGGCATACGTAACGGCTGAAATGGTGCGCAATGCCTACCAAGGGGTAGGAAGCGAGTATGAGACACTGATAAAGGCTTTTGACAAGGATTGCGCCAACTTCCTGAAACGTGTCGGCAAAGATCGCAGCATCGGCACATACAAGGTCATGGTAAGGGCAAGGAACTATGTCGCAGCCTTTATCAAGTCATTCTACAGACGGACGGATATGTCCATGCTGGAACTTACACCCGACTTCATCAAGGAGTTTGCGGCTTATCTTACGGCTGAACGGGGACTGAAAAACGCCACCATCTGGCTGAACTGCATGTGGCTGAAAGGCGTGGTCATGCGTGCGCACTATAACGGACTGATACCGAGAAATCCGTTTGCGCAGTTCCATATCAGCCCGAACGTGAAGGAACGGGAGTATCTGACAGAGGACGAAATCAAAAGAATCATGGCGCACGAGTTTGACAACCCCACCCTCGCATTGGTGCGAGACCTGTTCATTTTCGCCTGCTTCACCGCCTTGTCTTTCGTGGATATGAAAGAACTCTCAACGGATGAAATAGTGGAGGTGAACGGTGAGAAATGGATATTGTCGAAACGGCACAAGACAAATGTCCCGTTCCAAGTGAAGTTGCTGGATATTCCCTTGCAGATAATCGAACGGTACAAGTATCTGTCGGAAGACAAGCTGGTTTTCGGGAAAATCAACTATTGGACGATGTGCAAGCAACTGAAAAAGGTAATGGCGGAATGCGGTATAGAGAAGCAAATCTCCTACCATTGTGCACGTCATACGTTTGGAACACTGGCTCTTAGCAAGGGGATGCCCATTGAAAGCGTGAGCCGTGTTCTGGGACACACGAACATTGTCACGACTCAAATCTATGCGAAGATAACCACACAGAAACTTGACAATGACCTGACGACGTTCGGCAACAAGCTGAACGCATCGTTCGGAAGTGTAACCCCATAACCAAGCATAGCCAGGAAACGAAGCATCATCACAACGGACGGCAACGGCAACATCACCTTGCCGACCGACATTAGCGCAACCGCCATGAGCGAATGGGAACTTTGCGACCTGTTCGGAGTAACCGCCCCGACATTCCGTGCAGGGCTGAAGGCTCTTTGCAAGAGCGGAGTTTTAAGGGAATACGGGATAAGGCGAAGCATACGGGTATCCGATAATTGCAGTATGGAGGTTTACAACCTTGAAGCGATAGTTACCCTCGCTTTCCATATCGGCACATTCGGAGCGGAACGGGTACGCAATGCCGTTCTTGAAAGACTGTACCTGCGAAAAGAGAAAACAAGCATCTTCTTCTCGCTGAATACCAACGGTATATCCAAATCCGAATACTTCTCGTAGCTGAATGCCTGACATTATTCACTCGGTAAGTCAGTAATTCATTAAGTCAGTACGACAGAACGACAGACGCTCTGATTTTTTCTCCCGAAAAGCGTAATCCGACATTTGCTTTTCGGGAGTTTTTCCGTTTGCACAACCCGTTTCCTGCCCCAAACCATTGAAAGTTTTTGTTTCGGGGGCTATTTGTCACCATTCTGCCGTGTTTTGCATAACAACCTATCCGATAATTGATTATATTTTTGTAGCTGGTAATTTTCAAACTTAAAACCATTTGATTATGTCAGCTATCGAACAACAGGACAGCCACAGACCGCCATCGGATGGCGGCATGGCAAAGGAAGAATTTATCCGTGTCGGGACAACGCTCTACAAGATTGTGGAGCAACCGAGACTGAACGGAGGGTATGTGAAGAAACGCATCGCATGGAACAACGAGACCCTGCGACAGGATTACGGCAAGGATTACATCGGCAGCGTTCCCAAGTATGACGGCTTCTGCACCGTACCCGAACACATCGGCTACCGTTCCGTGGTCGGTAAGTTCCTTAACCTTTACGAACCGATAGACCACCGACCGCAGGAGGGCGATTTATCGCATATCCAATCATTGGTACGGCACATCTTCGGGGAACAATACGAGTTGGGGATGGACTATCTGCAACTGCTATACCTGCAACCGATTCAGAAGTTGCCTATCCTGCTGTTGGTATCGGAAGAACGCAACACAGGCAAAAGCACATTCCTGAACTTTCTGAAACTCCTCTTTCAGAACAATGTAACTTTTAACACCAACGAGGACTTCCGAAGCCGGTTCAATTCCGATTGGGCTGGCAAACTGCTCATCGTGGTGGATGAGGTGTTGCTCAACCGCAGGGAGGACAGCGAACGGTTGAAGAACCTCAGCACCACACTTTCCTACAAGGTAGAAGCCAAAGGCAAAGACCGTGACGAGATTGCGTTCTTCGCCAAATTCGTGCTGTGCTCCAACAACGAGCATCTGCCCGTAATCATAGACGCAGGGGAAACACGCTATTGGGTACGCAAGATAGACCGCTTGCTGTCCGATGATACCGACTTCCTGCAAAAGCTGAAAGCGGAGATACCCGCCTTTCTCCATTTCCTGCAACACAGAAAACTGTCCACCGAAAAGGAAAGCCGGATGTGGTTCAACCCCACATTGCTGCATACAGAAGCCTTGCAGAAGATTATCCGTAGCAACCGCAATCGGCTGGAGATAGAGATGTCGGAACTGCTGCTTGACATTATGGTTGCAATGGATGTGGATAGCGTTTCATTCTGCCTTAACGACCTTGTCGTACTGCTGGTGCACTCGCAGGTAAAGGCGGAAAAGCACCAAGTGCGTAAGGTGGTGCAGGAGTGCTGGAAACTAACACCTGCACCAAACGGGCTTACCTACACCACCTATCAGGGCAATTACAACAGAAGTTGTCACTATGAGCCGATAAAGAGGGTGGGACGCTTCTACACCGTCACAAGGGAGCAACTCGAATCCCTGTAATACTATCATTTTTCTGTTGAATTGTTGAATATGTGTATAAATACAATGACAATAAACGATATACATTCTCAACAAAATCTCAACAAGCCAAAAGAGAAGTTGAGAGACCACCGACACCCGTTTGTGGATTTCTCTTTTGGCGAGCGGTTTGTTGAGAAGATGTTGAAAGCTTACAGGTCTGTATATAAACATATTACATCAACAGTTCATCAAATCAACAAATTTTCATCAACTTCAAAACCGTATGTAATATGACAATCCAAGATGTAAAACAAATCAAACTGGCAGACTATCTGCAAAGTCTGGGCTATATGCCTGTAAAGCAACAAGGCAGGAACCTGTGGTATAAATCACCGCTACGGGAAGAAACGGACGCATCGTTCAAGGTAAACACCGAGCTTGAAAAATGGTACGACTTCGGCATCGGCAAAGGCGGTAATATTATTTCATTGGCAGCGGAACTCTACCATTCGGAAGATGTAGCCTATCTGCTGAAACGCATAGAGGAGCGGACAGCATACATCCGCCCTGCATCGTTCTCTTTTGGCAGACAGCATTCCGACAATCAGCCTTATCAGGGATTAAGGGTTGGTGAGTTGTCCTCTCCTGCTCTTATAGCCTATCTGCAAGAAAGGGGAATAAACATCGGACTTGCCAAAAGGGAATGCAGGGAGCTTCGGTTTATGAATGCCGACAAACCCTATTTTGCCATCGGCTTTCCGAACATGGCAGGAGGATATGAAGTGCGCAACAGATACTTCAAGGGATGTGTCGCCCCGAAAGACATCACCCATATCCGACAGCAGGGCGGACAACGATGTATGTGTTACCTGTTCGAGGGGTTCATGGATTACCTTTCATTCCTTACCATCCGAGTAGAAAACAATCCGCAACACCCGCGATTGGACACACAGGACTATATCATATTGAACTCCGTTTCCAATCTTGCAAAAGCGGAAAGCATATTGGAGACCTACACCCAAGTCGGCTGTTTCCTTGACAACGACACGGCAGGACGGAACACTTGCAAGAAGCTGAAAGAGAAGTTTGGGGAACGGCTGCTTGACAAGTCAATGTACTATCGTGAGTATAAGGACTTGAACGACTACCTGTGCGGTAAGCCCTTGTCCCAATCGGCAGAGCCGATAAAGGAGAAGAAGCAAGTCCAATCCGCAAGGCGGATGATGCAGCCACCGAAAAAGAAAGGGGAATTTCAACTGTAATATGCACGTTCGCTTTCCCAAAGGTATTTAGACAGAAATACCATAGCTCAATAGGGCGTTTTCTTCACGCATTACTCCGTAACGCTAAAAACACCCTATCGAGCCAAAGGGAAATCCCTTTGGAAACCCTGTGCAAACGAGAGCAGAAGCCAAACTCGTTTGGATTATGCCGAGTGCAGCAATGGTTCATTTGCATAATAAACCCTGTGAGCCGATGCCACAGGCAGAAAGAAGAAACATAATGATAACCGCAAAAACAGGAATAATATGGGATATTTTTCATTGGACATAAAGAAAGCAAAGGGTACATCGGACACCACGCAGTCCGACCATATAGAGAGAAAGATAATACCTAAAAACGCAGACCCGGCAAGGACACACCTGAACAGGGTGCTTGTCGAATACCCCGATGGCGTTCACGGCAGGGATGAAGCGATTGCCCACAGGCTGAACACAGCAGGCATCAGACGGAAAATTACACACGACCAAGTCCGTGTCGTTCGGGTGGTCTTGTCGGGTACGCACGAGGACATGATGAACATACAGGAAAAAGGAAAGCTCGACGAATGGTGCAACGACAGCATCCAATGGCTGCAAGCCACATTCGGCAAAGACAATGTGGTTGCCGCCCATCTGCACATGGACGAGAAGACTCCGCACATCCACGCAGCCGTTGTTCCTATCGTGACGGGTGAAAGGCGCAAAGCCAAGAAAGAACAGACGGACGGTAAGCGCAAGTACCGCAAGAAAACAAATTCCGTCCGTTTGTGTGCCGATGACCTGTTCAACCGTCAGACCCTGATTGCCTACCACGACAATTACGCAAGGGTGATGACGAAATACGGATTGCAACGTGGGGTACGGGGCTCGGAAGCACGGCACACTACCACCATGCAGTATTATCGGGACTTGAAAAAGAAAAATGAAACCCTTGAAACCGAAACCAGACTGTTACAGGAGAAGAAAGCCGAGGCACAGGAGGAACTGAAACAGGTAAAAGCGGAAATCCGCACCGACAAGCTCAAAAGCGCAGCCACCGATACGGCAACCGCCCTTGCATGCAGTGTGGGTTCTCTTTTCGGAAGTGGAAGAATGAAATCGTTGGAACGCAGGAACGAGGACTTGCAAGACCGCATCCTTGAACTTGAAGACGAAGCCCGACAACGGGAACGGCAACAAGCCGAACAGATACAGGAGATAAGAAACGCTTACGAGCAACAGCACCGCAAGCTGTCGGAGTTTACGGATTTTGTCAGACGCTATTTCCCGTATGTGGAGAAGCTGATGCCTATAATAAACTTCCTGCGTGACCGATTGGGATTCAATGACGGAATAATCAGAAGACTGTGCGAGTTCAAGGAAGTCGGGATAAAAGGCGAACTCTATTCTTCCGAATTTAACCGAAGTTTTGATACCCGACACTCCGTCTGTTCCATCAGACAGGACGAAAACGGTAGATTCGATTTCAAGATAGACGGGGTTTCACACGTGAACTGGTTCAGAAAGAAAATGAATGAGTTTAGAGAAGCTATCGGAATACCGAAACCAAGACAGAATAGGGGTATGAAACTGTAAATCAAAAAGAATCCGTGATAGTAGAATGGTATATCACGGATTTTTCATACTTTTGTATTGGATTGAGGCAACTCTTTCCATTACATATTGAAAATATCGAGGCGTTATGTCTTCTACTTGTGTGATAAAAGCGCAGGAAACTTAGATTCACAGGAAACAAGAGAGGTCGTAATGGTCTCCACGTATATGCGTGGGGCTGTTATTCCCATTTCTTTTTCCAAGGTTTTCCTACCACCTTATCACAGAGACGTGGATATACAGTACCCACGCTTCGTGGTTTTATAAAAGTCTTTTCTGGGTATTGGTAGACATTGGGAAATAGTATGGCACAGTTAATTAATTATGGACGTGAAATGCTTCGCATTAACACTCAGAAAAACACAATCGAGTATTCTACTAATGATGGACGGAGTTGGAATTCTCGTTACACAAGTTCTTCTGCTGGAATTTTCTATGATTTGTTTCAGTTTGGAAGTGAACTCTTAGCTTGTACTTCAAAAGGAATTTATTATTCTACAAACGAAGGTAGAAGTTGGAACTCTCGTTATACAGGTTCTTCTGCTGGAACTTTTCAACAACTGAGTACTGATGGACGCTACCTTTTAGCAACAACCAGCAAAGGGCTATATTATTCGTCTAATGAAGGTAGAAGTTGGAATAAGCGATAATCACCTATTATTATAGATATACCTGCTTTGAAAGGAATCGAACGCCACCATTCAAGGCAGGTTTTCTATTATCTTTATACACATGAGTAATATGAAACTAACACAAAACAGAATTGTAGGCATAACAGCCGTTCTGATTATATTGGCTTGTTTTTTTGCTATTTATTTGCGCTTGTTTACACAGAAAGAACTATGGTATGAAATGTTTGCTGCCGTTCTCGGTGTAATCATAACCGCAATTATCACTATGATTTTACTTCGAGGACAAAGTGACAATGATGTTGAACGAGAAAGAGCTTCAAAAGTCTTTGAGGAAAAACTGCGGATTTATCAGGAGTATCTACAAACGCTTTATGATGTTATAAAAGATGGAAGTCTTTCAGATGAGGAGAAAATGCAGTTGGAATTTCAAACTTCTTATGTAGCGATGCATTGTTCCCCCTGTTACATAGCATCCGTCAGTACCGCTGTAAAGAAAATCATTGAATACACTTGTTCGGAAGAATCCAAAGAAATCAACGGAGGAGGTAAAAGCAATACCCCTGAGCCATTATTGGAAAATCTGTTTTGCGTGGTTGAAGCCTTTAGAAAAGACCTATATGGTGCTGATTTTAAATTCGATTCAGAACATAAACAAACAACATTACTCAATTTTTCAGAAGCTTATCGAAACGCCAAAGAGGGGAATGTCAAACAAATAGATAACAAGCAACATCTTGTTGTTGATTTAAATGTATTGTCCCAAAATCCTTTTGCGCAGACAACCAAAGATGACAATCAATCTATTCAATCAAAAAATGCAGATACCCAATCTGTGGAATCGTCTGATATGCCTAATCGTGCATTATGGGAAAAAGCCATCAAAAAATGGGAAGCAGAGAATTGGATAGTTGAAGATTTGCTAAATCAAAGCAATAGTTTGCGTATTACAAGCAACAACGGAAATCCGGGGACTATTGATTTAGGATTTTATGAAGGGCATTATTACATCCAAGCAACTTATTTGGGAGATGCTGATTTCTCCAAACCCATTAAATGGGAAAAAGGTGGAAGACGTAGTAAGGGACTATGGTGGCAATATTTACCTGAACCTTATTTCAGCATCCCCGAAGATGATTTTGCAGAGTCCTTTAATCGTAATCAAGAGTTGCAGCAATATATCATTGATTGCATAGAACAATTAAAGGATTTATTAACCCGACATCATCGTACTGCGGAATGGAAAGAAAAAGTTGGAACTTATGACCATTGGAAAACATTCATTTGGTATTGGGATATGCTTGCTTGCGAATATGATAATGAAGAGGAAGGTATTCCTTATATGGACATTATAGAGAAAGAGAAAAGCGGAAAGGTGCTTGTGCAATTTGCCAACCGACAATGCGATACAGAAAAATTGCGCAATACATTAAAAAGGATGGGGTGTGAAGATAAAATACAGCAAGAAGATGGATATGTAATACTGGAGGAAATTCCATCTGTTCAAGCAGATGATGTGGCAGAGAGGGTTAAATATTGGATTGAGAAAATTTGCCACTGACTGCCTGACTCTATACATAAAAAAGCGATGAAGAATTTTGCGGCTATTGATTTTGAAACAGCAAACCAACACCGTTCAAGTGTTTGTAGTGTAGGAGTTGTAATTGTAAGGAACAATCAAGTTGTGGATAAGTTTTATAGGCTTATTCATCCTATACCTGATTTTTATTCATATTGGAATACACAAGTACATGGGCTGACAGCAGATGACACGAAAGAAGCTTTGTATTTTCCCGAAGTATGGTCTGAGGTAGAACCTCTTATACAGGGTTTACCATTAGTGGCACATAACAGTCCTTTTGACGAAAGTTGCTTAAAGGCAGTCTTTCAAGCCTACAAGATGCCTTATCCAAATTATTGTTTTTATTGTACTTGTAAGGCTTCAAGAAAAGTTTTGGCAGAGAAGCTGCCTAATCATCAATTACAAACTGTAGCGCAATATTGCGGGTATGATTTAGAAAACCATCATCATGCGCTGGCAGACGCAGAAGCTTGCGCTCAAATAGCTATAAAAATATTAAACATTTAAAATTGTTATATGGAATCAACAACCATTAAAGCCTTATTCGGAAGGCGTAACATTCGCTTCGTCATCCCTGCATACCAAAGGGCTTATGCTTGGGAGAAAAGACAATTTATCCAGTTCATAGAAGATTTGGAGGAATGTGAAGTTTGTGATTATTACTTGGGGCATTTCTTATTTGAGCAAGATGGGGATACGCTTTATGTAATTGACGGACAACAACGTTTGACCACCTGCATCATCTTTTTCAGAGCTTTTATAAATACATTGAAACATAGAGAGACAGAATGGATGAACGGGAAAGAAGCCGATACTATCAAAAATTGGATGGATGACATTGACGACTATTATTTGAAAGATATACGCCATGCAAGGCAAAAATTTATAACCGTAGCTTATGACAATAATTTCTTTGCGGATACAATCATAGACCACAATATTAATATTTCTCAAGAGGACTTGACTTCCAAATCAAAAAAGTCGATTTATAATGCTCTGACTTATTTTGAGGAAAAACTAAGTAAAGCCTCAATAGAACAGCTTCTTTCATGGGCTTATTCTTTGGAAAATGCGTCAATTACGACCTATATTGTCAAAAACAAGTTACAAGCTGCACAGATATTTGCTTATCAAAATGACCGAGGAAAAAGGTTAACTAATTTAGAGGTACTCAAAGCATATTTCATGTTACAGATTTATCAATCACAAAATAATGAAGATGATATAGTCTATGTAGAAAAGGCTTTTGAGGAAATCTATCATAACATAGTTCTTGTTACGGTGGAAGAAGATAATGTTCTGAACTATTATTGGAGAGCTGTAGGTACAAAAGGTTATTATAGCGAAAATGTTATTCGTGAGGTAAAAGCATGGATAAAAGCAGTTTCACAAGAGAAACAGGTTCAAAAAATCAAATATTTTGTTAATGGATTATCCAAAGCATTTTGCCTTATTCGACAAATAGAGCAAGACAATTCTTTTTACACAGCGAATTTGAAGAACTTAAACAATATGGCATATGCTTATCCAATACTCATCAAAGCAAAATTGTCGGATGTAGATGATGATGTTTTCATGCGCCTTATCAGGCTAATGGAAAATCTTACATTTAGGTCATTAATAAGAGGCGGACGAGCTGATATAACAAGTCGCTTGCAAAACGTGTTGCCGAGCGCAAGCGACAATTCAAGTTTTAATAAAATGATTGATAATATTATATGGAAACTTAAAAATGACTGGTGGTGGGGATATTGGAGTGATACAGAAATGTACAATCATTTAAAAAGCGGTTGGTTTTATGGAAATCGCGTAGATAATTACTTATTGTGGAGATATGAACAGTATTTATGTAATAACAATTATCCCACTCCCAAAATATCTTTTGGAGATGTCATATCTAACGAAAGCATAGAACATATTGCGCCACAGACACAGCCTAATCCCTTAGAAAATGGCTATGGTGTCTATGAAGACAATGAAAATCCAAGTGAGGGTATTGTTTCCGGGGAATGGTTAAATTGTGTAGGTAATTTAATGTTGATGGCAGGAAGTCAAAATAGCTCATTAGGAAACCGTTCTTTCCCACAGAAATTACAAGTTTATGGTAAAGACAATTTATTGAACCAGCAGAAAGAAGTCATTGAATTTGTAGCGGACAAGGATAATCCTGTTTGGGACAAAACAAGCATAGAAAAACGATTTAATAAAATTGTTCAAGCAGCTAAAGAAATTTGGAACTTAGATAATATTTAAAATATTTAAAGAAAAAGGCTGGTACTCACAAAAGGGTACTAGCTTTTTCTCTTTTTTGTATTATTGTTCCAATATCTTTCGTACATTTGTATCCAACGAGTTGCTTGAATAGCAAATCAAGGCAGAACGCAGTATATAGCACTGTTGCCAAGTCATTACCTAAAAAATGGGTAATTCTCCCAAAGCCCTTTGTATAAGGCAATAACAGAAGTTTTCCAGAATTAATAAAAAATAATGATATGTTTAATACCTGGACTGGAATTTCTTATAGAAGACAACGAATAAGATGAAACCCGTCAGCGCAAAGGGCACGCCTGCCAAAGCCGGATAGCGGTATCCGCCGCCAAGAGCCAGACCGCCTACGTATGCCCCGATGGCGTTGCCCAGGTTGAATGCCATCTGCACGCAAGCGCCGCCCAGCATCTCACCCCCGGGGGCTACGCGGATAATCAGCACCTGCTCCGGACTGGACACCGCAAACAAGCCCGCCGTACAAAGCGCCATCAATATGGCGGAACACCACGGATGGGGCGAAAGGAAAAATATCAGCAGCAGCACAATGCAAATCATGCCTTGCACCACCATGCCCACCCTGCCCGGAGTGTATTTGTCGGAAAGCCGTCCGCTCACCAGATTGCCCACCACCATGCCAAAGCCTGCCAGCATCATCAATGCCGTGACACTTCCGGCGCTGAATCCCGACACATTCGTCAGCAACGGCGTGATGTAACTATACCAGCAGAACACGCCGCCATTGCCCAAAGCCGTCGCCCCCAATATCAGCCAGGGAGCGGGAGTCTTCAGGAAACGGAACTGTCCCTTGAACCCGGTATCTTTGAGTCCCTCCACCGCAGGAACCCACCGCCATATATAATAAAGGACTATCACTCCCCAGCAGGCCACCAGCAAGAACGTGACACGCCACGAGAGCATATGGCTCAGGGAAGTGCCCAGCGGAACGCCGAACAGATTGGCAACCGTCATGCCCGCTATCATAATGGATACGGCCTCGGAGCTTCTCCCCTCATCCGCCAGCTTGCCCGCCACAATGGAAGCGACTCCGAAATACGCCCCGTGCGGCAAACCCGAAATGAAACGCGCCGCCAGCAGCGACCAGTAGCCGGTGGCCATCGCAGCCCCCAGATTTCCTACCAGCATTAAAGCCATCAATGCCAGCAGGATATGCTTCAACGGACGCTTGCGCGCTAAAATCAACATGGGAGCACCGGCACATACGCCCAGTGCATAGGCGGAAATGAAATGTCCGGCAACCGGAATGCCGATGTTCAAATCGGCGGCAACATAGGGCAAAATACCCATCATCGTAAACTCGGCAATGCCCAATCCCAAGGTGCCGAACGCTAATGCAATAAGACTCTTCTTCATTCGAAAAAATACAACCTGTGAAACAAACTTTTTACCGCCGCAAAAGTAGTGTATTCTTCCCGCAGAAGTTCTTTATTTTATAAAAAACTAACTAAAAATTTGTACAGCATAAATATAAGATATACTTTTGCGCCCCGAAAAAGCAGGGCATGCCTTGCTTTTTCAGCATTCAACAATAATTTAAATAATCAAAAGGTAAAAAGAAATGAAAAAAATTGTATTTTTCTTGTTTGCAACCATGCTGGTTGCATCGGTAAAGGCACAGGTTTATGTAGGCGGAACGGTAGGCTTATGGCACAACGACGACCTCGACGCCACTTTCTTCAAACTGGAACCGGAAGTAGGATATAACCTGAGCGAGAAATGGGCAGTAGGCGGTGTGCTGGCATTTGCACACGGCAAGGCAGACGAAGGTAAATACAACGCTTTCGCCCTCGCTCCCTATGCACGCTACTCCTACTATGAAAATAAGGTAGTACGCCTGTTTGTGGACGGCGGCTTCGGCTTCTCCACCCAGAAGGTGAAGGGCTTCGACTCTGTAAACGGCTTTGAAATAGGCTTCAAACCGGGCATCGCCATTAAGCTGAACAGCAAGTTCAGTGCAGTTGCCAAATGCGGTTTCCTGGGCTACAGAGACGATTACATGACCGGAGACAACGGCTACGGATTCGCCTTCACCAGCGAAGACCTCTCATTCGGTTTCCACTACGAGTTCTAATCCCGGACAAAGCATACATCACAAGGGAGCGGCCGCCTCACAAACCCGGCGGCTGCTCCTCTCCGGATACGGTTACTCCCGTATATAATGGGGCATCTCCCCGGGTATCTCCATGGATATTTCCACCAGTCCGCATACCACACCCTCACGCTTCCATGCGGTCTGATAAATCATTTTCCTGACACCTTTTTTCTCTATCGTATAGGCGTTTACGCCACCCGTCTCCAGGAGTTCGCGTATCTTTTCCTGCGATTTCGGACTGTGGCAGTCAAAAAGATTCCTGCCTATCAGGTTTCCATGCCCGGCAAACGTGCGGCATGCCTTCTCGTTCATATAAAGGATGATTCCCTGCGTGTCGCATACGGTTACGGCACAGTTCATTTCATCGGCCCATTCATACATATTCATTACATTTATTCGGTTGTTGAGGGAAACAAAAGTACAGATTAGTTTCTAATTATTCAAGCATTATAAATACGCACACCCAAATTATTCGTATTTTTGCACATCGTTTATAAAATATGCAAACATGAAGAAGTTCGTAAAAGGAGTCCGGTTTGCTCCTAAAAACTATTCCGATGAAGTAGAAGCCAAGATACAGCATTATAAAAGAGAAGGATACAAATTGCCGTCACGCCATCTGCTGCGTACGGAAGAGCAACTGGCAGGCATACGCGAAAGCGCAAGGATAAACACCGCCCTGCTCGATTACATCTCGGAGAATATCCGCGAGGGAATGTCCACGGCAGAGATAGACCACATGGTATACTGCTTTACGACAGACCACGACGCCATCCCCGCTCCCTTCCTGTACGAAGGTTTTCCGAAGAGCGTATGCGTCAGCATCAACGATGTGGTGTGCCACGGCATCCCCAGCACAAAGGAATTCCTGCGCAGCGGAGATATTGTAAACGTAGACGTGTCCACCATCTACAAAGGGTATTTCTCCGACGCATCGCGCATGTATATGATTGGGGAAGTCAGCCCCGAAATGCAACGCCTGGTGCAGGTGACCAGGGAGTGCCGCGACATCGGCATACAGGCTGCACAGCCCTGGGCACGGTTGGGCGATGTGGGCGCCGCCATCCAGGAGCATGCCGAGAAGAACGGCTACAGCGTGGTGCGCGACCTTTGCGGGCATGGCGTGGGTATCAAGTTTCACGAAGAGCCGGACGTGGAGCACTTCGGCAAACGCGGCACGGGCATGCTGATAGTACCGGGCATGACGTTCACCATCGAACCGATGATTAACATGGGCAGCTACGAGGTGTTCATTGACGAAGCCGACGGCTGGACGGTGTGCACGGACGACGGTCTGCCTTCCGCCCAGTGGGAAAGCATGATTCTTATCACCGAAGACGGAAACGAGATACTGACACAATAAATGCAAGACGGCAGGCCGCAAGATGTCCCCCCGTGCGGTACACTCCGTACCAACGGTTGGTACTCCTTGTACCACGCTTTGGTATTGTCTGTACCAACCGTTGGTATTCTTCATACCAACTATTGGTATTTCCCGTACCGCCCGATGGTATTGCCCGTACCGCCTGTCGAAACTTTATTTCCTTATATGCAATTATGAATATCATCCTATTACCCGCCGGGATTATCGCAGGAGCCGTTATCGGCTATCTGACGGCCGGCAGAAAAGCCGCTGCCCTGAAGACTCAGGTAGAAGCCGCCGGAGAGCGTGAAGCCCTGCTGAACCGCACCGCCGAAGAACGCATCGCCCGCGAACGCTCCATTGCCGAGGAACGTTTGCAGGAAGCCGCCCGCCAGGCTTCGGAACGGTTGGACGCGCAGGAGCGGCTGTTTGCCGAACGCCTCGCCGAGCAGGCACACAGTTTCAACGAACGCCTTGCCCAGCAGGAGCGTTCCTTCGGCGAGCGCATCGCCCAGCAGCAACGGCAATGGGAACAACGCCTCGCCGAACAGAAAGAAGAGGCCGAAGCCCTGCACAAGCGTATGAACACCGAGTTCGAGAACCTCTCGAACCGCATCTTCCAAAGCAAGACCGAGGATTTCACCAGACTGAACGCCGAGCATCTGGGCAACCTGCTGCGCCCACTCGACGAGAAGATTAAGGACTTCAAGGAAAAGGTGGAGCAGGTGTACAGCACCGAAGCCAAAGAGCGCTTCTCGCTGGGCGAACGCATCAAAGAGCTGGTGGAACTGAACAACCGCCTCAGTGAGGATGCCAACAACCTGACCCGTGCCCTGAAGGGCGACTCCAAGATGCAGGGCAATTGGGGCGAAATGATTCTGGAACGCCTCTTGCAGGCATCCGGCCTGATTGAGGGCGAGCACTATTTCCGCCAGGAGTTCCTGAAAGACGAGCGCGGCGAAGCGATTGTCAGCGAAGAGAGCGGACAGAAGATGCAGCCCGACATCCTCATCAGGTATCCCGACGAGCGCGAGATGATAATCGACTCCAAAGTCTCCCTCACCGCCTACGCCGCCTACACCTCCGCCGAAGACCGCGACGAGCAGGCGCGCTGGCTCAAGGCGCACTTGCAGTCTGTCCGCAACCACATCGACGAGCTCAGCCGGAAGGACTATTCGCACTACGATATCAAGGCGCCGGACTTCGTCATGATGTTCATCCCCACGGAGGGCGCATACCTGCTCGCCATCCAGAGCGACGCCAACCTCTGGGAGTATGCCTACAACAAGAAGGTGGTACTGATGAGTCCCACCAACCTCATCAGCGCCCTGCGCCTCTCGCTCGACCTGTGGAAGCGGGAAAACCAAGTGAAAAACGTGCAGGCCATCATCAAGCGCGGCACTGCCCTGTACGAAAAGATTGTAGGCTTTACCGACACCTTCCTCACCCTCGGCGACCGCATGGCAACCTTGCAGAAGGACTACGACAAAGCCCTCAACCAGCTCTCCGAAGGCAACGGCAGCGTAGTGCGCCAGGCTGAAATGCTGAAGGACATGAGCCTCACCCCAAAGAAGCGCATCTCGGCAAGGCTGCTGCCCAAAGAGGAGATACAGGAAGATGCAGAACAAGAAGACAATAAATAACTCTTAAGACAAGACTTGATACATTATGAAAACTTTAAAAGACCGTATTCTCAAAGACGGAAAATGCTATCCGGGAGGCATACTGAAAGTGGATAACTTTATCAATCACCAGATGGACCCGATACTGATGAAATCCATCGGCGTGGAGTTTGTAAGACGTTTCGCCTCTACCTGTATCAACAAGATTATCACCGTCGAAGCCAGCGGCATCGCTCCCGCCATCATGGTGGGCTATCTGCTGGAGCTGCCCGTAGTGTTCGCCAAGAAGAAGAAACCGAGCACGATGGAGAATATGCTGGTTACTTCCGTGTATTCGTTCACCAAGCAACGCTCGTACGACGTGTGCGTCAGCAAGGATTTCCTCGCGCCCGGCGACCAGGTGCTTTTCATCGACGACTTCCTTGCCAACGGAAACGCTGCCAAAGGCATCATGGACCTGGTGAAGCAGGCTGGCGCGGAACTGGTGGGCATGGGATTCATCATAGAGAAAGCCTTCCAGCATGGTGGTGACGAGCTGCGCAGCCAGGGCATCCATGTAGAATCGCTTGCCATCATCGAAAGCCTTGACAACTGTGAAATCAAAATCAGATAACCCGGAGCGATGGAAAAACAACAGGGAAACGGACTGATTTACGGCTTGAACGACAAGCCGCCTTTTAAGGAAACTTTCTTCGCTGCGCTGCAACATCTGCTCGCCATATTCGTAGCCATCATCACCCCGCCGCTCATCATTGCGGGCGCATTGAAGCTCGATGCAGAAACCACCGGCTACCTGGTTTCGATGGCGCTGTTCGCATCCGGCATATCCACGTTTATCCAATGCCGCAGGTTCGGCGGACTGGGCACGGGACTGCTCTGCATCCAGGGAACCAGCTTTTCGTTCATAGGTCCCATCATCTCTGCCGGAATGCTGGGCGGGCTTCCCCTGATTTTCGGTTCCTGCATGGCGGCTTCAAGCGTGGAGATGCTGATAAGCCGGGTGTTGAAATACACTAAGAAGATTATCACGCCGCTGATATCCGGCATCGTAGTCACCCTCATCGGAATGAGCCTGATAAAGGTAGGAATCACGGCCTGCGGCGGCGGAGCCACGGCACAGGCGGACGGCAGCTTCGGCAGTTTCCGCCATGTGGGCCTTGCGGCGGCGGTACTGCTGCTTATCATCGCCTTCAACCGGAGTTCCAACCGCTACCTGCGCATGAGTTCCATCGTCATCGGACTGGTGATAGGCTACATCGCAGCCTGGTTCATGGGCATCATCGACTTCTCCTCGATACAAAGCTACGGCGGCTTCAACCTGCCGATGCCTTTCCGCTACGGACTGGACTTCGACCTGTCCACCATCATCGCCCTGGGGCTTATTTTCATGATTACCGCCATCGAGGCATACGGTGACATCACCGCCAACTCCCTTATCTCCGGCGAACCGGTGGAAGGGGACACCTTCGTAAAGCGTGCTTCGGGCGGTATCCTTGCCGACGGCTTCAACTCCATGCTGGCGGGTGCGCTCAACTCCTTCCCCAACTCCGTCTTTGCGCAGAACAACGGAATGATACAACTGACCGGGGTTGCCAGCCGGTATGTGGGCTATTACATTGCCGCCTTTCTTGTACTGCTCGGCCTGTTCCCTGCCGTGGGACTGGTATTTTCACTGATGCCCGAACCCGTATTGGGCGGCGCTACTCTGCTGATGTTCGGTACGGTGGCGGCGGCAGGCATCCGCATCATTGCAGCGCAGGAAATCAACCGGAAGGCTACCCTTGTCATGGCTGTCAGTTTCTCGCTCGGCCTCAGTGTGGAGCTGGTTCCCGAGATACTGTGCCAACTGCCGGAAACGCTGCGGAACATCTTCGCATCCGGCATCACAACGGGCGGGATAACGGCTATTCTGGCAAATCTGCTGATTCATATCAAGGAGTAATATTATTCTATTTCAGGCACGGATTACACGGAATTCACGGATTTACTTTGTTCTTTGTTCTTTCGGACAACATTACCTTCTTTTACATTTCCATGAAATCCGTGTAATCCGTATTAAATCCGTAAATTCTGTGTAGTTCGTAAATTCTGTATAATCCGTACTAATCCGCGTAATTCCTGAAATCCGCGTAATTCCGCGTAATCCGTGCCTAAAAATCTCCCCGAAACAACCCACCTCACTTCTCCCTCTTCGGCAGCACCCAATTCAGCACCACATACCCCAGCACCCCGGCAAGCACCGTCCCTACAAGCACCCCGAATTTCGCCTGGTTCAGCAGTTCCGGATATTCGTCCGCAAAGGAAAGGTTGGCAATGAACAACGATACGGTAAACCCGATACCGCCCAGCAGGGAGACGCCCGCTATATTCTTCCAGTTCATCCCCGCCGGCATCAGCGCTACGCCGCTCTTCACCGCCAGCCACGTAAACAGGTATATCCCCAGGAACTTGCCCAGCAGCAAGCCAGCCGCCACAGCAATGCTCACATCCCCCACAATGCTGCCGCTACCGCTGAACACCACACCGGCATTGGCAAAGGCAAACAGCGGCAGTATCACGAAGCTCACCGCCCCGTGCAGGTTGTCTTCCAGCGACTGCAACGGGCTGATAACATAATCCGATGCCCGCTCCACCTGCTTCAACGTGGCAATCTGCGCATTGGTCAGCACGATATTATCCGACTTGGAAACCGGGAACTCCCCGATGATGTCGCGAATCCGCTCGATGTATTTGCCCGCATCCAAGCGCGGACGCGCCGGTATCACAAACGCCAGTATCACGCCCGAAATCGTACTGTGGATGCCCGATTGCAGGAACAGATACCAGATAATCACACCGAAGAAGAGGAAGAATATCTTCTGCGTTACGCCGAACTTACCCATATAGTAGAGGAACACGTACAGGACAGCCGCCGCAATCAGGTATCCGTATGCCACGTCAGCGCTATAGAACAGTGCGATGACCAGTATGCCGCCGATGTCGTCCACCACGGCAAATGCCGTCAGGAATATTTTCAGGCTCAACGGCACACGCTTGCCCAGCAAACTGAGCACGCCCAATGAGAAGGCAATGTCCGTGGCCATCGGGATAGCCATCCCCCGGGTTTCGGGAGTGCCGGAGGCAACCGACAACGCATAGATGACGACCGGAACCACCATCCCCCCGCATGCCGCAATAAAAGGCAAAGCCGCTTTCCGCACAGAGGACAGTTCCCCCACCAGCAGTTCGCGCTTTATCTCCAGGCCCACTGCCAGAAAGAAAACGGTCATCAGGCAGTCGTTAATGAATTCTATCATCTTCAGCGGATGCCCGCCGTGCGAAAACAGATTGAAGTTGCCGATGCGCAGATGCAGCTCCTGAAGCAGGAAATCCTGGTATACGGGCGACAGGGACGAGTTGGCAACCACAGCGGCCAGGATAGCCGCCAGAAACAAAAGCACGCTCGCTGCTATGTTCAGCGACGAAATGTTTTTTACGGTACGTAGGATAATCATAAGTGTTTTTAATTGAAGGATTCGTTCATTTTCGGAAAAAGACAAAAAAGGGGGTAGCCCTATCATGAAAGAACAACCCCCGAAAGATATGATTGGTTCGGCAGCAAACCGCTAATCCAGTTTCAGCACCGCCAGGAATGCTTTCTGCGGCACTTCCACATTACCGATTTGCTTCATTCTCTTCTTACCCCGTTTCTGCTTCTCGAGCAACTTGCGCTTACGGCTCACGTCGCCGCCGTAGCACTTGGCCGTAACGTCCTTGCGTACAGCCTTGATTGTTTCGCGGGAGATAATCTTGGCGCCGATGGCCGCCTGGATGGCGATGTCGAACTGCTGTCTCGGAATCAGGTCCTTCAGCTTCTCGCACATGCGGCGTCCCAGCTCGTATGCGTTGTCAAAGTGCGTCAGGGTGGAAAGGGCATCCACCGGTTCGCCGTTCAGGAGAATATCCAGTTTCACCAGCTTGGACGGACGGAAGCCGTTGGCATGGTAGTCGAAAGAGGCGTATCCCTTGGAGATGCTTTTCAGCTTGTCGTAGAAGTCGATGACGATTTCGCCCAGCGGCATGTCATAGTATATCTCCACGCGATTGCCGGAAATGTATTCCTGCTTCACCAGTTCGCCGCGCTTGCCCAGGCAGAGCGTCATGATGGGGCCGATATAGTCCGTGGCGGTAATCACCGAGGCGCGGATATAAGGCTCTTCGATGCGGTCTATCAGGGTGGGGTCGGGCATGCTGCCGGGGTTGTGCACCTCGGTCATGTGCCCCTGCTTGTCGTAGATGTTGTACGACACGTTCGGCACGGTGGTAATCACGTTCATATCGAATTCGCGGTCCAGGCGTTCCTGCACAATCTCCATGTGGAGCAGTCCTAAGAATCCGCAACGGAAACCGAAGCCCAGCGCCAGTGACGATTCGGGCTGGAAGGTCAGCGAGGCGTCGTTCAACTGCAACTTCTCCAGCGAAGAGCGCAGGTCCTCGAAGTCTTCCGCCTCAATGGGATATACGCCGGCAAAGACCATCGGCTTCACTTCCTCGAAGCCGGCAATCGCCTCCTTGCACGGACGGGCTATGTGCGTAATCGTGTCGCCCACCTTCACTTCCCTGGAAGTCTTGATACCCGAAATGATATACCCCACGTCGCCCGTACGCAGCTCCTGACGGGGAACCATGTCCATCTTCAGCACGCCGATTTCGTCCGCATCGTATTCCTTGCCCGTATTGAAGAACTTCACTTTGTCTCCTTTGCGAATCACGCCGTTCACAATCTTGAAGTAGGCGATGATGCCCCGGAACGAGTTGAATACGGAGTCGAAAATCAGTGCCTGCAAAGGCGCTTCCTCATCGCCTTCGGGATGCGGGATGCGCTCGACTACCGCCTCAAGGATTTCCTCCACGCCCATGCCCGTCTTGCCGGAAGCGCGGATAATCTCTTCGCGCTTGCAGCCGAGCAGTTCCACGATTTCATCCTCCACCTCTTCGGGCATGGCGCTTGCCATGTCGCATTTGTTGATAACGGGGATAATCTCCAAATCGTGCTCGATGGCCATGTAAAGGTTGGAGATGGTCTGCGCCTGCACGCCCTGCGAAGCATCCACAATGAGCAGTGCGCCCTCGCAGGCGGCGATGGAGCGCGACACCTCGTAGGAGAAGTCCACGTGTCCCGGAGTGTCAATCAGGTTCAGGATATACTTCTCGCCCTTGTACACATACTCCATCTGGATGGCATGGCTCTTGATGGTGATACCTCTCTCCTTTTCCAAATCCATATCATCCAGCATCTGTCCTTCGGTTACTTGGATGGTATTGGTGAACTCCAACAGGCGGTCGGCCAACGTTGATTTGCCATGATCGATATGGGCTATGATACAAAAGTTACGTATATTCTTTTTCATTCGTTTCTAAAGTTTTTGGAGTGCAAAGATAGTGTATCTTGGACAAAGATACGAAAAGGAGCGCACAAAAAAAATGCGTTGATAACATATCCAATGTATCAACGCATTTTTTATAACATTCCAATCACTTTCTTAGTTCAGCTTCACAAACAGTTCGCCTTCAACTTCTTGAGTAGAGATTTTGTCCTCTCTCAATAACCATCCAAGACCCAGGAACAAATCTTTATCCACCAATTTTGTAGCTTTTTTGATTTGTTTTGCGGTTAAACCTTCGGTTTCATTCAGTGCGTTCCAAATTTTTCCTGCGATTTCACCGGCTTTTTCTTTTAACATTTTCTCTTTGTTTTTAGTTAGACATGCTTAAAAATCCGTTTCCCCCGACGGAAGAGACCGATTTTATTTCGGCGGCAAAGATAGTTATTTTTATGTTATATAGCACGTTAACTCTTATTTTTTTCCATTTTCAGCCGGAGAAACGGCACGATTTGCCCTATTTCCGCTGTTTTTCCAGATACTCCGCCCATATTGCCGCCGCCTCTTCCACCATTTTGGCGCAGGGACGCTTGGCGTAATACTGCTCCGTGCGGGCTTCGGGCATGGAAGAGCTTTCGGGCTTCTTCAGTCCCAACAGTTCGGCGCAAATCATCGAGCCGTTGCGTTTCCTGAATTCCTCCGCAAGCTGCTGCACCAGCGCATAGTTGGCGGCTTTGCCCTCACGATCCTTGCCGTCTACGGCACCTTTCTCCAGTCCCGCCAGCAGGAACATGCCGCAGGCGGCGCCGCACGTCTGCCGCATCCGTCCGATGCCGCCGCCAAACGAGGCGGACATGCGCAACGCCTGTTCCTGCGTAAAACCATACATATCTGCAAAGGCAGCCACGACGGACTGCGAACAATTATAGCCGCTCTTGAACAGTTCAACGGCTTTTTCCACTCTGTCTTTCATCGTCATATCTTAATCTGTTAATTCCAACATCATGGGGCAATGGTCCGAATGTACGGCATCGTTCAGGATACGCGCCTCTTTCAGCATCGGACGCACCGCCTCGCTTGCCATGCAATAGTCGATACGCCAGCCTTTGTTCTTCGCCCGCGAGTTGAAGCGGTAGCTCCACCAGGTGTACTCCCGGCTGTCGGGGTGCAACAGGCGGAAGGTATCGATGAAGCCCTCGTTCAGGAAGCGGGTCATCCACTCCCTTTCTTCGGGCAGGAAGCCGCTATTGGTGGCATTGCGCACCGGGTCGTGAATGTCTATCGCCTCGTGGCAGATGTTATAGTCCCCGCACAAAACCAGCTTGGGACGGGTGCGCAGCAGTTCCACCGCATAGTGCCGGAAGTGTTCCAGCCACTCCATCTTAAAGGCCTGGCGCTCGTCTCCGCTTGTTCCCGAAGGGTGATAGACGCTCACCACGGACAGGTCGCCGTAATCGGCACGGACAAACCGTCCTTCGCTATCGTACTCCTCCATGCCCATGCCGTATTCCACATGATCCGGCTCGCGTTTCGTCAGGATGGCGACTCCGCTATACCCTTTCTTCCGGGCTGAATGCAGATAATGCCTGTATCCCAATGCATCCAACGCCTCCGCAGGATACTGCTCCGGCTGCAATTTGGTCTCCTGCAGGCACAGCACGTCCGGCTGTTCCTTTGCCAGCCATTCGGGCAACCCTTTGGACACGGCGGCCCGCAAACCGTTTACGTTATAGGTTATAATCTTCATATCCGTATATTTTTTTTTAATTATCCGCCTGGCAGCAATCGTTCGCCCGGTTGCAATCGTTCGTCAGGTTGCAATCATTCATCCGGCAAGCGGCATTCATTACAAACTCGATATCAGCAGCATAATATTCAATACCGTTACAATGGCAGCAATCGTATAGAGCACGAATGTGCTCCATTTACTGTTCACATACTGCCCCATCACTTTGCGGGACGAGGTAAGGCTCACCTGGAGGAACACCGTAAACGGCAACTGGATGCTCAGTATCATCTGCGAAATCAGCAGTCCCTTGAACGGGTCGCCGATAAAACAAATCAACAGCAGCGCGATGCCCAACGACAGGATTACCCCCACCTGCGAGTGGCTGTCCCTGATGTGGTACGACTCGCCGAAGATACCGGCAAAGATGGAACCTGCCGCCATGCCGCTCGTAATTGTCGAGGAGATGCCCGCCATCAGCAATGCCAGCGCAAACACCACGCCGGCGCTGCTGCCCAGCAACGGATCCAACAGCGACTTCGCCTGCTGCAACTCCTCCACCTGAATCCCTCCCTTGAAGAAAGTGGCGGCGGCCAGCAGAATCATCGCACTGTTAATGGCCCATCCCACAATCATGGAGAAGAGCGTGTCGAACAATTCGTACTTCAGCACCCTGCGGATAGAGGCATCGTCCTTCTTGTTGTACTCGTGGCTCTGTATCACCTCCGAATGGAGAAACAGGTTATGGGGCATCACCACAGCTCCGAGCACACTCATGATAATGAGCATACTCCCCTGAGGGAACGAAGGAGTCACCCACCCCTGCACCGCCACAGGCCAGTCTATCCTGACAAGGAAAAGCTCGTAGATGAACGAAAGCCCTATGACGGACACGAAGGCGATGATGGCCCTTTCAATCTTCTTGTAGGAGTTGGTGAAAAGCATTATGGACACGAAAACCGTAGTCAGCACCGAACCCCATATAATGGGAATGTCCAGCAACATTTGCAGCGCGATGGCCCCGCCCAATATTTCGGCAAGGGAAGTGGATATGGAAGCCAGCACCGCCGTACCCAATATAGGGCGCGACACCCATTTGGGAGTGTACTGCGTGGCGGCTTCCGACAGGCACAGTCCCGTCACGATGCCCAGGTGCGCCACGTTGTGTTGCAGGATTATCAGCATGACGGTAGAGAGCGTCACCACCCACAGCAGCGAGTAGCCGAACTCCGACCCCGCCGCAAAATTCGACGCCCAGTTTCCGGGGTCGATGAAACCTACCGTCACCAGCAGTCCCGGTCCGATATATCTGAACACGTCCAGACCACCCAAATAGCGTTTGTGGTCTTTCCGTTGCAAGTCTTTAAAAATATTCTTCATTGTGTTGTTCTTGTTTTGAGGATGTAAAAGTACTCAAATAAAAAAACAAATGCACCATAAGTTGGTTCAAAACGGCAGGCATGTTGCCCTGCCAACCCAAAAAATCATCCCACGAGACGGATAAATTCATCCCGCAAGACAAATTTATCCACCTCGTGGGATGAATATACTCGTACGGAAAACACGGCTTTTCCTGATTTCCTTTCCGTGTAATCCGCGTAATCCGTGCCTAAAGCCCCCTACATCTTCAATCAGAGCAGCAGAATCAATACCCCATCTCGTGCAATGCCTTACACAACTGGTCGGGACAGGAAGTGGGACGTCCGCCGCAGCGGATACCTTCCAGGCGTGAAATCACCTCTTTCACCGGCATCCCGGTAACCAGACGCGACAATCCTTGCAGATTGCCGTTGCATCCGCCCCAGAACGCGATGTTCCGTACGATGCCGTCTTCCACCTCAAGCTCGATATTGGTACTGCACGTACCTTTGGTCTTGTAAGTATACGTCATTATTCTTCGCTTTCTTCCGGCTTCATATTGGTGTACACCGTCTGCACGTCATCAAACTCTTCCAGGCGTTCCACCATCTTGTCGATGGTCTCGCGGTGTGCAGGCTCCACATCTTTCAGGTCGTTGGCGATGTAGGTAAACTCGCCGCCCACATCCTCAAAGCCGCCCTCTTCCAGGTGCTTCTGGATGGCTGCGTAGCTCTTCGGGTCACCGTAGATGGTGATTGTGCCTTCTTCTTCGTCCTCTTCGTAGTCTTCGTCGATGTCGAAATCGATCATGTCGAGGATGAATTCTTCCATATCCATGCCGTCTTTCTTCTTGAAAGTGAACACGCATTTGTGGTCGAACAGGAAAGCCAATGAGCCCATTGTGCCCAGGTTTCCGCCAAACTTGTTGAACACGCTGCGCACATCGGCCACCGTGCGGGTGGGGTTATCGGTCAGTGTATCCACGAATACGGCCACACCGTGAGGTCCGTATCCCTCGTAGGTCATGCTCTTGTAGTCGCTCTGGTCCTTGCCCATTGCATTCTTGATGGCACGCTCGATGTTGTCCTTCGGCATGTTCTCGCGCTTGCAGGTAGCGATAACCGAACGCAGTGCAGGGTTGTTTTCCGGTTCGGGTCCGCCGGCTTTCACCGCAATAGCAATTTGTTTACCCAGTCTTGTAAAGGTCTTAGCCATGTGACCCCATCTTTTCAATTTGGCAGCTTTTCTATATTCAAACGCTCTTCCCATTGGATTGTATATTTTAATTTGTTCTTTAATTGGTTTCTGTCTTTACTGCCGCGTCAGTTTCCGATACCTCCAATATGACACGCCGCACATCAGCAGGCATATCAGACCGCTCACCCCTGCCAGGGCATTTCTCCAGCCCTCGTTCTCAGGGAAGTGCCAAAGCACCCTTACTGCCTGAAACAAGAGGAGCAGCCCTATGGTCAGGCCCGTCAGAGACGCTCTTTTGGCTCTGATATGGTGATCCGGTTTTATATCATACTTCTTCATAGCGGGTCAGCTTGTTTTTACCGCAACACGGCTCCCAGTCGGTTCTGCAGGTTGGCAATCAGTTTCTGCATCACTTTGTCAATCTGCTTGTCGTTCAGTGTGGCATTCTCGTCCTGCAACAGGAAACTTACGGCATACGATTTCTTGCCGGCTTCCAGGTTCTTGCCTTCATAGACGTCGAAGAGGGAGACTTCTTTCAGCAGCTTCTTCTCCGTTTCGTAGGCAATCTTCTCGATTTCGGCAAACTGCACCTTCTTGTCAATCAGCAAAGCGAGGTCGCGCTTCACGGCCGGGAATTTGGAGATTTCGGTATAGTTTACCTTCACGTTCCTGATGGCCTTCATCAGTTCTTTCCAGTTCAGGTCGGCATAGTACACCTCGTTGTCGATGTCGAACGCTTTCAGGAGCTTCCTCGTCACCACGCCGAACGTGGCAAGGCGCTTGCCCCCCCTTGTCTGCACGGACAGGGCAGCGGCGTAAATATCGTCCGTAAGGTTGCCCACTACCAGGTCGTGCATCTGCAAGCCCAGACGGGCAAATATGTTTTCGACATACGCTTTCAGCTCGTACACCGAACTGTCCTCGTCCTGATGCGCCCATGAGTTGGACACTCTCTTGCCGGTAATCCACAGGCCCAGGTGATAGTCTTCGGAATAAGGAGCGAGCGCCTTTTCGGGGTTACGCTTCTCTTCGTTGAAGTAATAGCAGTTGCCAAACTCAAAGAATTTCAAATCGGCATTCTTGCGGTTGGCATTGTGCGCGATGCTCTCCAGTCCGCCGAAAAGCAGTGTCTGGCGCATGGCGTTCAGGTCGGCGCTGAGCGGGTTCATCAGCATCACGAGGTTCTTGGCGGGATAAGATTCCAGTCCGTCGTAATAGGCGGCGCGTGTCAGCGAGTTGTTCAGGATTTCGTTGAAACCGCAGCCCACCAGTTGCTCGGCAACCAGGTTCTGCAGACGGTTGGACTTGTCGCACTCGCCCTTCGTTGTCAGGCTGGACTTCAAGGCTGTGGGAATCTCCACATTATTATATCCGTAAATACGGAGGATGTCCTCTATCACATCGCAATCGCGCTGCACATCCACGCGGTATGGCGGCACGTCGAGCGTCAGGCCCTCTGCCGTTTCGCCTACAATCTTCATCTCCAGGCTCGTCGCGATGCTTTTTATCGTCTCTGCCGGAATCTCCTTGCCTATCAACGCGTGTACCTTCCCGTAAGAGAGTTCCACCCGGAAGTCGCGGGCGGGAGCGGCGCATACATCCTTGATGTCGGAAGAGATGGTGCCGCCGGCAAGTTCCTTCACCATCAGCGCCGCCAGTTTCAGGCAGTAAAGGGTGGCGTTGGGATCGACGCCTCTTTCAAAGCGGAAGGAAGCATCCGTATTCAGGCCGTGGCGGCGGGCGGTCTTACGCACCCAAGTGGGGTGAAAATAAGCGCTTTCGAGGAAGACGTCCTTCGTGGTTTCGGTGGAGCCTGAATCCAGCCCGCCGAACACTCCGGCGATGCACATGGGCTCTTCCCGGTTGCAAATCATCAGGTCGCGTCCGTTGAGCTTGCGTTCCACGCCGTCCAGGGTAGTGAAGGGAGTGCCTTCGGGCAGGGTCTTTACAATGACCTCGCCGCCCTTAATCCTGTCCGCATCGAAGCAGTGGAGCGGCTGGCCGAATGCGTGGACGATGTAGTTCGTGATGTCCACCACATTATTAATAGGGCGCAGGCCGATGATGCGTAGCTTGTTCTGCAACCATTCGGGGCTTTCCTTTACGGTGACGCCTTTCACGGTGACGCCGGCATAGTGCGGGCAGGCTTCGCTGTTCTCTACCGTCACCCGGATGTCGAGGTCGTGGTTATCGACGGCAAAAGCCTCCACAGAGGGTTTCTTCAAGGCGGCGGGCTTGCCGTTCTGCACCAGGTAGGCGTACAGGTCGCGCGCCACGCCGTAGTGCGAGCAGGCATCGGCGCGGTTGGGCGTGATGTCCACTTCCAGCACGTAGTCGCTCTTGATGTTGTAATAGTCCTTGGCAAGCGTGCCCGGCACTGCTGTTTCGGGCAGTACGATGATGCCCGCATGGTCTGTGCCGATGCCTATTTCGTCTTCGGCACAAATCATGCCGTTGGACTCTACGCCGCGGAGTTTGGATTTCTTGATTGTGAAGCATTCATCACCGTCATAAAGTTTTGTACCCAAAGTGGCTACCACCACTTTCTGTCCGGCTGCCACGTTGGCTGCGCCGCATACTATCTGCACAGGTTCTCCCTGTCCCAGGTTTACGGTAGTGATGTGCATGTGGTCCGAGTTGGGATGGGGCTCGCAGGTCAGCACTTCGCCGATGACCAGACCTTCCAGTCCGCCTTTAACGGTTTGCACCTCTTCCACGCTTCCCGTTTCCAATCCTATGGAAGTGAGCGCGGCGGCTACTTCATCCGGTGTCAGGTCGAAATCCACATACTCTTTCAACCAGTTATAAGAGATATTCATATCATTATTTTTTTATTGTTTCCAAAAGTGACTCGCAAAGTTAATAAGATTTTCCTGTAGAAAGGGAAAAATTTCAGGAAATCTTCGAGAGTATATGCGCTTTTACCTGTTGCCATGACTGATTTACAAACATATCCGGCATGGGGTCTGCCTCCGCATCGTCAAAATGGTCAGCGAAGCTATCCCCGCTATTGATTCCCGCAAATATTCAGCCTCACAATCTACCGTACCGAAAAAATCCAAATCAATAGATTTGCGATGCCCCAATTGCAAAGCGAGCGCAGTGCCCCCTACCAACCTTGTTTGCTCAAGCACCGGCAACCGTTGCAGTTTTTTCAGGAGTTCCAGGGTTGAGGATTCAACTGTTTCCAGGTATAGCATCTGAACTGTTCTTTAGGGGTTTTTGAAATAGCGGCAATGTATGCCAGCGCACGGGGTTCCAAGCTCCTCAATCCCTTTGCGGTCTCTACGATTTTGGGCAATCCGTAGTATGACTTAATGAGATTCCAGTCGCCCAGCAAACCATATTCCAGCACTCTCTGTATCACATATTGCGCATGTGCGTCGAGGTCGATATCCTCTTTGCGCACATCCCAGAACAGATGCGGAGAGAATTGTTCCATATATTCATTTGCAGACATAGCCTTTACTTCTTTTATTTACAAAGGTAGCATTCTTTTTCCGAAAATCAACCGATTAATCATTTATAAAAAGCCTGCGGGTCAAAGTTTATCTACTATCCGGTGCGCCCGTCTCCGCAGCAATTCGAACTCTTCATCGTCCAGGATGGCTTTCATTGCCTTATACCAGCGTATGAGCACGCTGATTTTCACATCCCCCCTTTTAAAAGGGTCTGAATGGTGGTATTACTCATGCCGGCATGGTCGGCAATCATTTTCAAAGACACGCCGGATGCCTTCAACAGATAGCGGAGCTCTTCACCTATCATAAGATAGGGATATTGCCCGTCCTCATTTTTTACACTCATTTTAATATTAATTTTATTTAAAACACAAGGGAAATATTTAGGTTTATTAAGTTTCGTACATACATGTGTGTACGGTCATCTGTTTTATAATCACGAACTTTGAAGGGTATTCCTGGAAGATTCGGGAATTGCGATGCAAAATTAACAAATTAATAATCAGCACCAAAAAAAACAAGTAAACAAATGAATGAATTCAAAATGTCCCTGTTCCTCGCCCCCATTTCGCCGGTGAAGGACGGCGGCACAGGGCAAATCATCAAACCTGCCACCCTGAAACCCTACAAAACCATGACCCTGCAGGAAGTGTACCGGACGATAACCGCCAACACACGCCTGCAACTGCTCACCGACCGCGTGCGCCGGGCATTCGACAGCGGCGACCTATCCGCCTACCGCGCCCTCAAACAGGAGCTTCTGCCCTACGTCACCCCCTGCGGCACGTTCGGCCGCCGGCGCAGCGACAGCCTTCTCGAAGCATCGGGACTCGTAGTGGTGGACATCGACCACCTCGACTCCGCTGACGAAGCCGCCCGGCTGCGCCGCCAACTGTTTGAAGACCCGTTTCTAAGGCCGGAGCTGGTCTTCATCAGTCCCTGCGGACAGGGCGTAAAAGCCTTCGTACCCTACACCCCCGACCCCGCCCTGCCGGATGTGCGCCAGAATGCCGCCGAAAGTATCCGATGGGCTATGGACTACGTGCAGTGCGTGTATGCCGACGGTAACCGCAACTCCGCCAAAGGCGTGGATACTTCCGGCAAGGACCTCGTGCGGGCCTGCTTCCTGAGCTACGACCCCGGTGCGCTCATCGCTACCCGGAATAATCTTTCGCCGGAAAATAATCTGCTACAAAACCAGTAATTCATAACTCATAATTTATAACAGATAATTTATAGTGCATAATTCGTAACTCATAACAGATAACTCATAACACATAATTCGTAACTCATAACAGATAATTCATAGCGCATAATTCATAACTCATAACAGATAACTCATAACAGATAACTCATAACACATAATTTATAACAGATAACTCATAGCACATAATTCATAACTCATAACAGATAACTCATAATTTATAACCCCATGACCAATATCCTATCCGATTTGCGCCGCCTCACGGAAGCGGTTCACGCAGCGGGCGCCGACATTGCGCCCACCTACAGAGAGTATGTACAACTGGCATTCGCCATAGCCACCGACTGCGGCGAAGCCGGACGCAGCGACTTCCTGATGCTGTGCAGCCTCTCTGCCAAATACGATGTGCACGCGGCAAACAAGCTCTTCAGCAACGCCCTGAAAACAAACAACAACAGCGTCCACATAGGCACCGCCTTCCACCTGGCCGAACTGTGCAACGTGCGCCCCCGCCCCGCAGAGAAGCCGTGGCAGGACACTCCCACGGGTACACTTGGTACGCCGGGTGCACCGTATCCCGCCGCCTCACACACGCATGCGCACGGTTATTATAATAGAGCGGAGATGCCTGCGGAAGAATTTCCGGAAACGCCCGCAGCCAGCCTTCCCGCCGAAGCAGCCGACGAGGAGACCTGCCGGGGCAGCGAACCCCTCACCCCGCTGCCCTGCTTCGACAACCGGACGCTCTGGCCCGCACCGCTGAACGAAATTACCGCCCACGGCACCACCCGCGCCCAACAGGACATCATGCTGCTGGGCGCCGTCACCGTGCTGGGCGCCAGCATGAACAGCCACGTGCGCTGCGCCTACGGCGGCAAGATGATATCGCCCAGCCTGCAAACGTTCATCGTGGCCCTGCCTGCCTCGGGCAAGGGCGTGCTCTCCCTCGTCCGCCTGCTGGTGGAGCCTATCCACGACGAGATACGCCTGCACACGGCAGAAGCCATGAAGCAGTACCGCAAGGAGAAGGGCGCCTACGACTCGCTGGGCAAGGAGCGCTCGCAGGCCACCCCGCCCGCGCTGCCGCCCGACCGCATGTTCCTCATCTCGGGCAACAACACCGGCACGGGCATCCTGCAGAACATCATGGACTCCGAAGGCATCGGCCTGATATGCGAGAGCGAAGCCGACACCATCTCCACCGCCATCGGCTCGGAACACGGCCACTGGAGCGACACCATGCGCAAGGCCTTCGACCACGACCGCCTCTCCTACAACCGCCGCACCGACCGCGAGTACCGCGAAGTGAAGCGCAGCTACCTCTCCGTCCTGCTCTCAGGCACTCCCGCCCAGGTGAAACCGCTCATCCCCACCGCCGAAAACGGCCTGTTCTCGCGCCAGCTCTTCTACTACATGCCCGCCATCCACAAGTGGCAGAACCAGTTCGACCGGCAGGATACCGACCTCGAAACCGTATTCACCGGCCTGGGCATGCAGTGGCGCGAGCAACTGAAACGCATCACCGCCGGCGGCCTCTTCACCCTGCGCCTCACCCCCGAACAGAAGGAGCTGTTCAACAACCTCTTCGCCAACCTCTTCATCCGCTCCCACCTTGCCAACGGCAGCGAAATGGCGAGCAGCGTAGCCCGCCTTGCCATCAACATCTGCCGCATCATGCAGGTAGTGGCCATGCTTCGCGTACTCGAATCGGACGACATCGCCCGCTCGCCCCACCTCACCCCCGACAAGGACATCTCCGGCGACAACCTCAAGGATGGCATCATCACCCGCTGGGACATGACCATCCTCCCCGCCGACTTCAACTCCGTGCTGGAGCTTACCGAAAGCCTCTACCGCCACGCCACGCACATCCTCTCCTTCCTGCCCGGAACCGAAATCAGCCGCCGGAGCAACGCCGACCGCGACGCCCTGCTGCAAAGCATGGAAAGGGAGTTTACCCGCTCTGCCTTCCTGCTGCAGGCCGAAGCAACGGGCATTAAACCCGGAACGGCATCCACATGGCTCAAACGCCTGGTGAAGCATGGGATGATAGAGAGCGTGGACGGAAAGGGGACGTACCGGAAACCTCTCCCTAATGGGGTGTGACAGGTTTGTGGGTGGTTGTTTTGACAGGTTTTCTGTGTATATACTATACGTGCGTGTGTGCGAAGCGGACGACGGGGGTGATTGTTGTGTACCAATTGTGTATTTGGAACGGAGGTAGAGACAGAAGAACAAAAGAACAGAAGGAGAAAAGGAGAAAAGAACAAAAGGAGAAAAGGACGGAAGGACGGAAGGAGAAAAGGACAAAAGAACAGAAGAGTGGAAAAGGGAGGGGTTTCGGGTAAGAAGGGATTTCGGTCGAGAAAGGACTTCGGGTGGGAAGGACGGACGGTGAGGTGATGTTGCCGGAAACGGTCGGTAACGTTACTGAAGATGAAAAAGGATGAGAGGTTGCTTCATGTTTTTCCGGGGGGCTACTCCGGCAGCGTAGAGTAGAACTTTAGCGTTGCAGAGTAGAACTTTGGCGGCGTAAAGTAGAACTTTAGCAGCGTGGAGTAGAACTTTGGCAACGCAAAGCATCCTTGAGTGGACAGAGGGGGATTCGGGCTATGAAAGGCGGTCTTTTCGGTTGTAGATGCGGTTGGTATGTGTCGGGCTGCCGGGGGGTGTCAGTTCTCGCCCGGTTCTCCCAATGCCCCTACAATCAGTCCTACCTGGGCGGGCGTGTATGTCCGCGACTTGGGCGAAAGCCCTAAGGCAAGCAATTCTTCCCGCAGGTTCGGATAGAGGTCTATCCATTGGTTCAGTTTACGGAAAGCCGCTTGCGGGCACAACTCCGGACAGTAAAGCTGTGCAAGTTCCGTGCGTCCGAATGTGCGTATTTTAAAATTCGTCATAATCCCTGATTCTTTGGTTCTTACAGAGCAAAGATACGGAAATATCTCCACACTTCCGCATCTATATCCGTATATAACAACCTACAACAGACCATAACGTACCGAAAGTGACAAACCCTCTTCCCGCGCATCGTATCTTCGTAACGTGATCACAAAGAGAGTTGAAAACAAGAATTAAAAACCCAAAAACTTAAAGATTATGATTCGTTACAAGAAGTATCAAATGACCGGTGAAAACCACCCCCTGAAAGGCTTATGGTATGCCCGTCCCCTGATTGAGGACACGTTCGACACCGAGAAGCTCGCCAAGCACATGTCAAACCACAACACGCCCTACTCTGCCGGCTTAATCAAAGGCGTGCTTACCGACATGATAGCCTGCACCAAAGAGCTTATCCTGGACGGCAAGAACGTAAAGCTGGACGACCTCGCCATTTTCTCCGTCGGCATCGTCAGCCGTAAAGGCGCTGCCTCTGCCGACGCCTTCACCCTGGCGGACAACGTAAAGGGCCTGAAGCTCCGCGCCCGCGCCACGGGTGAGCTGAGCAATGCCCAAATCAACCTGGAAGGCCAGCTGAAAGAAGCGTCCAAGTACAGCCCGGACAACAGCGGCGCGGGTGGCAGCACCCCCGGCGGCAACGGCGAAGAGGAGAATCCGTTAGGATAACAGAAGCAACAGATTATCAACATTAACACCTGAAGAACATGAGCACAAAATCAAAATCCGTATGGGGCATTGTCCTCAAAACCATCGTAGCAGTAGCCACTGCCCTGGCAGGGGTATTCGGTTTCAGTTCCTGCATAGGCCGATGAGAATCATCACGCTTGCCATCATTCACTGCTCGGCCACGCCCCAGGGCGTGCGCCTGAGCTTTGACGACTGCCGCCGCGAGCACATCCGCCGCGGCTTCTGCGACATCGGCTACCACTTCTACATCACACGCAACGGAGAGATTCACCGCGGCCGCCCGCTGGAGAAAATCGGCGCCCATTGCCAAAACCACAACCGGCACTCCATAGGCATCTGCTACGAAGGCGGCCTGGACATCCGCGGCACACCCGCCGACACCCGCACACCGGCACAGCTGGCATCGTTAGTGGCACTGCTGCGCGAACTGAAACGGATTTTTCCGAAAATTCTGGTAGTGGGACATCATGACCTGAATCCGATGAAGGAATGCCCTTGCTTTAATGCGGTGGCGGAATATGGGGGCTGCCCAAACTGAAATGAGTGCTCCGAAAAGTTACGGATTGTAGCTATAACAACATGAAAGGGTCGTATCAAACTCCGTTTGGGGAGTGATGATACGACCCTTTCTTGAATATTTTTGAGTCTATTTCAGCCTTTCCTGAGGTTTTCAGGATATTCTAATTTCAAGTTTAAAATTTATCCCCCACTTATCTCCTCAAAAACTACTTCCATCCCATTCTCCCGGCCAACAAACCATACACTTCCCCGTTCGGAATCATCTGCCCCTTTTCACGGGCCGTTTGCGTATATTTTATGGCGTCCACAAGAATATCATCATCCAAATAGCCTGCATCTTCCGCTACCGTAGAGTATTCCATTGCCATTGGTTCGGCTACATAATCTTCCGATACTTCTTGTTTTTTATAGGTTTTCGCTTCACTCATGGCTCTGTGTGTTTTTTCGCAAAGATACGGTTATTATTCAGATAAACAAGCCTATACGTTTTTCTTTTCTATTTCTTTTGCGACAAAGCATCCAGACATTCTTTGTTTCTCAGTATTCTTTTTTTATCAAATACCCATCCCCACTTATTAAAATATTGAATAGCAGAGCAAATATGATATTTCAATAATTTCCAACTTTTATAAGAGCCTTTTTCATATCCATGATACACAGATGCCATAGGATAGAACATTGTTTTAGACACCTCTCCTATTCTACGGCATAAATCAACATCCTCAGAATACATAAAAAAACGTTCATCAAAACCACCTACCTTTTTTAAAACATCTACTCGCATAAACATGAAGCATCCGGACAGCACCGGAATCTCCATTATTTTGTCATACCCCATAGCATGCAATTCATATTTATAAGCACGTTTCTCCTTATATTTCTTTATAGGAATAAAACGTCTCCCAAACAAATCCATTGGAGAAGGCAACAACTTACATAGATACTGGATGTTACTGTCTGAATAAAGGATTTTGGGCATAACCTGCCCCACATCGGGGTTTTGATTCATGTATTCACAAATTTTCGTGACAGCATCAGCCTTAAACTTTATATCAGGATTTAAAACAATATGATAACAAGCATTTTTCCTTATAGCTTCGCGAATGGCGATGTTATGCCCTGCACCGTATCCCAGATTCCGGTCGTTAAAGACATAAAAAACTCTCTTTTTATCAAATTTTGCGACAAAACTTTCCAGTTCCCTATTAGGGGAGTTATCTATCAGATAGAGAAAGGAAATACAGCTATCCAATACACTGGAAACAACCGTATTCAATTCATCTTTTGCTGTCTTATAAAGAACAATAGAGGAAGTTATCATTAGTTTTCAGAATATAAATGTATTTGTTATTTTAAATTTAAAAGTAATCTTTGCATTGTAACGTACAGATGTAGCATATAAAAACGGCGTTTTCTCAATAAATATAAAAAGCAACGTTTTCTTAATGGTAAAAGCTTTATATATTTATTTTCATACCACTGAGGTATTTTTCTTTCAAAACTGCATATAATGTCCTTAACAACTTTTTCATTTACTCCTGCATCTATTGCCTTAAATACAGCACCGTATAAAACCAAATGAATACCTCTATATGTTTTTTCTTCTTCAAACTCAACCGAAACATTTTCATATATGAAAGTAAAAGCATCTACAAAACCTTGATAAATACGTGTGTTTTGAGAAGTGGAAAGAGACTGTTCACGATATAGATAATTATAAAACGGAGTAGGAATATATGTAACTTTATGTGATAAAGATATTAATAATGGAACGGCTGCTGCATCCTCCGAGTTATATAACGAGGGTAACTTGATTTTCTTTATAATGTCCGATTTTACGACAAGTGCACACAAAGAATCAAAAGCTATAGCTACATAATCTTTAATGGAACGCGCTTCATCCAAAAAGCGGGTACACTGTATATGCTTCTTTTTACCACTTTTATAATTCCGATAAAAGTCGAAAAAAATCATATCATAATCATCTGTTGACAGCTTTTGATAAATATTCTCCAAAAAGCATTTTTCATACCAGTCGTCACTATCCATAAATGTTACGTATGCTCCTTTAGCGGCAAGAACTCCCGCTTCTCTTGCCTTACCCGGACCACCATTCTTCTCCATTCGTATCAAATGAGTATTTAATTTGGTCTGTTCACAAAAGGTCCGCAAAAAATCATAAGTATTGTCTGTGGAACAATCGTCAATAAAAATAACCTCAAAGTCTGCAAATATTTGCTTTTCCAATGAAGCAAGGCAACGCTGCATCAAATTGGAAGAGTTATAGCAAGGGATTATAACGGAAAAAAAAGGATGCATTTTAATAAATCTTTAATGAATAAGTAATTGTCCGAAAATAGTCTGGTATGGGTACACATTCAATATATTTCGTTCAAAGAAGAAAACAGACAATAAAAATAATGAAAAGACCACCAGTTTCCTATATTTCGAATCCAACTGATACAAAGCTGCCATATTGAACAAAGCCACAAAGAGGAATAAAGTATTTAAACGTCCGAAGATCTGTACCTTTATAGTCAGAATATTGACAATTACATAAACTAAATTTAATAATATAAGATACAGATTTTTAGGATTCTGTTCCAATAGTTTCTTTCTGAAAAAGAATATAACAAAAGGTATTGACAGTCGAATTAGGACTCCCAAGCCACTGCCTATTTCAACCTCCGAATTCCAGTCTGTATTCATATAACCTCCGTAACGGGGTATCAATAGCATTGCAACTGTGAAAATCACATTAATAAAGTTAAATTTAACAACAAGTATATAAAAAATAAATATCAGTCCATAGATATAAATCGGCTTGCCTAGTTTGAATTTCTTAAAAGGATAAGTGAGTAATGCAAATAACGCAGAGAAATGAAATAACAAGGATGAGATACCGTATAAATATGTCTTAAGTTTATTGTCTGAATATAAATAATAATATAACGCACATATTAAGAATGTTACAGCCAAAAATTGACGAACAAAAGATAAACTATCAATATATACATACAGAGTATAAAAAGAACTTATTAGAAAAAAGCTTTTTCTCCCAATACAAAAAGATATAGGAAAATACATTACGAAAGAGGTCAATATAAAAATCCATTGTGTCTCTAAATCAAGATAACGGGCCGAATTTTGCAACAACAAAAAACCTGGTTCATCAATATAGGCATCAACCAAATTATTGTATATTTCTGAATAATTCCCATAATCATAACCAACCTCGTATCTTATTGCAGCAGGAACAAATAAAGTAAAGAAAAATAACCAACGAGCCAATATGCGATGACTCCTATTGTTGCTGAATTCTGCAATATATCCACAAGCAATAGAATTTAATAATATGATATTATAAATCAAAAATGAAAACATTTTCTGTAAAGAGCAATCGTATTGACCGATATTTTTTTAATTACTATATTTTGATTTCAGAACTTTTTGAACCCAAACAGGAAAAGCTTTATAAAACCACAGATATATATGGATATAAAAATAATGGCAGGTATCCCATCCGAAAATTCTATCAATGCTTTTCCTGTCAGAAACAGTCAGGCTATTGTCTTTTAGAATTCTTCCTATCGAAACACTTGTCCCGACAATGGCCAAATATCCTATGTTTTTTTTAGTCTTCCTACGAAGTTTTTTACTACTCAATTTTAACAAGTCCTCCGCTATAAACAATATATCATGAAATTTCTTCAACGTATATTCCGAACGGATAATAGAGCCTTGCCTCAAGTAGTAATTATAAATACAGATGTTTTTATAATATATAGCATTAGCATGCAATAACATTTTAGGCATCCAATTTACATCTTCAAAAAAAATACCTTTTGTAAAAAAAAGGTTATTATCCAGCAGAAAACTCTTTTTATAAATACCTTGTACAACCAAAATATTGATAGATTTTACGTAATACCGGTTAAAATAATCTTCACCGGTATAAACACGACTTTGCTCCTCGATTATAGCAGGTAGATAATGCCTGTTTTCGCCCTCTACAATATTAGAATAATTGCCTACAAGAACATCTGGAAGAGAATTGTACCCACTACGGAAAAGAGTAACCAAATTCTCAGCTTTAATAGTATCATCACTATCCAAAAAATAAACATATTCTCCACAAGCGTGCCGTAAACCGACATTTCTTGCTTCACCCAGGCCTTGATTATCTTGGTTTATAATCTTTATGTGAGGATATTTTTTTGCATAGTCTTCTACTATAGCCATACTTCCATCAGGCGTTCCATCATTGACTATTATTACCTCACAAGCTAAACCCAAGTCAAAAATTTTAGAAACACTATCCAAACATCGGCCTATATATGCCTCTACATTGTATATAGGAATGACAATAGATAATTCCATTGAATATTTAATTATATATTATACACTTAGCCGATATTTCTTCTTGAGAATACCAAGTTAGATTGGGAGAGTCTGTTACATAATTAAAATTAGGATCTGGAGTCATATAGCCTTCACCATAATTAGCCTTCAAGTACTCATCTGTATTTGCCGGTATTTGCACAATGGTATTTTTAAAATTCATCTCAGTAAATCCCTTACACGGCGTTTTTATCTCTGCCACAATAGCCGGTAACTCAATACCTTTTTCCAATAAAATATTTGGTGGACAACTGAAAGTATATGTATATAGATTGTCTGTATCATCTTTTTTATAATAAAAAAAGAAATCAAAATTGACATCCTTATATCTATAAGTCAATTCCCTCCCATATTCATGCCCTGCAATAAAAAATTCTCGTACAGAAGTGAAGCCGTTTTCCTGCATAAGTGTTTTTATTTTATCATAATCAGTACCAAATGCTCCAAAATCCATATCAAAATCATTTTTTATAAAGTCAGAATCACGATAAGCCCCCAATAAAGTCCCAAAGTCAAGCCAAACATGTATTCCATTCTTTTTAAGAAGCTGAATAACTGTATTAAAAACAACATCCGAGTTTTCAAGGAACTTTACCTTCTCTTCAGCTATAACTAATTTTCGGTGATAACTTAAGAAAGGTTCAAGCATTATCTTAAACAGATAACACTTTTTCAAATAAAAAAGAGTTTTGGTTATAAAAAAGCGCATATTTTCTTTACTTTAAAATTAATGTTTCTAATGTTTTCAGAATCTCTATATTCTGTTTTTTAAATCGGATATATATTTCTTCAAATCATTTTTATCTGCAATGAGAAATGAATAGATAACAGGGCGCATAAAACCGGAAATTATGAAACCGTACTTTTTTTCAAGAGACAGAAAATTTGTGTTTAATAATTCATTGAACTCAATCATATTCTTACAATACAGTTCGTATCTTTCCTTACGGTAATTTTTTCTCATGGCGTGTAAATGGAACCAAAGAAATCCTCCCCAATATATTTTTTCAGAGCTTCTCATTATCTCTACTATTCGGTTTAAATCCTTTTCATATAAAGGCTGATAATAAGTCTTACCAGATATTGGGAAAATCAAATGATCGCCAGAACCATTGATTGGTGGTTGTACTCCATTATCATATGTACCCGCTGCCACTCCTATCCGAGTCGATTTGAAAATATTCAGACCAGAAAAAGAGGATATAACTTTATCATTTTGTATCTTCTTTTTTGTATAACGTTCAACCATAGTCATCAACTTTTCAGGGAAAAAAAGCGGAGCGACAAAACGGTTAAACAAAAACGGGAGCTTAGCAAAAAGACGTATCAAAAAGAAATAGTATTGATATGATATATCTTCACTCAACGAAATAGCAACCTTCTCCTTACACCGATACAAATCACAAAAAGCCTTGAGTTTATCTGTAAAGTATATCTGATCTGCATCAATCTTCATTGCATAACGATATTGTGCCTTAGATAAAGTATAGTTATAATAATTGGCTAACAAATGCACTGAGTCCATAGAATAGCTGGTAGCGAGTTCATAATCCGCATCAGATAACTCATGAGACAAGATTTTAGGCTTATAATAATATATTCTAATCTTATCGGGATATTGTTTCTTCTTTTGAAGGATTATGTCCAATGTATTATCTACGCTATCCTGATATGTTATCACCAGCTCATCCAATGCCTCAATGCAGGAATCTATACTCTCAGCAACAAAATCCGCGTCATTCTTGATTCTTAATAATCCTGAAACCCCGACAGGTTTTACCCTGTCAAAAGATGAAATTTCAACGGAATAATCTTTTTCTTCCTTTTCTTCGAATACCCAATTATTATCTTCTACTTTTGACATAACAGATTATTTTTTTGCTGTAATTTACCAATATAATACTTTCTCTAAATTTAAATATGAATAATCCTGCCAATACAAAAAGCACAGCTATAGGAATCTCTATCGCCACTTTTGCATATGCATTATCTATTAGCAATCCCACTCCATATATAAATATACCCATTGATACTGAAATCGTTAAAACCGGCAGCAACTCTTTCCACTGTTCTCGCATAGACAGAGATATAACCTTAGAGGTGAAAAACATACCGACAAAAACATTGAAAAGTAAACTTACTGCAATTCCTGCACACATAGCTTTTATCCCCAATGGAATGGTTAACAGCAATACAGCTACAGAATTGATTTTTTTTAAAACTTCGGATTTCAAAACATAATCCGTACGTCCTACTGCATTCAATACTAAATAGTTGAAGTTTATCACAGGATACCACATATAGGCAATACATAACAACTGCAATAACACAGCAGCAGGGCTCCACCTATCTGTTAAAACTATATTTATAATCGGGTCGGCCAAACAACATAACCCAATCATTAAAGAAAAAATCAGCAAGCAAGTCAATCTTAAATAATGTATGTAATGTTGCTTCAATATTTCCGGCTTTTCCTGCTGAGCACACAATAAAGGATAAATAACCCTATTTATAATGAAAGTTATATTATATGACGGTAATTGAGAAAAGACGAAAGCCCTATTGTAAAAGCCGACCTGGTCTGCCGAGAATTTTTTACCAATAACCAATGTATACAGATTGGTATATATAGTTTCCAATAATCCTGACAGCAATAGTTTAGAACCAAAATTAAACAACTCTTTAAAAGATTTCAAAGAAAAAGATAACAAAGGAAACCATCTGACACAACACCATAGTAGAACAACATTTAACATATTGTTAAGCAAAGTTTGAACCACTAAAGTCCATACCCCATAACCTGTATAAGCCAAATAAACACCAACTCCACCACTTACAACAACAGCTGCCAAAGAGATAATAGCTTGCAATTTAAAATTCATATCTACCGTTAGTTTCGTAATCTGAACTATCGATAATGAATTAATTATTAAATTCAAACTAATAACTTTAGTTAGTAATTCAAGCCTTGGCTCACTATAAAATGAGGCTATAAAAGGGGAACTTACATATAATATTGCATACACAACAACTCCTATTAAAACATTAAAATAAAAAGCTGTAGAATAATCAATATTCGTCCGTTGTTGTTTATGTATCAAAGCATTAGAAAAGCCACAATCAATAAAAGTCTGAGCTATAGCCATAAAAATAGAAAGCATAGCAATCAAACCATAATCCGATGGCTGAACCAAACGAGCTATGATGACACTTAAAATCAATTGGATTGCTTGCACAGAGAAACGTTCTATTGCACTCCATAGAACTCCTGATGCCGTTTTCCTTCCCTCTCCCTCTGACATATCAACAGTTAGTAGCTGGCTTTATTATATTGTCAATAATATATTGTCCTACTTCATCAATATCATTAAAATGAACCTCTAACGGCAAATCTTTACCCCAAACGTTCTTCACTTTTTCCACCAATTCCGGTGTATAATAAAGATTACCTTCTTTTATATCCGCAACTCCATCCAGATAAATAGACTCTCTATTAATCATACGCATCTTTTCCATAGAAAAGATAGATGTGTCAAAATATGACGTTGCTACCGAACCGGTAGCATCAATTATATAGGGATAACCACCTATTTCACCGTTTACTCCAGGAGTATGAATTTTCACCTTCTTTTTATTAGAAATAGCATCCAATATGGAATATATGATATTGAAATTACTGGAAGCATTCATCATATTACGCTTTTGGTCAACAGGCATAGGAATCATACAAGCTTTTAATAAAGCATCCTTATCTATAGGCAGAGAATCACCCCGATAGCGAACATCCAACAATATATCAACCCCTTCGGAATGCCCTTCCTTACTAATCACAACATCATGAAAATGACTTACGCACAATGTAATATCAATCTCGTTCAGATTCTCTATTCCATATTTATCAGCAATGTAAAATTTCATTCTCGGAATCAAATGATTCAAATTACCACTTCCAAAATCAAAATAGGCATTCCCTGCTGATTTCAGCCAAGGAATTACGGCATCTGAATAAGAAGTATTTATAGATATAGCATTGCAGTCTGCCGCTTCATACGCTTTCATAATATTACGGGCATAACGAATGGACAAAGGAGTCCAAATTCCATAAGCACGCAAATTATTCCAAGAAAGGCTTCCATACTTTAACCCCGAATAAACACGGCTACTATTAATTATAAAATCAGGATGCCATTTGTCTAAACATAATGCTATAGATGAAACGTCTTCCAAATTACAATCTGCCTCCACATCTATCTTGCTTCGTAACTGACCGCGAATAGCAGCTGCCGTTCTCACAATATTGACATCCTTCTGCATTTTCTCTGCATTACGACCTGCAACCACTATGTGCAAGCGCTTGTCAGACAGGCTTATCAAATAATCTAACAAGTACACTCCTACACTGCCCAAGCCTATTATCATAATAGTTACGGGAGTATCAGTTTTCATTTTGGCCTGTAGCAAAGCCAATTTCTCATTTATTGATTTCATGTTGTTTTATTAATGAATAAACAATATTATAATCAGATACAGTATTACAATTATACCATGTATCAACAGGGACAAACTGCATAGTATCTAAAGGTAAACTTCCAAAATAACCTTGAATAATTTCAAGATTAGTACCACGAATTTGGGTTGGAGTCAGGTTTCTTATGACTCCTGATAATCTCTCGACAGAAAGGAACTTCCAGATTTGTGCCGAATTATATATGGCTTGAAACGGTTCTGCAATCTCTAACGACAAATGCTTGGTATCATAAAGATAATGTATATGACCGTTCATATCTACATATAAAACGACGGATTTTCGGGAAGTAATAAATTCACGGTTAGCTGTAATAACATTGTTGTTTGAAGAAATAACCTGTTCGAAGCTACCTCCATCATAAAACAGATCTCCTTCCACAAATATTACTTCATCACATTCCGATGAAACAGCTTCTATTCCTTTTATCAAACTATATCCCGATCCGTAATCTTCATAATGAGAATTATAGACTAACTCTATCTTATCTTTGAATTCCTGCAAATTACAATTTATAAAAGCGGACAGTTCTTCAAACAAATATCCGCCTACAATTATATATTTGTCAAGACTACGGGCTTTATCCAAAATCTGATAAAGTAATGAGTATCGAGGATTTTCCTGAAAATAAAGACACTTCAAGGTATCTCGAGAAGTATCCTTATTGAATCGGGTAGCTGTGCCCGCTACTGTTATTATTAAAGCTTTCATCTGTATTTAGAAAGATTTTGTACACACATATCCAACCCCTCCGATAATGAAACTACAGGTTTCCAGTTTGTACGTTTGCGAATTTTATCAGTATCCAATATCCTACGTTCCGGATCAGAAGCGCGATACCCCTCAAACTTTATTATAGGTTCGGCAATATTCAACTTATCGGCTATCAGCTTCACTAAATCAATAATTGAAACTTCTTCATCCGTAGCTACATTATAAACTGTACCGTCCAATGCAGAGGTAGAAGCCATCAACTCTAAAACTGCACGACAGCTATCTATATTATGCAGGAAAGAACGCATATTCTTTTTTGAATTTTCTAATAATATAACCTCACCGGTTTTCGATAAACTATCTATGATATGAGGAATTATGTGTTTGGCAAAACGCTCATGATTACTATAAACATTGGCAAAACGAATGGAACAACCTTTTATCAGCCCTTTATCCACCGCATCTTTCATAAAGAATTCGGTAAGTAATTTCCCTACGGCATAGCTGGTTCTCTGACTGTGCTCAGCTGTGGCAAGCAGCAAAAAATCATCTTCCTTTACTCCACCGCATTCATTCCAGGATTGCATGGAATAAACTTCCGAAGTAGAACAATTGATATAAGTATCGGCATGTACAGAAATTGCCTGTTGCAAAAAAGAGCGCATGGATACGACATTTGTTGTAAATGTATGCTCAACCTCATAAAAATGTTCTGTATGTACTACGGCCGCACAATTAATATATATAGTCCTTGCATAATCCTGCTGAATCCTCCCGACTAAACGAGATATTTCAGACATTTGCTCCACATTATTCAAATCATACTCATAGAAAAGAAAATTCTTATTGTTCACAATATCTTGCACAGCATCTATAGAACTTGCAAAAAAGTTGTCAAAGCCAATAACAGTATGCCCGTCATTCAAAAGTTGACGGGCAAGTTCATTACCGGTCATACCGGTAACGCCGCTTATTACATATAAATTCTTCATATCCAATTTAAACTCCAAGAATTAAACGTTCCTTATAAAACACATCCAAAAAATCCGGATATAGTCGATATTCTGCTTCAACATCGTACTTTACCGCATTATAATGTACCTTGCCTGTCGATAGTTCAAAATAAACATATTGGGCACAAGGATTTTGATTGCGTGGTTGTCCTACAGAACCGGGATTTATGAAAACTGTTTTTTTCTTATTACGCAAGCGAGGACATTCATCCGGATAAAAACATGACATATTATGAGGAAGATGAGTATGCCCCGAAAAAACATAGTCATAATTACTATAATAAATATTGGAAAAGGCGTCAGGTCCTAATTTTCCCCAAAAAACATCATTTATACTCCCATGAAGAAACAATAGATGCTTGCCCTGACACTCTATTGCATGTAATCCTGTTGAAATCATATTTTCTTTTATGTATAAAAGAGAGGATTCACTCAGAATAGAAGAAGTATATTGAAGCATTTGTTTACCACGTTCCGTAGAAAAATGGCTCAAATCACCATCAAGCAAAGCCTTTTCGTGATTTCCCATCAGATTTACAACTATAGGGTAGGAAAGTTTCTCTAATTCTGAAATCACTTCATTGGGACGCATCCCGTAGTTAATGATATCCCCTAATATAACAACTGCATCCGGCAAATATCCCTGTGCTTGAATGTCAGACAAGACAGCTTTTAGCGCTGTTAAATTTGCGTGAATATCGGATAATATAACAAATTTATCTTTATTCATTATGCGAGAGGAATTCCATGAAACATTCCTTGTTTTCCAGTGTGGTAGTAGTAGGACGACCTAAATCTGTACGAGAATCAATCTTTACCTTCAACTCAAGCAGTACGGGACCATCTAACAATTGTAAATGTTGTAAAGCTTCCTGTATTTCAGACTCTGAAGTGACAGAAAATGCATGACGATAGCCACAGGCTCTTGCTATTGCAGGTATATCAAGTTGGAAACCCAATGTAGGCTGCCCCCCAACAGATTCGTGAGCCCCATTATTAAAAAGAATATGATAATAATTAGCAGGAGAAAGACTGCCAATATTACTAATAGCCCCCATATGCATAATAAAAGCACCATCACCGTCTAGACAGTAAACTTTACGTTCGGGATGTTTTAAAGCAATTCCCAAAGCGATAGAAGAACTGTGTCCCATAGAGCCTACAGTAAGAAAATCACGATTGTGTCCATGTCCTTTGACCTCACGGTATTCAAACAATTCACGTGAGAGCTTGCCTGTAGTAGAAACGACAATATCTGTTTCGTGTAAATGATCTATAACCAGCTTCAATGCATCTTCGCGAGATAAAGGATAAACATTATTCTGCTTTTTCTGAAGTTTATATTTATCAAAAGTATCTTTACGGACCACTATGGCATGAGGAACAGATTTCTCATAAGCAGACACTATAACTTCATGAATCTGAGCCAATGCTTCATCTTCATCCATATCAAGAATGATATAGGGAATTTTCATAGCTTCCAATAAATCCAAAGTAACCTCACCTTGCTTTTTATGCTGAGGTTCATCTTTTGTTCCAGGCTCACCGCGCCAGCCAACCATTAATAAAATAGGAAGACTGTAAACTTTTTCATCGGCAAGAGACAATAGCGGATTCACCGTATTACCCAAACCTGAGTTTTGCATATACACCAAAGGTAGTTTACCGGAAGCCATATAATATCCTGCAGCAATACCAACAGCAGTACCTTCATTGGCGGCAATGATATGTTTGCCAGCAGAAGCATGATCTGTAATATAAGCGCAAATGTTCTTCAACAAAGAATCGGGAACCCCGGTAAAAAAATCTACACCGTGGGCAAGAAAAAGATTAAAGACTTTCTCGACATTCAGCATACTGTAAATATATTATTTAGTACCAGGAATCAATTCCAAAATCTCTTTAATAGGCATGCACAAATCACGGACTTCCTGAGCTCGTCCGTTTTCCAAAATAGTACATGCAACCCGCATCATGGCCGGATAAGCAGCACGAAGCATGTGATTGGCATAAATTACCACATTCACCCCCCACTTACGAAGTTCGCTTTCGTGAATATGATCATATGTAGTAGGAACAACAACAATAGGAACGTGGGCATACCTCTGACGAAAAGTAAGACAGAATTCCTTGATATCTTCACCGGACTTATTCTTACTATGAATCATAATACCATCAGCACCCGCTTCAACATAAGCATAGGCGCGTTCCAAAGCGTCACTCATAGGTTTGCCGGCAATAAGGCTTTCAATACGGGCAATAATCATAAAATCCTGAGTAACCTGCGCTTCCTTACCAGCTTTTATTTTCGCACAAAAACCCTCAATCGTATCTTGAGTTTGAATTGCATCAGTACCAAAAAGAGAGTTTTTTTTCAATCCTACTTTATCTTCGATAATAATCGCAGAAATACCATGGCGTTCAAGCGTACGAACTGTGAATGTAAAATGCTCTATCTTGCCACCTGTATCGCCATCAAAAATGATAGGCTTAGTAGTACATTCAAGGATATTATTCAAATCCTGCAAACGAGTTGTAAGGTCAACGGCCTCAATATCCGGTTTACCTTTACTGGTAGAATCAGTCAAACTGCTGGACCACATACCGTCAAAAACTTCACGTTTATCACCTTTCTGGATTTCAAGATTCTCAATAATAAGTCCGCAAAGCCCATCATGCGCCTCAAGAATACGAACAATCGGTTTAGCATTTATTAAACGGCGAAGAGTTTTTAAACGAATATCAGGAGTTGTTCCAATAGATTTTATCTCTTTATCAAGAGAAGAGGAATTTATACCTTTCGTATATGGTATTTCTATCACCTTTCCTCCTTGCTCATTCATTACCTCAAATACCTGTTCACGAATTTCACGCAAAGGACCGTTTTTCCAATCATCGCCGTGAATGATATAGTCCGGTCTGATACGTTTTAAATTATCAACATAACTCCACTCTTCCTGAGGGATTACTTCTGAAACTCCCTTAATATTCTCCACCACTTCTTTACGCTGCTCGTATGTCAGATAAGGAAGGCGCTTATGTTCTGCAATGGCCTTGTCTGTCAAAAGACCAACTATTACATCGCCATATTTGGTGGCTTCATTAATGATATGGATCAGACCGGGATGCATAATGTCAGCGGTCATACCAATATAAACTTTCTTATTCATAAATTTTATATAAGTTAGTTATTATGTTAGCACTAAATTTGAACATATCGTGAAAAAGGAAGTAAGCACTCTATTAATTGCATACGCCTTCGGGAACACTTGTAAAGCACTCCAATCGTTTTTTACTAATTAATACGTTTTGATTTTGATATTAGCTTGTAGCTAAAGATTTTATCAGCTGTCGTGTTAACAAAGTCATGACAACTATTAAATACCTTTGGAAAGTGATAAATTACCGTTATCTCAACTTCAACATCACTGGCATAATGAAGTGAATTATTGCATTGAATAGCAAACTTCTGCTGCCCATCATTCAAACTAAATTCTGATAGAACCCAAGTTTGGTACTTGAAATAAAATCTTTTAGTCCTTCACTGTTATACATAACATTTTAGTTTGTAGCAAAAGTATCGCTTTAAAGGAGAAGCCTAAACAGAGGGCTTACTCAATAACTCAAAATAAAGACTTAATTTTAAAAGTTTATGGACAAACTAAGATTTGCATATTTATGTTTGGGGGAAGCATCAGAACCGGCTTCCAAACAATGCCAACTATCTTGACTGTTTTAATATTTCTGCTATGGTATGACGAATCATCTCCGGAGATTGCCGTGTATCCAAAATAGAAATAATCAAAATCTCGTTTCGGGATATGGCATAATAAATAACATTAGGAGTATTTATCAAATAACGGACATCGTATTTATCATCTGAAAAATAGAAATCGCGCATTCCCATACAAGGGAAAGAAGCCAACAGATTTATGTGAGATGAAATCTTGTATTTTACTTTTGTTGCAACTGCCTTTCCAAATAAAGAATCTACCTTCTCCAGCAAAGAAACGAAATCTTCTATGGCAGAAGCCAACCATACTATTTCCATCCCATTCGCAGGTTAATCATCTCATCTACCTGTGAATTGGGAATACAATGCCCTGCACGTTGTTCTTCTATGGCAAAATCCACTAAATTACGCATCATCTCCTTAGGTAAAGAAGCTATGAAATCATCCACATTGCGGCAGGACGATTCGTATGCCATAGCAGCCTCATTGGCTGATTGAGGCTCCGGCTCTTGATTCTTATACAACTTGGCTTCGTTCATCGCTCCTTAATTTCCTTCAAAAATAAACCTAAATATCGGAAATACCTAAGGTTTACTCACTTATTTTCTTCACTGTATTTGCAATCATCTATCGTTTCCTATCTCTCAAATAATCCCACCACAGATTCAATCCTACCCAAATCACAATATCGGCAATCAGCAGCACCGTATTGTTTATGTAAGGAACCAGCAGGATATTGGCCGCACTGAAAGCGCAGGACATGGAGAGCAGGCTCAGCATCGCCCTTCGCGGCGACAGCCCTATCGCCAGCAGTTTATGATGGATATGGTTCTTGTCCGGCTCGAAAGGGCTGTGTCCCTCGCGGATGCGGACCAGGACGACACGCACCACATCGAACGCCGGAATAATCATAGTGCTGAAAGCTATGAGAAAGGCGCCTTCGGTGTAAGGCATGATATCCGTGTTGTGCTGGCTGTACTTTATGGCAAGGAAACTGAGGGTATAACCTAAGGTAAGGCTTCCCGTATCGCCCATGAAAATCTTGCGGGCACGCTCCACACTGCCGAACACGTTGTAATAGAAGAACGGCACAAGCACGCCGAAAGTACCGGCCGAAAGCATGGCATAACTCCACAGGCCCTTGCTGATGAACAGAAAGGTGAAAACCAGCAATGCCACACTGCTCAAGCCTGAGGCAAGACCGTCGATGCCGTCTATCAGGTTGATGGCGTTGGTGATGAAGACTACCGTAAGCACAGTGAAAGGCATGCCGACATAAGCCGAAAGCTCGTGTATGCCGAACAGGCCGTACAAATCGTTTATCCAAAGTCCCGACAAGGGGAAAAGGCAGGCACAGAAGATTTGGATGGCAAACTTCTGGCGGTAGCGCACGCCGACAAGGTCGTCGGCAATGCCCGTCAGATAGAGCAGCGTCATGCCGCAGGCAAACAGCAAAAGCTCCGGAAGCAGATAGCTGGCATAGAGCGTGGAAATGCTGTCGCCGTCCAGCAGGCGGAAAGCATAGACAAGGCAGAAAGCAAACAAGGTGGTGGGGAAAAATGATACGCCCCCCAACCGCGGGATAGCTCTCTTATGTATCTTACGGTCATCCGGTATGTCAAAAAGTTTTTTGCGCAGGGATATCAATAAGATACGCGGTATCAGGATACGGGCAATAACAGCCGATATCAGAAAGGTAAGAATAATAAAAATGAAGTTCACGACAATAACTGTTGTTTAGTAATTAGCGGTTGATAGCTGAAAAACATAAACGCTTACTGACAGGGAGAGAGAAAAAAATAGTCAGGCAGAATCAATCTATAATCTCGAAAGGGTATTGATTCTCTTCCATATTCTTTAACTCGCCGATGATTTCCTTCTGCTCCGGCGTCAAAGAAGCCATATCCCAGGTATTGATAATGGAGTGGGCCTCAGCGGCAAGCTTTTCTTCGTATACCTCGCCGTAGCAGCAGGTTAGAAGACGCACTTTCAGAAGCGAATCCGGAAGCTTGTCGAGAACATTCAGGCAACGGTCGAGCAGGCGCTGGATATACTGCTGCTTGCGGCCATTGTCGTAGAATGTGGCATTCAGGGCTACGAGAATGGAGAGGCAAAGCTCGGCTTCCTCTTCCGGCGTATTGCCTTCCAAGGTGTTGTACAAATCAAGCGCTTGCTCGTAAACTTCGCGATTCAGACGGGCAAAGTGATCGCTGTAAATGGGACTGCCGTCCATGCCCAGATTCAAAAGCTCATGGGCACGGACGTACAAAGATGAAACGTGTTCGTTCATTTTTATACAGATAAATAAATTATTGAATTACAAGTGTTTCAGATTACACCTATCGGTTCTATAAGCGAAGAGTGAATAAATGTAGTGGCTACTGCCATGACGCCTTCTATGTTTACCACCACACGGCGGTCGTGGCGCAGACGGACAAATTCGCCCACGGCTCCTTCGAAAACTCCGCCCGTGATGCGTACTTTGGTTCCTTTCACCAGTTTCAGTTCTTCCGGCTCCACGTAGATGACGGCCTCGTCGTACGTGCCTGCAACCAGTATGAAGCTGCGCATCTGCGCATCCGGAATAATAACCGGCTGATGGGTCTCACGGTTCATGATATAGCGTACCGGTATGTTCAGAACCGGATTGTTTTTTATTTCATCGATACGGGAACGGGTGGAACGGAGAAATACCAGGTTGTGTATGGCGGGAACGAGCTTGCGGACGCGGCGTTCGTTCCTTATGACATACTCGTAGCGCATGGGAATGAAATTCTCTATATTTTCCTTGTCGAGATAGTCCTTCAAGGACAATTCGCGGCTGTATGTTACGCGGACGGCATACCAGTGCAACTGGCAATCCTTGTGGGACTGACACACAGGGGCGTGCTGCAAATCTGCTTGATTATTGTCTGACGGACCGGGCATTACAAAATACGGATTGTAAGAGTTTGAGGAAAATACCACCTTGTGAAAAGGACATTCTTTGGGGACACCGGTTCAAGAGCACTCTTTCCGGTCAATTCATGTAATGCAATTATAGTCAATAGTTTAGTCTGCATCCATATTATCCCAAAGCTCCCCACTATCACAGAAAGAGAACGTTGAAACAGTTATGTGATCAATAAGCCTTCGGGAAGCCGCAAACGGATGAAACAGATACATTTCCGGACATTCCCGATTAATGGATGCAAAGATATGGCAGTTTTTTGTATTGGCAAAACATTTGGTGGAAATTCTTCGGTTTACCGCCTGCCTTCAAGCATGCCTTTCAGTTCAAGGCAAAGCCGCTGTTTCACTTCATCTGCCGGCACTTCCCGTCCCAGCTCCTTTTGAAGCGAAGTCACCCCTTTGTCTATGAACCCGCATGGGTGGATATAGCTGAAATAGCGTAAATCCGTATTGACATTGAGCGCCAGGCCATGCATCGTAACATAATGGCTGCTGCGCACACCGATAGCGCAGATTTTACGGGCACGCGGCGAATCTCCGTCCAGCCATACGCCGGTGGCTTTCTCCACACGTCCGGCGGTTATCCCGTAGGAAGCGCATACGCGGATTACGGCTTCTTCCAGCAGATGCACATACTCTTTCAAGCCCAGAGAGAACTCCTCCAGGTTCAGGATAGGATAACACACAAGCTGCCCCGGCCCGTGATAAGTGATGTCGCCGCCCCGGTCTATGTGATAGAGCGAAGCGCCTATGGCACGCAACTGCTCTTCGCCCAGCAGCATATTGGTTTCCTTACCGCTGCGTCCCAATGTATATACATGCGGATGCTCGCAGAGTACGATACGGTTCACATACTCCTCTCCTGCCTGCTTGGCATGCACAAGCGCATCGAAACACGCCGTCTGCCTGTCCCACGCCTCGGCGTAGGGAACGGTTTTCCAATCAGATATTTCCAGTTTCATAAGACAAACATACTATTTTACCGCCCAACCGCACGTGGTATGATTGGAGCACATGCCCGGAGCTTCATCCGGTCTATGCAAAGATACGAAATCCCGGAATTATACAAGCATCCCGGACGCAGGCTTTTTTCATAATCTGACAATCGTCAAGGCACGGAGATTATTTTTCGGACGAAAGCATGCATTACCTCCCCGTATTTTATAATTTTGTACCACATTATATATAATATACATTGAAGAGCATGAAGAAAATCGTTGTAGCACCGGACTCGTTCAAAGGCTCCCTGACTTCGGCCGAAGTGGCCGATGCCGTGGAAAGAGGAATCAAGGATGTTTTCCCGCAGTGCAATGTCGTCAAAGCCGGTGTGGCGGACGGTGGCGAGGGAACCGTAGAGGCCATTGTCAAAGCGGTGGGAGGAGCTATGTACGCAGCCTCCGTTACAGACCCCTTGGGCAGACCGATAAAGGCAGCCTACGGCATTGTAAGGTCAGGCGGCGTGAAAACCGCCGTTATGGAAATGTCTGCCGCCAGTGGACTGCCGCTCCTGCTTCCCGACGAACTGAACCCGTGGATTACTTCTACGTACGGAACCGGCGAGATGATTTCTGACGCACTGAACAGGGGATGCCGCAAATTCCTGGTCGGAATAGGCGGCAGCGCCACCAACGATGCAGGCACGGGCATGCTCTCCGCATTGGGAGTGAGATTTCTCGACAGCCGCGGACAAAGGCTGAAAGGCTGCGGCAAGGATTTGGAATCCATTGCCCGGATAGACATGTCGTCTCTGATACCCGCAGCACGGGAGTCCGAATTTATCGTAGCTTGCGATGTCAACACCCCCTTTTGCGGACCGGACGGAGCTGCCCGTGTCTTTGCTCCCCAAAAAGGAGCGAACCCTCAAACCACGGAAGCCCTGGACCGCGGCATGCGTTCCTTTGCCCAGGTGATAGCCGGACAGTTCCAGACCGACATAGTACCCCTGAGCGGAGCCGGTGCAGCCGGCGGATTAGGCGGCGCCTTCAAAGCCTTTTTAAATGCCAGGCTGACCGCAGGGATTGAAATGGTGCTCGACGCCATTGCATTCGACTCGCTTCTCGAAGGAGCGTCCCTCGTCATCACGGGCGAGGGACGGATAGACGCCCAGACAGCAGCGGGAAAGACAGCAGCAGGAGTCCTGAGGCATGCCGCACGAAAAGGAATCCCCGTCATCGCCATAGGCGGATCCGTGGCAATGTGCCGGGAGCTTAAAGAGATGGGATTTATCGGCATATATTCCATCATAAACGCTCCGGTGAGCCTTGAACAAGCCATGCGGCAGGATTGGGCCACTGCCCGCATCCGATGCACGGTAGAGCAAATCCTGACCACCATGAAACATTGCGCCGGGACATTGTTGTTTCAAAAAGGCGGAGATTGAAAAATAAAAGTGTAACTTTGCACAGACCAAAAACGACAACGCTTATGGAATTCCCACACGTCGACCTCCCCGTAGACCTGATTGCATGGACAGATGTCACGGAAGACATCCTGAACATCTACAAGCAATCGTGCCGGCTGAAAGCATGTATCTTCGCCTTGTGCACCGAAGGTTCCATCACGGTATCCATCAATCTTATAGATACCGAAATCAAGCAAGGCGACTTCATCATCCTGCTTCCGGGCACCATCATCCAGTTTCACGGGCAGAAGGAGAAAGTGCGCATCTGCTTTGCCGGATTTTCCGAACATTGCCTCAACGGAGTCAACATCATCCAGTCCACCATGAGCTCGTACTCCAAGATTATAGAAGCTCCCGTGATACCGCTCAACGAAACCGTCGCTTCCTATTTCCGGGATTACTTCGCATTGCTTGCCCGCATATCCACCGGGCCGTACATGCCCAGGACGCGAATGGCGCAGAACGTGCTGGACACCCTTCTTTATGGTGTCAACGAGCTATACAGCAGCCGTCCCGACTCCCAAAACAGGATTAAAAGCCGGAAAGAGGAAATCTGCCGTGAGTTCATACAACTGGTCATCGAGAACTACACCACCGAACGCCGCGCGCAGTTCTATGCCGCGAAACTGGGCATATCGCTGCAACACCTCAGCACCACCATCAAGCAGGTGACCGGGAAGAATGTGCTGGACCTCATAGCGCATGTCGTTATCATCGACATAAAAGCCAAGCTGAAATCCACGGACATGACCATCCAGGAGATAGCCTATTCGCTGAACTTCCCCAGCGCCTCGTTCTTCGGCAAGTATTTCAAGCGGCACTTGGGAATGAGCCCGCTGGAATACAGAAACAGCTAGCCCCCTACCCCTTCACCGGCATGATGCAGGAGAGCGCTATGACCGTTACAGCCAGCATGGGCGTCAACAGTATTCCGTACACCGGATAGAGAATGCCCGCAGCTACCAGCACGCCTGCCAGATGAAAGGCCATTGTCCGGAAAAAGTTACGGCGCATCAGCCGGAGCGTATGGCGGGACAGGTCGAACAGCCGGGGGAGCGACTGCAAATCGGCGGATTTCATCACTATCATAGCCTTGTCCGTCAGCCCATCACCGGCACTTGCACCCGCGGCAATACTTACATCGGCGGCAGCCAGCGCCTGTGCGTCGTTGACGCCGTCGCCCACCATAACCACCTTCTTCCCCTGCAAGCGGAGTTCGCGGATAAAGGCCTCCTTATCCTCCGGCTGGGCGTCGGACATGTAACGGATGATGCCCAGCTTCCCCGCTATGGCCGAAGCGGTACGCTCACCGTCGCCCGTCAGCATACAGATGTCCAGCCCCTGCCCCCTAAGTTCTTTGACTACACCGGAAGCGGTCGCTTTCAGTCTGTCCTTGACAGCTATTATGGCAAGCAGCTCATCCTCACGCCCGAAGTAAACGATGCTGTTTCCCTCCGACTCATACTCCACCAGCATATCTCCCAGCACATCGGAAAGATAAGCCCGATAGTCTTTCAGCAGCTTATGGCTGCCTACCCAATATTCCGTACCGTTGCAGAGGGACTTCATCCCCTTGCCTTTCAGCACCCCGCAGCCGTCCAACGGTGCGGGAGTTATGCGTTCTTCGCGCAGGGCGGCGGTAATGGCTGCTGCCAGCGGGTCGGGCGAGTTCATTTCCGTGGCCAGCAATATCCGCTTGAAATCCTCTTCCTGATACTGCGCCCACAGCCAGGCGGTGACCGTAGGCTGCCCCTCGGTCAGCGTGCCGGTCTTGTCAAAGACCACTACATCGGCCTTGTCCAGACGTTCCAGCGCCAGGGAATCCTTTATCCGGATGTGCATATCGGCAGCCCGGCCTATGCCGCGCGTCAGGGCAAGCGGAGCGACCAGCCCCAGCGCACACGGGCATGCAACGATAAAAACGGAAACGACCGCATAGAACGCATGCGGCACAGCAGTCATACCGCCCCAGAATATCCAGATAAAAAACACGGCAACCGCCGTTCCCGCCAGGACGGGAAAGAAAATCCGGGCTATGCGGTCTGCACCGTGCCGCTCTTCGGGCAGGAAGCGGAACACCTTGCCGGTGAGCCCCACCGCTACAACCAGCACCGCCACTTCGTAGTAGACATACGGGTGAAGCCCCACCCTGAGCCAATAGTCCGGAAAGAACGTGTTGAACAGACTGAAAAGGAAAGCAACGGAAGCGCCGAAGGCAATCAGCGTATCCAGCCCGATGCGCCCCGCACAAAGCTGCTTCCGGGCGGCCGCATAGAAAGCGTTTCCCGGAAACAGCAGCACAAGGGCAGCCAGCGACATCTGTATTTCGTTGACATAGGACACCTCACCGCCAAAGACGGAAAGCAGCGACAGCAATACGGCAAGCGCCCACGCGGCGGCGGCCTTCATCTTCAGGCAGCGGTACCGGCTGTTCCGCTCTTCCATCTCACGGTGTTCCATACTACCGGCATGTTCCGCGCCGTGCAGTTTCTGCGCAGAACATACGTTCTTCAATATATTGTTCATTCTATATAAACTTTAGGGGGTTGTTACTTTGAACTTAGTAAACAACCGGAACGGAGCGTTTGTTCAATTCCTCCTTCCCCTCCGGCCTGCGTGCAAGCTGTGGCGCGTATTGCGGAGCGGGAATATCCGTCTTGTGAGGCGCACGGGCGGGGATTGCCGGAGATAGGAAGTTTTAACCGCCTGCCGGGATTATTTTTTTCCTTTTTATGCGTGGAGTTCACTAATAAGTTCTATATTTGTCGATAAAGTTTCCTGAATGAAATGTTGTTTTATAAACGAAATCCAATATGAAAAAACAAACTGTCAGCCTACTTGTCCTTCTGCTTGCGGCAAGCGGCTTTTTCTTTTCCTGTGGTAACACCATGAACAAAAACGCCGGAGCGCTGGAGTTCGACAGCATACAAGTGAACGAAACCGCCCATCTCTTCGGTGATACCGCCAAGCCGGCATGCAACCTTATCATTAACCTTGCGTACGCTTCCCAATCTTCGGACGAGAAGATGAAGGACAGTCTGAACACCTATTTCCTCTCCGCCTGCTTCGGCGAGAAGTACATGGGCATGACTCCCGAAGAAGCCGTAAAGAAGTACACCGAAAAGTACATGGGCGACTACCGCAAAGACCTGGAACCGATGTACCGCAAAGACGAGCAGGACAAGGAGAATGCCGGAGAGATAGGGGCATGGTACTCCTACTATAAAGGCATCGAAAGCCATGTGCAACTGTACACCGGGCATCTGCTCGTTTACCGCATCGACTACAACGAATACACCGGCGGCGCACACGGCATCTATATGTCCACCTTCCTCAACCTCGACCTGCGCACACTCGCTCCCATCCGCCTGGACGACCTGTTTGCCGGCGACTACAAGGAACAGCTCACCGACCTCCTTTGGAACCAGCTTATGGCGGACAACAAAGTAGCCACCCGCCAGGAACTGGAAGATATGGGATACGTCACCACCGGCGACCTCACGCCGACCGAGAACTTCTACCTGGGCAAGGACGGCATCACATTCTATTACAATGTCTACGACATCGCCCCCTACGTAATGGGCCCCGTAAAGATAACACTACCGTACGAAATGATGCAGCACCTGCTGAGCGACGAAACAATGGCACTGAACGACGTGCGCAACCCATAACCCATAACTTTTATAACTCATAACACAACAATGGAACTTATCCTGAAATACTTTCCCGACCTGACAGAGGAGCAGAAAAGGCAGTTCGCCGCCCTCTACGACCTCTATACGGACTGGAACTCCAAAATAAACGTCATCTCGCGTAAAGACATTGAAAACCTGTACGAGCACCACGTGCTCCACTCCCTGGGCATAGCCAAGGTAATCCGCTTCAAGCCGGGTACGAAAGTCATGGACTTAGGCACGGGAGGCGGCTTTCCGGGCATCCCGCTGGCGATACTCTTTCCCGAAGTGCAGTTTCACCTGGTGGACAGCATCGGCAAGAAAGTGCGCGTGGCCACCGAGATAGCCGGCAGCATCGGACTGAAAAACGTAACCACCCGCCATGCACGCGCCGAAGAGGAGAAACAACTGTTCGACTTCGTGGTGAGCCGTGCCGTAATGCCCCTTACCGACTTGCTGAAAATAATCCGCAAGAACATCTCGCCCAAACAGCAGAACGCACTGCCCAACGGACTCATCTGCCTCAAAGGCGGAGAGCTGGAGAGAGAGACAATGCCCGTGAAGAACAAAACCACGATGTGGAACCTCAAGGAATTCTTCGGGGAAGAGTTCTTCGAGACCAAAAAGGTGGTGTACGTGGCAAACTGAACGAGCACTCCGGAAAGCTAATGTAGTACTTTAGAAAGCTGAAGTGGCACTCTGGAAAGCTAATGTAGCACTTTAGAAAATTAATGTAGCACTTTAGAAACCGTAACAAACAACATATCGAATTAAACGCCTATATATACGCCATGAAGATAAAGAGATTTGAATTTAACATGTTCCCGGAAAACTGCTACGTGCTGTGGGACGAAACCCTGGAAGCCGTAGTTATCGATCCCGGCTGTTTCTACGAAGAAGAGAAACAGGCTTTAAAGAACTTTATCATCAGCAACGGGCTGCAAGTGAAGCACCTGCTGAACACGCACCTGCACCTGGACCACATCTTCGGCAACCCCTTCATGCTGAAAGAATTCGGACTGAAAGCGGAAGCCAACCAGGCGGATGAGTTCTGGATTGACGAAGCACCCAAACAAAGCCGCATGTTCGGTTTTCAGTTGCCGGAACCGCCCGTGCCGCTGGGCACTTACCTGCACGACGGAGACATCATCACCTTCGGCCATACGGAGCTGGAAGCCATCCACGTGCCGGGACACTCGCCGGGCAGCCTGGTGTACTACTGCGCGGCAGAGCATTGCATGTTCTCCGGCGACGTACTGTTCCAGGGCAGCATCGGCCGTGCCGACCTTGCCGGCGGCAACTTCGACGAACTGATAGAACACATATGCAGCCGCCTGTTCATACTGCCCAGCGAAACGGTTGTCTATCCGGGGCACGGAGCCCCCACAACCATCGGCACCGAAAAGGCGGAGAACCCGTTCTTCAGGTAAGCCTCCCCCGTTCTCCGGATAAAAAAGCCCGCCGCAGGCAGCGCAGGACACCGGTCCTTCCGTAGCAGACGCAAGTACCGGTCCGCCCCCTGCGGCGAAAACAATAAACTTCTAAATCATTACCGTTATGAAAAACGACCTATTGGCTAACCGCCACATCGGCATCAGCAAAAAGGACGAAGAGCAGATGCTCCGCAAAATCGGAGTGAGCAGCCTGGACGAGCTGATTGATAAAACCATCCCCGCGAATATCCGCCTCAAAGAACCGCTGGCACTGCCCGAAGCCATGACCGAATACGAGTTCGGACAGCACATCGCGGCACTGGCAGCCAAAAACAAACTCTACACCACTTACATCGGCATGGGGTGGTACAACACCGTGACGCCTGCCGTAATCCAGCGCAACGTGTTCGAGAACCCCGTTTGGTACACCTCCTATACGCCCTACCAGACCGAAGTGTCGCAAGGACGCCTGGAAGCCCTGCTGAACTTCCAGACCGCCGTATGCGACCTCACCGGCATGCCCCTTGCCAACTGCTCCCTGCTGGACGAGGCAACCGCCGCCGCCGAAGCCGTAACAATGATGTACGCCCTGCGCCCGCGCGATATGCAGAAGTCGGGAGCCAACGTGGTGTTCGTGGACGAAAGCGTATTCCCGCAGACACTTGCCGTTGTCACCACCCGCGCCATCCCGCAGGGCATCCAAATACGCACGGGCAAGTACGGCGAAACGGAACTCACGCCCGACACCTTTGCCTGCATAGTGCAGTATCCGAATGCCGGCGGAAACATAGAAGACTACCGCGCATTCGTGGAGAAAGCGCACGCCGCAGACTGCAAAGTGGCGGTTGCCGCCGATATACTGAGCCTCGCCCTGCTCACCCCGCCGGGAGAATGGGGAGCGGACATCGTATTCGGAACCACCCAGCGGCTGGGTACACCGATGTTCTACGGCGGCCCGTCGGCAGCTTATTTCGCCACACGCGACGAGTACAAGCGCAACATGCCGGGACGCATCATCGGCTGGTCCAAAGACAAATACGGAAAACTGTGCTACCGCATGGCGCTGCAAACCCGCGAACAGCACATCAAACGCGAGAAGGCCACTTCCAACATCTGTACCGCACAGGCATTGCTGGCCACGATGGCAGGCTTCTATGCCGTATACCACGGGCCGGAAGGCATCCGCACCATCGCCGGACGCATCCACAGCATCGCCGCATTCCTGGAACAGGAAATCAATAAATTAGGATACAGGCAGATGAACGCCCAATACTTCGACACGCTCCGCTTCGCCCTGCCCGACAATGTATCGGCACAGCAAGTGCGCACCGTTGCCCTGAGCAAGGAGGTGAACCTGCGCTACTTCAAGAACGGCGACGTGGGCATGAGCATTGACGAAACCACCGACCTCGCCGCAGTAAACGTACTGCTCTCCATTTTCGGCATCGCCGCCGGAAAGGACTATACCAAAGCCGCCGACATCCCCGAAAGCTGCACCATTGCGGAAACATTCCGCCGTCAGAGCGCGTACCTGACGCACGAGGTGTTCAACAAATACCACACGGAGACGGAGATGATGCGCTACATCAAGCGGCTGGACCGCAAGGACATCTCACTGGCGCACTCCATGATTTCGCTCGGCTCGTGCACCATGAAGCTGAACGCCGCCGCGGAGATGCTGCCCCTCAGCCGTCCGGAATTCATGGGCATGCACCCGCTCGTTCCCGAAGACCAGGCGGAAGGCTACCGCGAGCTTATACACAACCTCAGCGAGGAACTGAAAGTGATAACCGGATTTGCCGGCGTAAGCCTGCAACCCAATTCCGGCGCTGCCGGAGAGTATGCGGGGCTGCGCGTAATCCGCGCCTATCAGGAGAGCATCGGGCAGGGACACCGCAACAAGGTGCTGATACCCGCTTCGGCGCACGGCACCAACCCGGCTTCCGCCGTCCAGGCCGGTTTCACCACCGTTACCTGCGCCTGCGACGAACAGGGCAACGTTGACATGGCCGACCTCCGCGCCAAAGCCGAAGAGAACAAGGACAGCCTTGCCGCGCTGATGATTACCTACCCCTCCACCCACGGCATCTTTGAAACGGAAATCGTGGAAATCTGCCAGATTATCCATGCCTGCGGCGCGCAGGTGTATATGGACGGCGCCAACATGAATGCACAGGTGGGACTGACCAACCCCGGATTTATCGGCGCCGATGTATGCCACCTGAACCTGCACAAGACATTCGCGTCTCCTCACGGCGGCGGCGGACCGGGCGTAGGCCCTATCTGCGTGGCAGAGCATCTGGTTCCGTTCCTGCCGGGGCACGGACTGTTCGGCAATGCCGCCAATGAAGTTGCGGCAGCACCTTTCGGCAGTGCGGGCATCCTGCCCATCACTTACGGCTACATCCGCATGATGGGTGCGGAAGGACTGGCACGCGCCACCCAAACGGCCATCCTGAACGCCAACTACCTGGCTGCATGCTTCAAGGATACCTATGGCATCGTTTATCGCGGGGCAAACGGCTTTGTCGGCCACGAAATGATACTGGAGTGCCGCAAGGTGCACGAGGAAACGGGCATCAGCGAAAACGACATCGCCAAGCGCCTGATGGACTACGGCTATCATGCGCCTACCCTCTCCTTCCCCGTTCACGGCACGCTGATGATAGAGCCCACGGAGAGCGAAAGCCTTGCCGAACTGGATAACTTCGTACACGTAATGCTCGCCATCTGGCAGGAGATTCAGGAAGTGAAGAACGGCGAAGCGGACAAGACCGACAATGTGCTGGTAAATGCCCCGCATCCCGAATACGAAGTGGTGGCCGATACATGGGAGCACAGCTATACCCGGCAGAAAGCCGCCTATCCGATAGAAAGCGTACGCGACAACAAATTCTGGGTGAACGTGGCACGGGTGGACAATACGTTGGGCGACCGCAAACTGCTGCCTACGTGCTACGGGTGCTTCGAATAGGGTAGTGAAATATACTCGATGATTTCATTAGGCACGGATTACACGGATTTCACGGATTTACTTGATTTTTTCTGTTTCTGCGAAATCTGTGTAATCCGTGCCTGAAGTATGCCATATAGGCGGTGCGGCGTTGTATTCCATACGCAGCGTGCGCTATATGCACTCGGCTTTTCATTTCTTCGTACTGGCTGGGTCGGGCTGCCACCTTGTTGCCGTATGGTACATTCTGGCGGGGATATAAACAGGCTCTCCGCCTATACATGATACATGCACCGTCAGCGGATTACGGTTACCGTGCCTGCCGCCAGCTTCTTTTCTTTCACGGGAGCGTCCGCAGGGGCATAGCCCAAGGCAGCACAGCCGTACACACGGTGATTTTCGGGGATGCCGAGGCGGGTGAGGAAAGCACGCACGTCGGGGTCGTCGCAGGTCTGCCCCAATTGGTTAATCCAGCAAGAGCCGATGCCCAAAGACTTGGCGGCAAGGAAAATATTCTGCAAGGCGCATGCGCAGTCCATAGGCGCCCACCAGCGGGTAGGCTCGTTGGAGACGATGACCAGCGTCGGAGCATGGTAATAGCAACAATAGGTTTCACTATGTCCGCGCTCCTGCAAATGAGGGTCGTCGCTCTTGGCAAAAGCGCCTTTTATCTTTTCATTCAGTTCGGTCAGCACGGCGGCATCCTGGATGGCGGTGAAATGCCACGTCTGGAAGTTCATGCCGCTGGGGGCATACGCTGCCGCTTCCAGTATAAGGTTCAAATCTCCGGCGGAAACCTGCTGTTCCGTATAAGTACGCACGCTGCGGCGCGCCTTGATGTTTTCCAATACTTCGTTGCTCATTGTCAGGATATATGTTTTTTATGTAAGGAGAGTAAATGCGTTAAGTTTCAGTCTGCCGTTCCGCCTATACCGGCGCTAAACAGACGGTCAGCGCTTCACCAATCCTATCTTTACGTTCAGTTTAAAGTAATACACACCGTTCTCCCGCTCCAGGAAGCCGTATTTGTCCTTATCTACCGACCCCTTCTCGAAACGGGTGTTCCGGTAAAGGAAGTCGGTAAAGGTCTGCCGGTCGGACTTATGGTAGCAGAGCACCCCGCCGTCTCCATTGGTCAGCAGCATGCCTTCCACGGCAGAGTCCGTACCGTTGTAAATCTTTGCCGGACGCATGCCCGTTGCAAGCGCCAGCAGGAACTGTTTCATCTTGAATTCGTAGAAGCGGTGCTTGTTTATCAGCTCGTCCTTGATTTTCAGAGGATTCATTTCCTTAATGCGTTCCGTCAATTCGGCAACACGGGTAATGCCGTCCAGGTGCATGATACGCACCATCTCGGCCAGCATGCGGGGGAAGTGGAGGTCTATCATCAGCAGGTTGCAGCGGAACACACGGTCGGCAACGTCGGAATACTTCAACACGCCGCCCAGACGCTCAATCATCATCATGCGTTCGGCAACTTCCATAGGCGATTCGGGCAAGGCGTTCACCTTGTTTACCGTGGGTACGGCAAACTTCACGCCGCTCTGCTCCAGCTTCAGATTGGCTGTGCGCCCGCCGTCCAGCAAAGGATTCATGCGGCTGAGACGACAACGGACGGCGAAGCCCGTGAGCGGAGCGTCCGCACTCCAGAAAGCTACGGAGAAGTCGGTACGGTCATCGGTTCTGGACTCCAAGTCGTAGATGTTCACAGCATCCAGAAAGGCTTCCAGCCCTTCGGAAACTTCCACCTCCTCGCCTTGCTCATTTCTAAGCAGATGGAGTATGATTTCCGCCGCATCGCCAAAGTCCGCACGGGGAAACGAAAGCGGCTCTTTTCCTGCCGATGCGGTAAACGTACCGTCCTTCTCCACCGTACCGCTGACAATGCGCACATCCTCTTCCCCGATATAATAGCGGCGCGTGCCGTCATGTTCCTCTCTCTGTATCAGCGCCACAGGCCAACACTTCCTATCATCTCTCTGCGCGTCCGGCGTTCCCGGAAAGACCTTTCCGTCCGCCAGCAGACGGAAGAAGGTATACAGTTCGCCCAGCTCGCGCTTGGTTGCTTCAAATGCCATATCAACTCGATTTTGATTAAATAAGTGTGCAAAGATAAGTAAATCCGTACAAAAGATGTGGAAAACCCGGAGACTTTACGCTTCCTCAAAACGTAAAGTCTCCACCTTCTCCAGACGCGCCCTCAACTTGGGCATTGCCGACTTGCGGATGCGGAGCGTCATGCGGCAGTCCATGTCGTACGACTGCTCCAGCATCTCCGGCTCCTCTTCCTTGACAATGCGCATCACATCGTTCATGAAAGGATACTCGAAAAGGACGGTCACCGTTTCGTCCACCGTCTTTTCAATGACGGTGGCGGCAGCGATAGCCTCGGCAGCGGCAGCCTTATAAGCCACTATCAGTCCGCTGGTTCCCAGCTTTATGCCGCCGAAATAACGGACCACGACAATCAGGATGTCCGTCAGTCCGTTCGAGTTTATCTGCCCCAGGATGGGCTTTCCCGCCGTACCGGACGGTTCGCCGTTGTCATTGGCACGGAAATCCTTGCGCTCGTGCCCCAGCATATAGGCATAACACACATGGCGGGCATCGTAGTATTTCTTCTGATAAGTTTCCAGATGCGCCTTTACTTCTTCAACCGTACGCACCGGCAAGGCAATAGCGATAAACTTGCTGCGCTTCTCGGTATAAATTCCCTCGGACGGGACGGCTATGGTTTTATACGTATCTTCGCTCATGCCGCAAAGATACTACACTTTTTGCTATCCGCCTTTTGATAGCCGGCAAAAAAAACTTTATCGCGGCAGAAGAAAGAGCCGCTTTTCAGCCGATGCGCCTCCTCACCAGTTGCAGCAACGGCTTCGCCGCAATTATCAGTGTTACGGCAGTAAGTATCATCAGTACGCCGAGCATGATGCGCGGAGTGAGCTGCTCGCCAAACACCACTACGCCGAAGAACAGCGCCGTCACCGGTTCCAGCGCCCCCAATATGGCAGCCGGCGTGGAGCCGATGAGGTGGATGGAGAGCGTCATCAGCACCAACGAAATGATAGTGGGAAACAAAGCCAGTGAAAGGACATTTGCCCACAGCACCGGCGAAGGGACGGGCTGCAAAGCCGTGCAAAAGTCCAGACGCACCACATAGATGCTGATGCCGAAGAGCAAAGCATAGAAAGTGAGTTTCGCCGTAGGCAGCTCCTTGAGTGAAGAGCGGTTCACACCGACGATGTATATGGCGTAGGTCAGCGAGGAGAGAATAACGAACAGTACGCCCAGCATGCTCAGCGTCTTCCCGTCCCCACCCTCGTACAGCAGGGAGATGCCCGTAAACGCCAGCGCTATGGAGAACATCGTGATGAAGGAGACTTTCTCGTGGAAAAACACCGCCATGATGATGGCAACCAGCACCGGATAGACAAACAGGATGGTGGACGCAATGCCCGCATCCATGTAGTTATAGCTCTCGAAGAGAAAGAACGAGGAAAAAGAGAACAACAGCCCCATTACCGCCAGCGGAAGTATATCCGTCTTCTTCAGCGCAAAGGACTGTTTCTTCACTTTCATCAGGATGCCCAGCATCACAACGGCGAAAAAGTAACGGTAAAAGAGGACGGAATCCACACTCATCCCCGCCCCGTACAAGGGCAATGCAAACAACGGGTTCATGCCGTAACTGGCAGCGGCAACGGCTCCGTAAGTAAATCCTTTAAGACGATTATTGGTCATGACAGTATCTCTTTCTGAAAAATCGGGCGCAAAGATACCGCTTTTATTGATACTTGGCTCCATGAAGAACTAAAAAGAATCTTGCACAACGCAAGCATGCCGCAAGGGAATTGTTCATGCCCCGTTCTTCATTTTATAATACAGCATACCCACCGCGTCTGCCAGCAGCCAACCGATGGGAATAGACCACCAGATGCCCGTTACCCCGACAGAAGGAATAGCCGCCAGTAGGTAGGATAGCGCCACGCGAGTGCCCAGCGAAATCACCGTGAGCACTACCGACATCCCCGGCTTCCGGACAGCCCGGTAATAGCCGTAAAGCAGGAACAGAATGCCGATGCCGCAGTAAAACGCACCCTCTATGCGCAGGTACTCCACTCCGGTAGCAAGGATTTCCGTTTCGCCCGGATGGACGAAAATCAGCATCAGCGGTTCTGCAAAGACGAACACGAGCACGGAGACGATAATCGAAAAGATAACCGTAGTAAGCAAGGCGCTGCGGACACCCCGGCGGATACGCCCGTAACGTTTCGCCCCGAAGTTCTGCGCGATGAAAGTGGAAAAGGCGTTCCCGAACTCCTGCACGGGCATGTATGCAAAGGAGTCTATCTTGACGGCAGCGGCAAAGGCGGCCATGACTGCCGTGCCGAAGCTGTTGACCAGCCCCTGTATCATCAGGATGCCGAAATTCATGACCGACTGCTGCACACAGGTCAGTGTGGAGAAAGAGACTATCTCTTTCAGGCTGCCACGGTCGAAGCGCATGTCCCCGATATGCAGCCGCAGTTCCGGACGCTTCCTCCAGGTATAGAGCATAATTCCCGCAGAAGCGACTCCCTGTGCCATGACCGTGGCTATCGCAGCCCCCTCGATGCCCCAGTCCAGTTGCAGGATGAAAAACAGGTCGAGAACGATATTCAGTGCCACAGAGAGTGCCAGAAACCAGAGAGGAGTTACCGAATCTCCCACCGCACGCAGCATCGCCGCATAGAAATTATAGATAAACGTAAAGACAATGCCGCAAAAGATTATCCACAGGTAACCGCGCATCATGCCGTAAATGTCCTGCGGCACTTGCAGCAAACGGAGAATGGGGTCCAGCCATACGAATACCGCCATATTCAGCACGCACGTGACCGCCCCTATCAGTACGAACGACACGAAAATGCTGCGGCACAGGGCGGAATGGTTTCCCGCACCGTAATGCAGCGAGAATACCGTGCCGCTGCCGATAGACAAACCGAGAAGGATGGAGATAAGGAAGACCATCAGCGTATATGCCGACCCTACCGCCGCCAGTGCATCCGCACCGATGCACTGCCCTACAATCAGCGTATCGGCTATGTTATAGCACTGTTGCAGCAACGAACCCGCCATCATAGGCAGGGTGAAACGCAACAGCGTACCCGTTATGCCACCCCGGGTAAGGTCTCCGTTCCGTAACATGATTGTTCACACCCTTTCTCAGGCAATGCCCAACAACTTCACTTCGAATATCAGTGTGGAGAAAGCCGGAATAGGCCCGCTGGTACGTGTGCCGTATCCCACGGCGTACGGGATGTAGACCATCCAGTGGTCGCCCACGCGCATCTGCTGCAAGGCTATCTGCCAGCCGTCGATTACTTCGTTCAGCCGGAAAGCTTCCGGACAGTTGCGCTTCCAGGAATTGTCAAACTCCCTGCCGTTAATGAGCGTTCCCTTGTAATGCACCGACACAATACTGTTCGGGCGAGGAGTAGCGCTACTGCCCTGCCCGCTTTCCAGAATACGGTAAAGCACGCCGGCAGCCAACTCCTTTACGCCTTCTTCGGTACGCAGATTTTGCAGGAACTGTTCGTTCTTCAGTTTGTATTCTTCCTTTTTGCCCATATCGTTCTTTTGGTTTTAATAACTAATGCCGAATAACGGTATCTTATTTTGACGGCAAAGGTCGGTATTTTCCGTATACCGGAAAAGGGAATGGCAATATAAAATAGCGAAGGTGCATCAAAACCTGCCAAGTTTCCATGCACCTTCTTCGTATCCGTTCTTTAAAATGATATCTGAATCAGTCCAGTTTATGAATTACCAGTCCCGAACGCAGCTTCGGTTCGAACCAAGTGGTCTTGGGCGGCATGATGTTGCCGGTATCGGCAATGTCCATCAACTGCTTCATGGACACAGGATAAAGCGCCAAAGCCACTTTCATCTCACCGCTGTCCACCCGCTTCTTCAATTCGCCCAGCCCGCGGATACCGCCGACAAAGTCGATACGCTTGTCGGAACGGAGGTCTTTGATACCGAGGATTTCATCCAGTATCAGGTTGGACGAAATGGTAACATCCAGCACGCCGATAGGGTCGTTGTCGTTGTAAGTGCCCGGCTTTGCCGTAAGGCTGTACCACTTGCCGTCCAGGTAAAGGGAGAAGTTATGCAGGCCTGCCGGCTTGTAGATTTCCGTTCCTTTCTCTTCTACCGTGAAGTTCTTGCCTACGGCAGCCAGGAATTCTCCGGGAGTCAACCCGTTCAGGTCCTTCACCACGCGGTTGTAGTCGATGATAGTCAACTGGTTGGCGGGGAAACAGACTGCCATGAAGTAGTTGTACTCCTCGTCTCCGCGATGATTGGGATTCTGTCCGGCCTTCTCCGCACCCACCAGGGCTGCGGCTGCACTGCGGTGGTGCCCGTCGGCAATGTAAAGTGCAGGCATCTTGGCAAACTCTTCGGTTATGACCTCAATATCTTCCTGCCGGTCGATAATCCAGAATGTATGGCCGAAACCGTCGTCCGGAGCCACAAAGTCATAAACAGGCTTCTGTGCCGTGTAACGGGCAATGACCGCATCCAGCACTGCATTGTCGGGATAAGCGAAGAATACGGGCTCGATGTTGGCATTGTTCACACGGACATGCTTCATGCGGTCTTCTTCCTTGTCGCGGCGGGTAAGCTCATGCTTCTTGATAACGCCGTTCATGTAATCGGGCACGTATGCGCCCACTACCAAACCATATTGCGTCTTACCGTTCATGGTCTGGGCATATATGTAATAGTTCTCCTTATCGTCCTGCACCAGCCAGCCTTTGTCCTGGAACATTTGGAAGTTCTCGGCCGCTTTCCGATACACACGTTCATCGTGCTCGTCCGTACCGACCGGAAAATCTATTTCGGGCTTGATGATGTGATACAGGGATTTTTCGTTTCCTGCCGCTTCTTCACGCGCTTCGGCGGAATTCAGGACGTCGTACGGACGGGATGCCACCTGCTCTACCAAATCCTGAGGGGGACGAATCCCTTTAAAAGGTTTTATTGTTGCCATGGTTGTCAGAGTATAAATCCATTACTTATTTACGCGGAACTTCTCGCAGCCGTCTTTCAGGAAGCCCACAATCTGTCTGGCAGCGGCAATGCCGGCATTGATATTGGCCTCGGCCGTCTGCGCACCCATCTTCTTCGGTGTGGAGAAGTAACGGCCGGCAAACTTGGCGGCAAATGTATCATTGGCTGCGGGCATAATATCGGTCATGTACTTCAAGTCGGCACGTTCTTCCATCAGTTGTATCAGCTCGGCTTCATTGATAACTTCCTTGCGGGCGGTGTTCACCAGCAGACCGCCTTTCGGCATCCTGCCCACCAAAGCATAGTTAATGGAGTTCTTGGTTTCCGCCGTTGCGGGAATGTGCAGCGAAACGATGTCGCAGGCAGAATAAAGTTCCTCGGCCGAAGCCACAGCCTTTACACCGTCTTTCTCGATAACCTCTTTCGGGCAGAAAGCGTCGAATGCGTAAATGTCCATGCCGAAACCCTTGGCTATGCGGGCTACATTGCGGCCTACGTTACCGTAAGCATGAATGCCCAACTTCTTGCCTTTCAGCTCCGTACCGGAAGTACCGTTGTACAGATTGCGGACAGCCATTACCATAAGCCCGAAAGCCAGTTCGGCCACAGCGTTTGAGTTCTGCCCCGGAGTGTTCATCACACATACATTGTGGGCGGTTGCGGCATCCAAGTCCACATTGTCATATCCCGCACCGGCACGCACTACGATTTTCAGCTCTTTGGCGGCATCCAAAACCTCGGCATCAATAATGTCGCTACGGATAATAATGGCATTGGCATCTTTCACGGCTTCCAGCAATTTTGCCTTATCGCCATATTTCTCCAGCAAGGCAAGTTCATAGCCTGCTGCTTCAATTTCTTTGCGAATACCGTCTACTGCAACTTTTGCAAACGGCTTGTCTGTTGCAACTAATACTTTCATGATTCAATGGTATTAAAAAAAGATTCACCACAGAACCGCACGAAGTTTCACAGAGTTTTCCTTTTCATTTCATCTCTGTGGGACTCTGTGCCCTCTGTGGTGAACAAATATTATTAATGAAGTTTCTCAAATTCCTGCATGCAGTCTATCAAAGCCTGTACGCTTTCCTTCGGCATGGCATTGTAGCAAGATGCACGGAAACCGCCTACGGAACGGTGTCCCTTGATACCTACCATACCCTTTTCGGTAGCGAATTTCAGGAAGTCGGCTTCCAGTTCCTTGTATTCGGGAGCCATCACGAAGCAGATGTTCATGCGTGAACGGTCTTCTTTGGCGGCAGTACCCACGAACATCTTGTTGCGGTCTATCTCGGCATACAGCATATCCGCCTTTTCGATGGCGCGACGTTCCATTTCCTTCACACCGCCCTGAGCCTTTATCCAGCGCAATGTCTGCAATGCCGCATAGATAGGAACAACGGGAGGAGTATTGAACATTGAACCGCCGTCAATGTGAGTCTGATAGTTCAGCATGGTCGGGATGTAGCGGGACACCTTGCCTACCGCATCATTCTTCACGATGACGAATGTTACGCCCGCAGGAGCCAGATTCTTCTGTGCACCGCCGTAGATACAGATGTATTTGGACACATCAATAGGACGGGAGAAAATATCGGACGACATATCGGCAATCATAGGAACGTTTACGTTCAGGTCTTCCTTCAATTCCGTGCCATAGATAGTATTGTTGGTGGTGATATGGAAATAGTCCACATCGGCCGGTACCGTATAATCTTTCGGAATGTAAGTATAAGTGGCTTCAGCAGAAGAGGCAACCTCTACAACCTCGCCAAAACCTTTGGCTTCCTTCATGGCTTTCTTTGCCCACACACCCGTATTGAGGTAAGCGGCCTTCTTTTCGAGGAAGTTGAAAGGTATCATGCAAAATTCCAGACTTGCACCACCTCCCAGGAACAGCACCGAATAGCCTTCCGGAATGTTAAGTAGTTCTTTGAACAGTGCTACGGCTTCGTCCACTACGGGCTGGAAGTCTTTAGCGCGGTGGCTAATCTCCATAAGAGACAGACCGGATCCATTGAAATCTAAAATAGCCTTCGCCGTATCCTCTATCACCTCACGCGGAAGAATGGAAGGTCCTGCGTTGAAATTATGCTTTTTCATTTGAAGTTTGTTTTGGTTATACAATTTCGTTCGTTTATGTCTTTCGACATGGCGAAATTACGGAATTATTTCTGCATTGCAAATCTTTCCTTATAAATTTTCTTCTTTATCGCGTATTTGCCTTACTTTTTATTGGTATATACAAGAAATATACGCCAAACTGTTATGTACGCTTAACAAGGAAAGTATTAAAAAGTAAACTGAAAGATAGAAGCTGAAAAAACTTTCTACCGGGAATAAAAACTGAAAAAAAAGTGCATGATTATCAAAAACAAGCTATTTTCCCATGCTTAATAACATCACCGGATATGCTTCATAACATACTGTCAACGAGCTTCTTCTATCAAAGTCTTCATCCCCTTGATTTTTTCCCCGCGCAGCAGTGTAAGCAATTGCTTTACTTTGCTGCGGCGGACTGCCACGAAAGCATAGTGCTCCTTCACATCCACCTGTCCTACATCTTCGCGCACCAGTCCGCCTTTCTTATACAGGAAGCCCACAATGTCCACCTTGTTCAGTTTGTCTTTCTTGCCTTTGCCTATATATAAGGTAGTCCAGCGGGGTTTGGCAGGTTTCGGCGTCTGCTCCGGCAATTCGAATACGGAGAGCTCTTCCGGAAGATAATCGGGCAGACGCTCTTCGGCATGCAGAAGCAGGAAAGACGAGCCACGTGCTTCCCAGCGTGCCGTGCGTCCGTTACGGTGCGTAAAGGCTTCTTCGTTGACGGGCATGTGATAGTGCACCACGTTGTCGATGCCCGGAATATCCAATCCGCGTGCGGCAAGGTCGGTCGATACCAGGACGGGGCAACTGCCGTTGCGGAACTTATAGAGCGCCCGCTCGCGGTCGTCCTGTTCCATACCGCCGTGAAAAGCATCGCAAGGGAATTTCTTCGACTTCAGATAGGCTACCGTACGCTCCACGCTCTCGCGATAATTCACGAATACCAGTGTAGAACGGTCGCCCAGCGTACAAAGCAGCCGGTACAATGTCTCCAGCTTGTCTTTTTCGGGAGAGATTACCTTCTGCAAGTCCAATCGTCCGGATACGGTTTCGCCCGAAAGAAAATTCAGCTTGACAACCTGCGGTGACGACTCCCCCCCGCCCACTCCGGTGAACTGCGGGATTTCCTCTGCATCCGTTGCCGACAGCAATACCCGTTTCTTCAAGGCAGGCAACTGTCCGATAACTTCCGCCATCTCGTCGTGAAAGCCGAATTCAAGGCATTTGTCGAACTCATCTATCACCAATGTGGTTACAAAGCGGGTATCGAAGTTCTGCTTCCGCAAATGGTCGTTCATACGTCCGGGAGTGCCGATGATAACGGCAGGGTTAATGCCCCTCATCGTACGGTGCTCGTCCATTGCCGGACGTCCGCCGTAGCAGCTCATCGCCTTGAAAGGGACGTTCATCGACTTGAATACGTTTTCTATCTGCAAGGCAAGCTCGCGCGACGGTACGAGCACCACCGCCTGTACGCCCTGCACATCGGCTTTGAGCGATTGCACCAGCGGCAGCAGGAATGCCAGTGTCTTGCCCGACCCCGTGGGCGACAACAGGACGAGGTCCTTATCCGATTGATAGGCATCCCGCGCTGCTTCCTGCATCGGGGTGAGTTGCTCTATCCGTAAGTTACGAAGTATGTCAGATTGTTCCATAAAGTACTTTGGTTTAATGGAGCAAAGATACGAAAAGATTGGCGGAAAACGAGGTGATGGTTTATATATCACTTCGTTCTGCATGAAGTATATTACAATTTATCCCGGTCAAACTCCCGATTTATCCCGGTTAAACTTCAAGTTTATTGAGGATAAATTTTGAGTTTAACAGGGATAAACAAAGGGTACCCACTGGAAAAACAATCAGTATGTACTGAAGAAAAAAACACATGTGTAGAAAAAGAGCCGGTACAGACGGAGAAAAAACAATGGCAGCAATATGGCTGACTTAAAGTTCCTCTACCACCCAACGCTCGATATTGCGCGTAGTATTACTGAAATTCACCCCTATCTTGAGTACCTTGCGGCTGTCCGCTGCAAAAGGCAGTGCGTACTGCTTGTCGTTAATCTGCTGCAAAGCCTCTTCCGCAGTGCCGTTCAGTTTGAATTCCATTACATAAACGTACTTGTCGGTTTGCAGTACAAGGTCTATCCTGCCCTGCGAAGTGTGATACTCCGCTTTTACATAGAAACCCACCAGTTTGAAAACGATGAAGAGCACATTCTGATAGTGCAGCTCCAGTTCTTTCACCAATTCGTAGGGAGTATCGGCAAAGAAACTTTGCAGGCGGCGGAAGAAAGCATCGGGCTCTCCTCTCTCTATTTCCTGTACAAACTTTTGTATTTCAAACGGTGCTTCAATCTTGTTGAAACGTGTATAGTAAGGTATGAGGAATCTAACAAAACCTTCTTCCACCTCACGATTGGGAAAGCCGAGACGATAAATTCCAAAACGTTCATCATACCCCTTTATCGTGAGATAACCGCTCTGGAAAATTACGGGCAACGGTTCCTCATCCCCATAAATACTGTTCAGCACATCGGCATACGTTTCGGCATGCGCCATGTGTTCCAGGTCGTAATGGTAGCGTTTCAACAGTTCTATCAGGTAGGTGGGTGTTCCCGTCTCGAACCAGTAACTGCCGAATTTCTTATATTTAAAAGTATTCAGTAAGCTGAAAGGGTTGTAGATACCTTCGGTGTTCTCTACGAAATGATAGCCGTCATATCTCCGCTTCAACTCGGCACAGGCTTCCTCGTAGGTCATTTTCTGAGCGTCTGCCAACTCGTGAAGCTCTTCTTCAAGATTATCGTGAATCTCCTGTCCGGTTATTCCGCAAAGACCGACATACATTTCCTGCATGGAAATATCATCCAGGTTATTCAAGTCACTGAATACGCTGATCTTGCCGAATTTAGTGACCCCGGTAAGGAAAGCCAGTTTGATACAGCCGTCCATCGTTTTAAGCACACCGTAGAAAGGTTTCAGCGTGTTGCAGTATTCCTTTTGCAGTTCCCCGTTGCCGATAGCCTGGAGCATCGGTTTGTCGTATTCGTCCACAAGGATTACCACACGCTGCCCTGTCTGCTCGCAAGCACGCTTGATGATTCCGGCAAAGCGCAAAGAGTATGTACGTTCGGAAACATCGGCGCCATAAAGTTTTTCCCATTCGGAAAGGTTCTTCTCCAGTATATTACCCAGACTTTCGGGCGTATCATACCGTTCGATGTTCAAGTCCAGATGCAAAATGGGATGTTCTGTCCAGTCTTTCTCCAGTTTCTCGATGGCCAGTCCCTTGAACAATTCCTTTTTCCCTCGAAAGTAGGCCTCTAAGGTGGAGATCAGAAGACTTTTGCCGAAACGGCGCGGACGGCTGAGGAAGTAGTAACTGCCGGTCTTGGCCAACTGATAAACCCAAGCGGTTTTATCGATATAGAAATACCCGTCTTTGCGGATTTTCTCGAAGTTCTGTATTCCGATAGGATATATTTTATTGCTCATACCGTCCACTGTTTTTAGATTACGATAAAGCAAAGATACTCATTTCTTTCGAACCGCCTCTATCCTATGCCCACAAAAAAACTCCGGCAAGAGCCGCAGCCCTGCCGGAGTTTCTTCACTATTTTACTATTATGTGTCTTTGACAACACCGTTTCCTTATCCGCCGAAGTTGTCGAACATCAGGTTCTGAGCCGGAACGCCGAGGTCGTCGAGCATCTTCTCAACGGCTTTGGACATCGGGCCGGGACCGCACATGTAGTATTCGATGTCTTCGGGGGCTTCGTGGTCTTTCAGGTAAGTCTCGTAGATTACGTTGTGTACGAAGCCCGGAGTGTACTTCACGCCCGCTGCATCGGCTGCCGGGTCGGGACGGTCCAGTGCAAGGTGGAACTTGAAGTTGGGGAAATCCTTTTCTATCTGCAGGAAATCTTCCAGGTAGAACACCTCGTTGAGGGCACGCGCGCCGTAGAAGTAGTTCATCACACGGTCGGTTGTGTGCAGCGTCTTCGTGAGGTGCATAATCTGCGCACGCAACGGAGCCATACCAGCACCACCGCCAATCCACATCATCTCCTTCTTGGAGTCGAAAATCGGGTGGAAATCTCCATAAGGGCCGCTCATCGTTACCTTGTCACCCGGTTTCAAGGTGAAGATGTAAGAGGAAGCGATACCCGGCATCACATCCATGAAGCCCGGACCCTGGTCTTTCGGCTTGAAAGGCGGAGTGGCGATACGTACCGTCAGCATGATGCGGTCGCCCTCTGCAGGATAGTTAGCCATGGAGTAGGCACGGATGGTTTCTTCATCGTTACGGCATTTCAGGCCGAGCAGACCGAATTTCTCCCATGCAGGCAGATACTCCTCGCCGATAAGGGACTTGTCGATGTCCTTGTCGTAATCCATGGAGAATTTAGGAATCTTAATCTGCGCATAAGAACCGGGGATGAAGTCCATGTGCTCGCCCTTGGGCAATGCCACGATAAACTCTTTGATAAACGTAGCCACGTTCTTGTTGGAGATAACCTCGCACTCCCACTCTTTGACGCCGAGTACGGACTCGTCGATTTTGATGCCCATGTCGCCCTTCACCTTCACCTGGCAGCCCAGACGCCAGTGGTCCTGAACCTGCTTACGGCTGAAGTGAGGTATTTCGGAAGGCAGAATCTCGCCGCCGCCCTCTACAACCTGGCATTTGCACTGTCCGCAAGAACCCTTGCCACCGCAAGCAGAGGAAAGGAAGATGCCGTTGACAGACAGCGTATTCAGCAGCGTCGAACCGGAAGCGACTTCCAGTTCCTTTTCGCCGTTGATAGTCAATTTCACATTACCGGATGGAACCAAGAAATTCTTGGCTACCAACAGAATAACCACAAGCAGCAGAACAACCACGAGGAATACTCCAATGCTTGCTAATATCAAATTCATATCCATTGTCTTATTCCTTTCTTTTAGATGTTCAAACCAGAGAAACACATGAATGCCATTGCCATCAGACCTACCGTGATGAAGGTAATGCCCAGACCTTTCAGCGGAGCAGGTACATCAGAGTAAGCCATCTTCTCGCGGATGGCAGCCAAACCCACGATGGCCAGCAACCAGCCGATACCCGAACCCAGTGCATAGGAAACGGCATCGGCAACGCCACCGATAAATTTAGGATCGCTCTCGCCCACGTTGATGCGCTGCTGCATGAAGAGTGACGCACCCATAATGGCACAGTTCACGGCAATCAGCGGCAGGAAGATACCCAGTGAAGCGTAGAGCGAAGGGCTGAAACGTTCCACAATCATCTCCACCAACTGCACGATAGCGGCAATCACGGCAATGAAAAGAATAAAGCTCAGGAAGCTGAGGTCGACGCCTTCAATGATGGCATCGGGACCCAGTACTTTCGTTTGCAACAAGTAGTTGACCGGCAGCGTCACCACCAACACGAAAGTTACGGCGATACCCAGTCCTACGGCAGTCTTTACATTCTTTGATACGGCCAGATAAGAGCACATACCGAGGAAGAATGCAAATATCATATTGTCCACAAAAATGGAGCGGACGAATAAACTTAATAAATGTTCCATAATTCTTTTAATTAAGAACTAAGAATCAAGAATCTCCATACAGTGACGGCACAATCTTCATTCCTCATTCTTCATTTATATTACTTTTCCTGCAATTCTTTATGGCGTGCGCGTTGATACCAGATAATGCAGGCACAGAGAATCAGTGCCATGGGCGGCATCAGCATCAAGCCGTTGTTTACATAACCGATCTTCTGCAAAGGTTCGTAGTTCAGGATGTTGAAACCGAGCAATGTACCCGAACCCAGCAACTCGCGGAAGAAAGCCACGATAACCAGAATCTTGGCATATCCCAAACCGTTGCCTACACCGTCGAGGAAAGACTCCCACGGACCGTTCTGCATGGCAAATGCTTCCAGACGTCCCATAAGGATACAGTTTGTGATAATCAGACCTACATATACGGAAAGCTGTACGCTTACATCGTAAGCAAAAGCTTTCAGAATCTCACTTACAATCGTTACCAATGCGGCAACTACCACCAACTGGACGATGATACGGATACGGTTGGGGATGGTCTTGCGCAACAATGAAATCACTACATTGGAGAATGCCGTAATCACCGTTACGGAAAGCCCCATCACGATAGCCGGTTCCAGCTTGGCGGTAACGGCCAAGGCAGAACAGATACCCAGCACCTGTACGGTAACGGGGTTGTTCAGTCCAAGCGGAGTAGAGAATACTTCTTTATTCTTTTTTGAAAACAATGCTCCCATATTCTTATTTCTCCTCATTATTATTGGTTAAAAAGTTCTTGTAGCTGTTCAGACAGGTTTTCAGCATGGCATCCACACCCACAGAGGTAATAGTACCGCCTGAGATGCCGTCCACCTGATAGTCCGGTTTCTCTACTTTTCCGTTCTTCACAACGCCGAGGGCAATTTCACCGTTCTCCAGTGTCTTCTTGCCCGGAAATTCTCCCTGGAACTGAGGGGTTGCGATTTCCGCACCCAGACCCGGGGTTTCGCTGGCATGAGAGAAGTAAACGCCGTAAACGGTATCCTTGTCGCTGTTCAGGGCCACATACCCCCAGATAGCGCCCCAAAGACCTGCACCGTAAACGGGGAATACATATTTCGTCTCTCCGTCCACTTCGGCCACAAACACGTGCAGACGGTGATTTTCCTTTGCTTCTTTCTCGTAAGCGGTGGCAAATGCGCCGGTGTTCTCGGTCAGCGTACCGTCCTCGTTCATCAGCATATCGCCCTTGATGTACTTATTATATTCTGCATCGGCATCCTCTACATTCTTGATGTTGAGGGCGGCAAGAATCTGCTTCTTCGTATCCAGCTCCACGTTCTTGTTCTGAGTGGCACGCAGAGAAGAACTTACGAATGCCAGCAGGAATGCAACGATAACAACCATTACCGAAGCATAAATGATAGTATAACTGTTACTATTGGTATTCATTTCTTTTTCCGGTATTTTAATTGTTAGACTTAGCGGTTGCACGTTTCTCGCGGCGGCTGATGTTGCCCTGTACCACACAGTAGTCAATCAGCGGAGCGAAGATATTCATCAGCAGGATGGCAAGCATCATGCCTTCGGGATAACCGGGGTTCAGCACGCGGATGATGATAGCCATTGCGCCGATAAGGAATCCGAAGATGTACTTACCTGTTTCCGTACGGGCAGAAGTTACGGGGTCGGTAGCCATAAATACGGCGCCGAAGCAGAAACCGCCCAGCACGAGATGTTCGTACCACGGCATGTTGGCCATTGCAGTGTCCGGACCGATGGTGTTGAACACCCAGCCCATGAATGCACCGCCCACGAACACGGAGAACATCGTTTTCCAGCTTGCGATGCCCGTCCACAGCAGCAGAATGGCGCCGAGGGCAATGGCTATGACGCTGGTTTCACCGATGGAGCCCGGAATAAGGCCGGTCACCATGTCCCACGAGAACTCCGGATAAGCGCCCGCAGTAGCGGCTGCTCCCAGCGGAGTGGCAACGGTGAGCCCGTCTACCGTCTGTCCCAAACCGAAGATGCTGTCGCCCGATACCCAAACGGCATCACCGGACATCTTCGTAGGATAGGCGAAGAACAGGAAGGCACGCGTAATCAGGGCAACGTTGAACACGTTCATACCCGTACCGCCGAATACTTCCTTGGCAAAGATTACGGAGAATGCAGTGGCCACCGCCAGAATCCACAACGGACAGTCTACCGGCACAATCATCGGAATCAAGATACCCGAAACCAGGAAACCTTCCTGAATTTCTTCCTTCTTCCACTGGGCCACAACAAACTCGATGCCCAGACCCACTACATAAGATACAATGATTTTAGGCAATACAGCCAGGAAACCGTAAGCGAACATTTCCCAGAAACCGCCGGCAGCACCGGTGGCGTGGAAATGCTGGTAACCTACGTTATACATACCGAACAGCAGCGCCGGCATCAACGCAATAACCACCATCGACATGATGCGTTTGCTGTCGATAGAGTCGTGAATATGCGTTCCCGATTTCGCAGTGGTGTTGGGCACGAACAGGAATGTCTCGAAGCCGTCGAACACCGAACGAAATGCGTGGAATTTGCCGCCCTCTTCAAAGTTCGGCTTTATCTTGTCGAGATAATTTCTTAACGCTTTCATTTATTAAATTGATAATTGAGAATTGAAAATTGAGAAATAGGCTGCGCCGTATACACTTGGCAGGTTATATCGCAATGTTTCAACCGTCATTTTTTAATTTTTAATTCTTAATTCTTAATTTCCTAAGCCATTTCGGCACGGAGCATGTCGAGACCGGCACGAACGATACGCTGGACTTCCACTTTGGAAGAGCATACGAATTCGCAGAGCGCAAAGTCTTCGGGAGCTACTTCGTAGATACCCAGAGCTTCCATGCGGTCGATGTCTCCCGCGATGATGGCTTTCAGCAGATATTCGGGGTAGATGTCCATGGGGAACACGCGGTCGTATTCGTTGGACATAATCATATGGCGTTCGCCACCCTTGATACGGGCGTCGATTACATATTCTTTCTTACCCATCAGCCAACTGAAATAAGAGCGGTTGACACTGAACTGATTGAAACGCGGCATAATCCAACCCAGCATTTCGTGGATGTCATCACCTTCGGGGATTACAGTGAGCTGGCTGTCGAAAGCGCCGAGGAAACCGTTGGGGGCAACTTTCTTACCCGTCAGCACATTACCGCTGATGTAGCGCAGGTCTTTATCGGTGGTTACATTGCCTTTGAAAACATTGGTGAGCAATGCGCCTACACGCAACTTGCAGTATGCGGGTTTCAGCACTTCACTGCCTGTTACGGCTACGGTGCGGGTGAGGTCTACGCGACCGGTGTTCATCAAACGGCCGATAAAGATTACGGCTTCCGCGCCGATGGTCCATACCGTCTCTCCTTTCACTATGGGAGAGATGTGGTTGATTTGTACACCTACGTTACCTGCCGGATTAGGCCCGTCGAATGCGGTAAGGGTAACGTTCTTTGCCTGCACGAGTGCGGCTGCTTTTTGTTTTACACTGATACTCAGATAGGTCTTTGCCATGCGGGACAAAGCGTCAAGTCCTGTCTGGAAGTTTGCTTCCTCGCCCTTCAGGACGAACTCGAAGTCGGGAGCCAGCGGGTTGCTGTCGAAAGCGGAGATGAAGATTGCTTTCGGCGTCACCGTCGGGTCGGCGATTACGTCGTACGGACGTTGACGGATAAAGGCGAACATACCGGCTTGCAGCAATGCGTCCTTCACTTCCTGTGCGCTCATCTTGGACGGGTCCATCTTGCCGAACTCCTCGTAGTCCTGCTCAGCGGCAGCCTCTACCACGATGTTCAGCACCTTACGACGTGCACCGCGTTCCACGCTCGTCACTACGCCGCTTACGGGCGAAACAAATTTCAATTCAGGATGATTCTTGTCGATAAACAAGGGTCCCCCGGCCATCACATACTCCTGTTCCTTCACCACCACTTTCGGAGTGATACCCGTAAAATCATCGGGAACCAACGAGTAGAATCCCGGCTCTTTCACAGACATAAACTCTTCGGCAGCTTTGCCTTTCAGGTTGATGTCAAGGCCTTTGCGTAACTTTATTACATTTGCCATGCTATATAAAATAATGGTTTCATTAATTTGCCGCAAAAGTAGCAAAAAAGAATGTGAATAAAGAGCAAAAAAAGAAAGGAATTACGGAGAAATTTCCGTAATTCCTTTCGTTAACGAACACGAGGAGATTGGTTAGTGGTTAGCGGGTAGTGATGAACGATGAGCGGTTAGTGATGGATACCCTGCGGAATTATAGCGCAGCCTACTAATCACTAATCACTAATCACTAATCGCTAACCGCTAATCGTTTGCAAACATCGGGTCCCATGCCGGCAGGCGGACAGGCTTTTGTTTGAAGAGTTCCATTATCTTGGCAGGGACGTATTTGGTTTCCACTACCAGGCGGAACATGTATTCGTCGAACCATTCGTCTGTCATGATGAGGTGGCCTTTGTAGCCGCTGTCAGCGCCCCAACTGTTTTCGACCATCCATTTGACGGGTTTTCCGTCTTTGTCCAGGTCTACCGCCATCAGTGTCATGGCGTGGGAAGAGCCGCTGGAGAAGGTTTGGATGCGTTGTTTCTTGTCCATTCCGAAGGTAGTGCCCATGAGTGATTCATAGTCATAGTTTTTCACATCGAGCAAGCCGCGTTCCGAGTCCAGGAACTTACCTACGTCGCAGGAGAAATACATCATGGTACTGTCTTTCAATGAAGCGATAGCCATTTGCTTGATATCCTCTACGGGCAGGTTTACGTACGTCCAGTTCTTGCCGTCGTAGCGGTGGCGGTCGTAGTCAATCTCATAACATTTGTAATATTCGCGGCTGGGGTCGTTCATCAGCATCACGTAGTTGGTGAGCAGTTGTTTGTCACCATATTTCTCAAGGAAAGACATCGGGGTATGGTGCTCCGTCTCCACCGGATTGCCTTGGGCATCGGTACGCACATAGTCGAATTCCGTAGGCGGAACACCCAGGTTCAGCACCAGCATGCGATAGACAGTGCCCAACATGGCGGTTTTCTCTTTCTCCAGAGCGGCAGGCTTGGCGCCTTCGGCAGCAAGGTTGCGGAGCTGGAGGGCGTACTCTTTCAGTTTCAAAGAGATGAGATTAGCCATACGGGCGGTATTCTCGCTACTGTTCGTCTCCGGCATGGCAGATTTGGGCACAAGGCCGTATTTGGAAACGATGTCCGCCACTCCGGTGAATGTGCCGCCGTCGCTCAACGGATGTTTCAGCAGCCATTCCACCGTTTTGTCGTCCAGCGGTTTGTCGGCAGTGTCGATGATGCCTTGCAGGAAGAGATTGGATTTCTCCAACTGATCCCAAAAGAAAGGATATATCTCCGAGAACTCGAAAGCCGGGAAGCCATAGCGTGCAAGGGCCTTGGCACGCATTACATTCAGCCCGGTGAACAGCCAACAACGGCCGGAAGACTTCTGGTCGGTGATGCCTTTGGAATCCACCTTGATGGAAAAATGGGTATCCATATCCTGCATATTCTCCTGGTTGAGCGCCAGCTTGCGGATGTCGTTGTTGCCGATGGCATTGCGCATCGCCTTGTCGGAAGGCGTACCTTGATAACTCTGTTGAATCTGGCCGAGCATGGCAGGGCTTATTCCGCCCTTGCCGTCCTGCGCCTGCACCGAAAGCAGTGCGGCGCCGAAAACAATTACAGATAAAATACGTTTGTTCATTTCATTATTTGTTATGTATGTTCGATATTAAACAAGATAATAAACAGATACTTTCACCACAAAGCAGACAAAGCATACAGAGTATTCTCTTATGTCATTTTTCAGACAGAAGAACATAAGAACATACAATATACAGATAGCAGTTATGACTATACATTAACAGAATCTGTACTTTTGTTCTTATGTCTAAGAACTTTGCATTCCCCATCTAAAAGCCTTGACAAAGCAAATGTAATGTCTTTTTTGATAATTTTAGTGCCCTCTTTAGATTTATTATCTATTCTATTCAAAACCAATTCAAATAAAATAGTTTTCTTTGCAGCCATATTCGTACGATATGAGAAAATACATATTGAGTATATTTACTCTGATACTGATACTGACGACTGTTTCAGCACAAGAGCAGACCGTTACAGCTACCAACGACACCACTCCCGCACTGACCAAAAAGGAATTGCGCAAACAAAGGGTAGCCCGTAGAAATTTCCATTATAATATATTGGGCGGCCCCAGCTATACGCCCGATTTCGGCGCACTGATAGGCGGAAGCGCGCTGATGACTTTCCGTATGAATCCAAGCGACACCACACAGTTGCGTTCGGTGCTGCCCATGTCCATAGCCTATATGTTCAAAGGCGGCGTCAACCTGATGGTAAAGCCGCAGCTTTTCTTTAAAGGCGACCGCTTCCGCATCTTCGGAAAGTTTGTCTACAAGAATACGGAAGACAACTTCTACGGCATCGGTTACGGTACAAACAAAGATTACGTTCGAAGCGACAGTACCAGCAAATACCGTTACAGCGGCATACAAATCAATCCGTGGTTCCTGTTCCGCCTGGGAGAAAGCAACGTCTTTGCCGGTCCGCAGGTAGACATCAACTACGACAAGATAACCGACCCTGCCAAGCATCTCATCGAAGAGCCCGACTACGTGGCAGCCGGCGGTACGGCCAACGGCTACAAGAACTTCAACGCCGGTCTCGGTTTCCTCCTCACCTACGACAGCCGCGACATTCCCGCCAACGCCTACAGGGGTGTATACCTGGATTTCCGGGGCATGATGTACAGCAAGGCTTTCGGTAGCGACAACAACTTCTACCGTCTGGAACTGGACTACCGCCAGTACAAGTCCGTAGGCCACCGCAAGGTATTCGCCTGGACCGCGCAAAGCAAGAACGTATTCGGCAACGTCCCCCTCACCCAATACTCCCTGACCGGAACCCCTTTCGACCTGCGCGGCTACTACATGGGGCAGTATCGCGACAAATCCTCGCACGTCGTCATGGCCGAATACCGCCAGATGATAAACACCGACCGCAGCAACTGGATAAAACGCCTGCTGCATCACATCGGTTTCGTGGCGTGGACCGGATGCGGTTTCATGGGTCCCACCATGGGCAAGATTGAAGGCGTATTGCCCAACTACGGCGTAGGTCTGCGCATCGAAGTCCAACCCCGTATGAACGTGCGTCTGGACTTAGGCAAAAATACCGTAAACGACCAGACCCTGTTCTATTTTAATATGACGGAAGCATTTTAAATAACTGACGGGCAGCCGTTAGCGCCATACGGCATAATAAGACACTGTCTGCCCGTCAGCAATCATCCACCATTTACCTGCCAATCACTAATAAATTCTTCCTTTTTCTTGCACCGCCAAAAGATTATCCATATTTTTGGGCATTAATCCCCCTGCTCCCGAAATAGAAATATAAGAATCTGATACGGATGAAAATTTGCGAAACTGTCTTTTGGATAAGTTTACTCGTTATATTCTATACATATATAGGCTATGGAATGCTCCTTTATGTCCTGGTCAGACTAAAGGAATGTTTTCGTCAAACACCTCCCCCGCCCCTGCCGGCAGACTGCATGCTTCCCGAACTGACACTATTCATTACTGCCTATAATGAAGAAGATGTCGTAGACGATAAGATGCGCAACAGCCTTTCCCTGGACTATCCGGCAGACAAGCTGCACATACTCTGGATAACGGACGGCAGCAACGACCGTACCAACGAACGTCTCTCGCACTGGCCGCAAGCCACCGTGCTTTATCAGTCCCAAAGAGAGGGAAAGACCGCCGCACTGAACCGCGGCATCCGGTCTGTCACCACCCCGCTTGTGGTATTCACCGATGCCAATACACACCTCAACCGTAAAGCATTGCGCGAGATTGTACGCGCATTCGCCAATCCCAAAGTGGGCTGTGTGGCCGGAGAAAAGCGCATCGCCGTACAGGACAAACCCAACGCTGCATCCGGCGGCGAAGGCCTTTACTGGAAATACGAGTCCGCCCTCAAGAAGCTCGACTCCCGCCTCTACTCTGCCGTAGGGGCAGCCGGAGAGTTGTTTGCCATCCGTCGCGAGCTGTTCGAGGAGATGCCTGCCGACACACTGCTGGACGACTTCGTCCTCTCCTTGCGCATTGTGATGCGCGGATATACCATCGCTTATTGTGCCGATGCCTATGCCGTAGAAAACGGTTCGGCAGACATGCACGAAGAAGAAAAACGCAAAGTGCGTATCGCTGCCGGCGGCTTGCAGTCCGTCTGGCGTCTGCGTGCATTGCTCAATCCGCTGCGCTACGGTGTGTTTTCTTTTCAATACATATCCCACCGCGTACTGAGATGGTCGCTTACGCCCGTACTATTGTTCCTGCTGTTCCCCCTCAATACGATTCTCATTTTTACGTCAAACACCCCTCTGCTCTATGCCGTCATTTGGCTGCTGCAAGCACTGTTCTACTTCATGGCGAGCTGGGGGCATTACCTGTCAGCGAAACATATCAAGAATAAAATACTCTTTGTTCCTTATTATTTTCTTTTCATGAACATCAATGTTGTCCGCGGTTTCAACTACCTGCGCAAACGGCGGGGGCAGGCCGGCGGCACATGGGAAAAAGCACGGAGGGCATAAAACAAGAGAACTATGAAAAACATCCTGAAAAACGCGGAGAATGCCGAAAAGCTGCTGGAGCTGACATCGGACACCATGATTTTATTGGACAGAAACGGCATCTGCGTGGACATTGCAGTACATAACGCAGACTTGTGGTTTTTGAAAGAAAATCAGTTACTGGACAGGAATATACTCCAACTGCTACCGTCTGTTACCTACCGGCAGGTATACCCCGAATTCAAGAAAGTACTTGCATACAAGGAAGTTTCCGCCCGGAACTACGAACTGACTATCGGCAGCGAGACCTACTTCTTTAAATGTATCATGCGCCCCTACGAAGATATGGTGCTCTGCCAATACCGCGACATCACCGAACGCAGCCAGCGCAAACGGGAACTGGAAAAAAGAAACCACGAACTCAACGAAATACAGAAAGCCGCCCTTATCGGAAGATGGAAATACAATTCCGGCAGGCAATGCTTCTACTACACCGGACACTCCCGTGTAATGTGTACTGAAGAGGAACAGGAAATTCCGCTCCAGGACTACATTATGTACATCCTGCCCGAGGATAGGGAAATATTCGGCAAATGGCTGGCACAGAACCTTCAAGGCAATACGGAAAACAGCATAGACTACCGCATCCGTTTCAAGAAACGGATATTCTATATCCGCCTGAAAACCTTCTCGCACGAAATACTACCCGACGGAACCGGCATTCTGGAAGGCTACATACAGAACATCACCGACATCCAGCAACGGCGCAATGACATCACCCTGCTGACACACGCCATCAATAACTCCACCGAAGATATATTTGCCGCCCGTGAGGACGGTACGCTCGTCTTTGCCAACCGCCGTTTCCGGGAGCATCACAATATCAGCATGACGGACGACGTCAGCACACTGAACATCTACCGGATAAACACAAATGCACAGGACGAGAATTCCTGGCAAAGATTAATCAAATCACTCAGAAAGGGAGATAAACGCAACGGCTTCATCCTCTACCACCCTCTGCCCGAACACCCCGAAGTGCTGGCTATGGAAGGAAGTGCCTATTGGGTGACAAGCGACAAAGGCGAGGCCATCCTATGGGGATTCAGCCGGGACATCACCCAACGCATCAGGAACGAGCAGCAAATCAAACGGTTCAGCCAGATTCTGGACAAGACCATCGAAAACCTTCCTGCCGGTATCGTTGTCAAGGACATCCAAAGCGGCTTTAAATACCTGTACCGCAACCGCGAATCGTACAACCGCAACATTCCCCTTAAAGAGGCATTGGGCAAAGACGATTTCGACTTCTATCCCCTCGAGCTGGCACAAGAGAAGAGAAAGCAGGATGTTGAAATAGCCCGGACCGGAATCGAAAAGCACTGGATTACCGAAGAGCACGACCAGAACGGTAAATCCATCTTTCTGGACAAACGGAAGATGCGTATTGAAAGCAGCGACTTCCCACCTATCCTATTGAGTATCGAATGGGACATCACCGAAATGGAACGGATGAAACGGGAACTGCTCGTAGCCAAAGAGAAAGCGGAGACTTCCGACCAGTTGAAATCGGCTTTCCTTGCCAATATGAGCCACGAGATACGTACCCCGCTCAACGCCATCGTAGGTTTCTCCAGAATCATTGCCGAGAGCACCGACGCCGAGGAGCGGCAAGACTACTACGACATCGTGGAAGCCAACAACGAAAGGCTTCTGCAACTGATAAACGAAATCCTGGACCTCTCCAAGATTGAAGCGGGCATGGTAGAATTCACCATCACCCCGGTACGCCTGCACCCGCTCTGCAAGGAAATACACGACGCGCTGAAATTCCGCTGCCCCGAGGGTGTGGAGCTTGTTTACGAGGCCTCGGACGAGGAGATTGTCGTTGAAGGCGACAAGAACCGCATCTTCCAGGTAATATCGAACCTTATCGGAAATGCCTTCAAATTCACCACAAGCGGCAGCGTCGGCTACGGATACCGCCGCAAAGGAAACGGAATAGAATTTCACGTCAGCGACACCGGCATCGGCATCGAAACCGACAAACTGGCAAGGGTCTTTGAACGCTTTGTAAAGGTGAATAACTTTGCGCAAGGCACGGGACTGGGCTTGTCTATCTGCAAAACCATTATCGAACGACTGGGCGGAACCATCTCCGTCAGTTCGGAAGTGGGAAAAGGAACGACCTTTACCTTTACCCTGCCCCTGACAGAAGGCAAAAGGGAAACGGCGGAAGAACAGAACCCTCTATCCGAAGCCGGTTTCAACACTCCCGGCAATGCAGAAACAAGAAACAATACTTGCGGCCCTGATGAAGAAACACACGAACACCAAGCGACACAAACATCCGGAGCGTCCCGGGACACCCGGAAGCCCACTATCCTGATAGCCGAAGATACGGACAGCAACTACGTCCTTGTCAAAGCAATATTAGGAAAGTCGTACCATCTGGAACGCGCCAAGGACGGCATGGAAGCCGTAACCATGTTCGAGGAGCTGCATCCGGATTTAATTCTGATGGATATGAAAATGCCCAACCTCAGCGGACTGGACGCAACGAAAATCATTCGCGAGCTTTCGCCCGGGATACCCGTCATTGCCCTCACCGCCTATGCCTACGAGCATGACAGACAGGCGGCTCTCGATGCAGGATGCAATGATTTCCTGACAAAGCCCTATACGCAGGAGATATTGAAAGAACTGATCAATAAATACCTGAAACAAACAGGTGTGTCAAGTCCCGGATAAGCCTTGACACACCTGTACCAATCATTATGCAAAGATATCGCTCCGCTGGATATACGCTATGACGTCTCCCTTATTGACGTTGGCGCCTTGCTGGGCGCATACTTCCACAACACGGCCCGTAAAACCGGTCATTATCTTTTCGTACTCGCCCCACGGTGTAGAGACATAGCAGAATACCTCGTCGTGCTGATACTTACGTCCGATAAACGGCGCGGAAGACGGACCCTCCACGGATACCTCCCAAAGCACCTGCCCTTTGGACGGGGCTATGATAGGATCGGCTTTGGCGCGTTTCAGCTTCTTTATCTCCTCTTCCGAATATCCGCTCTTTGCCATGGAAGCGTCCTTTACACGCTCCAGCTCGTCGCGGAAACGCTTCTTGGCAACGCCCGACTTATAGTCACGGTACTGCCGGTCGTGCATAGCCAACTCGAAGAGCTCCTCATCGTCCTCGCCATACTCCCAGCCGTTTTCGTCCATCTCCTTGCGGTATTCGTCCAGAGCATCCGGATAGTTGGACTGCGGGTCTGTGTCGACAAATTCGTAACCTTTGGATTTGGCAAGCTCTACGATTTCGGGAGCCAGCTTACCCGGCAGGCGTCCGCTCTTGCCCAAAATCATATCCCACGTATGGTTGTCAATCATCGTCCAGCGTTCTTCGCCTTTCACTAGTTGCATCACGTTCATCAGCGCCACGTTCTTGACGTACTGGCTGAACGGAGTCACCAAAGGCGGGTAACCCAGCTTGGGCCATACATATTCCACTTCATCGAAAAGCATTACCAGCAGGTCGTCTATGCTGAGTTCGGGCTGGTTCTTGCTTTTCAGTATCAGGTTGATGCCGGAGTGCACGCCTTTCAGGTCTGCCATCATGGAACCCATCATACCGCCCGGAAGCCCGCACTTCAGGAGCAGGGATGACATATGCTTGTTGGTGGGGTCCATAAAGTAACCGAGGAAATCGTCTATGAATTCCTGCGTCATGGCACGGGCTTTCATATAGGCTTTCATGTTGATGTCGGGCACCTGGAAGCCTTTGTCGCGCAGCATGGCCTGTACGGAAATAACGTCCGGATGCACCTTTCCCCATGACATGGGCTCCATAGCCACATCTATTATATCGGCGCCGTTCTCGCATACTTCAAGGATGGATGCCATTGAAAGCCCCGGACCGCTATGTCCGTGATACTGTATCAGTACATCGGGATGCTTCTCCTTGATAGCCTTCGTCAGCTCGCCCAGCATACCCGGACGGCCGATGCCTGCCATATCCTTCAAACAGATTTCGGGTGCTCCCGCCTCAATGAGCTGGTCGGCAATGTGTGCATAGTACTCTACCGTATGCACGGGCGAATGGGTGATACAGAGCGTTGCCTGCGGTATCATGCCTGCTTCAAGCGCATAGCGGATAGAGGGGATGATGTTGCGCGTTTCGTTCAGTCCGCAGAAAATACGGGTGATGTCCACACCTTGTGCATGCTTTACCTTATACATCAGGCGGCGCACATCGGCGGGAACGGGATACATACGCAGCGCATTCAGTCCGCGGTCGAGCATGTGGGTCTGTATGCCTGCATCATTAAAGGGTTTGGTAAAGGCACGTACTGCCTTGTTGGGGTTCTCGCCATAGAGAAGGTTCACTTGTTCGAAAGCTCCGCCGTTGGTCTCGACCCGGGCAAAACAGCCCATTTCGATTATCAACGGTGCGATGCGTACCAACTGGTCTACTCGCGGCTGGTATTTACCGGACGACTGCCACATATCTCGGTAAACAAGACTGAATTTGATTTCCTTTTTCATTGTAATAGGTAATTAGCTATTTGTTCACTCGGTTAACTTGATATATACAAATATAAAGGATTATTCTGACATATAGTCAAAATAACCCCATAAATATTCACTTGAAAGATATGTTTTATATCATTTGGTAAATTGGGAAATAGAAAATTGAGGAACAAGGGATGCAACGTTTGACTTGAGACATCCAAAGTGGCACTTTAGAAGTCTAAAGTACTACTTGGCGATTCTAAAGTACTACTTTAGACTGCCCGTATCGCACCCTGTCTTTTGCGGCCTCTTTCTCTCTACACTTTTTCTTTCACCTCACCGCTATTTTCCTCTTTTTATCCGTCACACAGCCCGCTATGCTCCTCAGAGAAACAGCACCCAAAAACTTACTGGGCAGAAACCGGACAGGCACTAAATGAAGTCCTTCAATTCTTCCTGCAGTTTCTGTCTTGTAAAGAAGATGCGGCTTTTTACCGTTCCGAGGGGGAGTCCGAGGCGTTCGGCTATTTCGCGGTATTTGAATCCGGAAACATGCATGGAGAAGGGTACTTTATAATCACGCGGCAATGAGTTGACGATGCGGTGCATTTCTTTCAGGTCGTATGCGCCTTCGGTGCTGGCAAAGCCGGAGTCCTGCGGCATGCTCAGATGATACTGGTTATCGGTCTGGTCTACAAAAGTCTGTTCACGGACTATCTTCCGGTAGTTATTTATAAAGATGTTACGCATAATGGTATACATCCATCCTTTAAAGTTGGTATCAGGTTCGTATTTATCCTCATTGTCCAAGGCTTTAAGAGAGGTCTCCTGCAACAAATCATTCGCTTCTTCCCGATCGGCCGTTAATTTGTATGCAAAGCGAAGCAGTTCTTCTTGCACGGCAAGTAAATCTTTTCTAAAACTGTAAGTATTCATACTTTGCTAATTTTTTAAAATGGTTAATATTCGTTTCGGTTTAGTGGTTGCAAGTATACGGAAGTTTCCAAGCCCCGAGGGTTGGAATACGGGTATTCTTTGGGGTGAAAACTATCATTTGACAGATTTCACCCCTTATTTTGACAGTTTTCGGGTGAGATAAAGCGGCTGGTTCTCAGCAGGAAGTACAATTTTGACTATAAATGAAGTACGATTTTGGATATAATTTATGACAATATTACCATAAGATAAACTAAATACAGCTATATGAGTGATGAGAGAGAAGGAATAAGGTCACCCCTCTTTCTCCTGCCCTTCCTCATCGTTGCCCGAGAGTATGGGCAGGCAAATCTTATATTTCACGGCCAGAATACGGGTGATGAACACGGATATTCCACCTATCACCTGGCAGCCGTAAGATTGCATGCCGGCAAGCCCGCAAAGCCAATACATTGTACCGCCCACTACGCACGCCATCGCATAAATCTCCTTACGGAATATGAGCGGTATCTCATTGATAAACACATCGCGTATCACACCGCCCGCGGCTCCGGTGATGCTGCCCATGATAATGGCCACCCAGAAAGGATAGCCCAGCGCCAGGCTCTTGCCCACGCCCACCACCGTAAACAGTGCCAGACCGATGGTGTCGAATATAAAGAATGTATTGTGCAGATGGATAAGGTGCTTTCCGAAGAAGATAACCCACAGCAATGCCAGTCCGGTACATATCAGATAAATAGGGTCGGTCATCCAGCCGGGAGTCACATCGAGCAGCAGGTCGCGTATCGTACCGCCGCCGATGGCGGTTACGAAACCCACGACGTAAGCGCCGAACCAGTCGAAACGTTTCGCCGAAGCCAGCCGTATGCCGCTGATGGCGAAAGCAAATGTACCGATAAAGTCGAGTATCTGAACAAATGTTGGCATGAGAGCATTTCTTTTTTTTGCAAAGTAACAAATAATTTCCCTAAGAAAGTGTATTTTTGTCCCGCCAATTTATATCAGCAATGAAAATAACCATCGTATCGGGCGCACGCCCCAATTTTATGAAAATCGCCCCCCTCTGCCGCGCCATAGACGCAGCCAGAGAGGCAGGTAAAAATATATCCTATCGCATAGTCTACACCGGACCGCAGGACGACACCACCCTGGACGCCTCGCTCTTCTCCGACCTTGCCATGCGCAAGCCCGATGCCTATCTGGGCATCAGCGGACGCGACCACTCCCAGGTGGCAGCCGCCATCATGCTGGCCTTCGAGCGGGAGCTCGACGAACACCCCGCCCAAGTGGTGCTTGTGGTGGACGACATGACCGCCACCATGAGCTGCGCCATCGTAGCCAAGAAGCGCGGACTGAAGGTGGCGCACGTCATAGCCGGCACGCGCTCGTTCGACATGAACATGCCGCGTGAGGTCAACCGCACGATTGTAGACGCCATCTCCGACTATCTCTTCACCGCCGGCATGGTGGCCAACCGTAACCTCAACCAGGAGGGCATGATACCGGAGTATATCCACTACGTAGGCAATATCCTCATCGACACCATCCGCTACAACCGCCACCGCCTTGTACAACCGCTCTGGTTCTCCAGCCTCGGACTGCGCAAGGGCAACTATCTCCTGCTCACCCTGAACCGCCACGACCTGCTGGAAAAGAAAGCCGTACTCGGTTCCCTGATGCAGACAGTGGCCGAAAAAGCGGGCGATATGCCCATCGTAGCCCCCATACACCCGTACGTGGAGCGTGCCGTAAAATCATTGGGACTTGACATGCCCAGCCTGCACATCCTGCCGCCTCAAAGCTACCTGCACTTCGGCTTCCTCATCAACCAGGCCAAAGGTATCGTGACCGACTCCGGCAACATAGCCGAAGAAGCCACCTTCCTCGATGTGCCCTGCATCACGCTCAACACCTATGCCGAGCATCCCGAAACCTGGCGCATCGGAACCAACGAGCTTGTCGGGGAGAACTCCTTTGCCCTCTCCGCCGCCCTCGACCAACTGCTGCACGGCGAATGGAAGCACACCACCCTGCCCGACCGCTGGGACGGACGTACAGCCGAGCGTATTGTACAGACGTTGATAAACGGGGAGAAGCTATAAGACCCGCGTTCGGAAAACCGCATAAAAAAGGAGATGTGCCCATACAAAAAAAATGCTGGTCCGGCACATCTCCCCACACTAAACACAGTACTGTAAAAAAGAAGAATAGTTTAAGCAAGTCTGTCCATATATTATCATTCGGAGTCATTCCGTATCGTACGTTACCGTACGGCAAGACAAAAGTATCCAATTATACCAAAGGCTCAAAGTTCCAATCCGCCCCATTCTTCCTATACGGCACAAATCCCGACCTATCCTGCCGATATTGATAAATAAAAGGAAGAAAAAGGCAGTGTTCTCCTGTCGGCTCATCACCTTGCCCATTCCTCCGCCTCTTAAACATCCCTCTCATTCTTTAAAATATATTTGCTTCTTGATTAACAGTAAATTGTTAACTTTGCAGCTTGATTATGAAACGTATGAAACGACTATATAACATTACCCTCATCCTCTTGCTTTTACTATTCGCCTCTGCCGGCGCATCAGCACAGATAAGAGGCGTTATAACGGACTCACTCACCCACGAACCGTTGATGTACATCACCGTGCAATACGAAGGAAAAGGCGTAGGAGGCATCTCCAATGCCGAGGGAGAGTATCAGGTGGAGACACGCAAGGGGTGGAATGAGCTGACCTTTTCCGCCATCGGCTACATCACCAAGAAAGTGAAGTTCGCCCCTGGTACGAAAGTGCTCAACGTGGCGCTGGCGCCTGCCGATGTGATGCTTTCCGAAGTCGTCGTCAAGCCCAAGAAAGAGAAGTATTCGCGCAAGAACAATCCTGCCGTGGAGTTTATGAAGAAGGTCATCGAGCACAAAAAAGCCCTGAAGCTCGAGGAGAACGACTTCTACCAGTACCAGAAGTACGAAAAGATGAAGATGTCCATCAACGACGTCACGCCGGAGAAAATGGAGAAAGGCATCTACAAGAAATTCTCTTTCTTCAAGGACCAGGTGGAAGTGTCGCCCAAGACCAACAAGATGATTCTGCCCATCTCCATCAAGGAGACGGCTTCCAGAACCATCTACCGCAAAAGTCCCAAGAGCGAGAAGACCATCATCGAGGGTATGAACTCCAACGGTATCGAGGAGTTCTTCAACACGGGCGATATGTTAGGTACTATCCTTACCGATGTCTTTTCCGACGTCAACATCTACGACGATGACATCCGCCTGCTGCAACGCCGCTTCGTAAGCCCTATCGGACGCGGAGCCATCAGCTTCTATAAGTTCTACCTGATGGACACCCTCATGGTGGACAAGCAGGAGTGCGTACACCTCACCTTCGTGCCGCAGAACCCGCAGGACTTCGGTTTCACGGGACATCTGTACGTAGTGAAGGACTCCACCTATGCCGTAAAGAAAGCCGTGATGAACCTGCCCAAAAAGACGGGCGTCAACTTCGTGGAGAACCTCGACATCGTGCAGCAGTTTGAGCAACTGCCCGACAGCAACTGGGTGCTCACCGACGACGACATGACCGTGGAGCTCGCCCTGATGAAAGGCATACAAGGCCTGGAAGTGCAGCGCACCACCAAGTACAGCGACTATAAATTCGACGAGATAGAACCCCGCCTGTTCCGCCTGAAAGGCAGCGTCATCAAGGAAGCCAACATGCTTGCCAAGAGCGACGAATACTGGGCCAAAGTGCGCCAGGTGCCGCTCACCAAAAAGGAAAGTTCCATGGACGTGTTCATGAACCGCATCGAGCAGATTCCGGGCTTCAAGTACGTCATCTTCGGTGCAAAGGCGCTTATCGAGAACTTCGTGGAGACGGGCAGCAAGAAGCACCCCAGCAAGTTCGACTTCGGCCCTATCAACACCATGATTACCAGCAACTACGTGAACGGAACCCGTTTCCGTCTCAGTGGCATGACCACCGGTAACCTGCATCCGCACTGGAGCTTCAGCGGTTACGGCGCCTACGGCACGCGCGACAAGAAGTGGTTCTACTCCGGACAGGCCGCCTACTCCTTCAACAAGCGCGAGTACGTCCTTTGGGAATTTCCCAAGCACTACCTCGCCTTCCAGTACACCTACGATGTGATGTCTCCTATGGACAAGTATCTGGCTACGGACAAGGACAATATGTTCGTGGGCTGGAAATGGACTACCGTAGACCAGATGTCGTACATGCGCGACGCCACCCTGACCTACGAACTGGAAACCAATACCGGCTTCTCCGTCAAGGCCATGGCGCGCCACCGCAACGACCAGCCCGCCGGCATGCTGCAATACTGGAAGAACAACGGCACTACCCCCGGCGAATGGGACGAGAAGAATACCCTGGTGCACGACATCACCACCACCGAACTCGGAGTGACCCTGCGCTACTCTCCCGGCGAAACGTTTGTCAACACCAAGCAACGCCGTGTTCCCGTGTCGCTGGACGCCCCCACGTTCACCCTCTCGCACACCGTCGGTCTGAAAGGCGTGCTGGGCGGCGAATACAACTTCAACCTCACGGAAGCCAGCATCCGTAAACGTTTCTGGTTCGGTTCGTGGGGCAAGCTGGACGTTACCGCCCGTGCCGGCGCGCAGTGGAACACCGTTCCTTTCCCGCTGCTGAACCTGCCCATGGCGAACCTATCATACATCACCCAGAATAACGAATCGTTCAACCTCATCGACAACATGGAGTTCCTGAACGACCGCTACGCCTCGCTCGCCCTCAGCTACGACATGAACGGGAAGCTCTTCAACCGCATCCCCCTCATCAAAAAACTGAAATGGAGAGAGATGTTCCGCATCCGCGGCATGTGGGGCACGCTGACAGACAAGAACAACCCCTACAAAAGCAGCAACCCCGACCTCTTCCTCTTCCCGATGCGCGACGGCGTGCCCACCAGCCATGTCATGGGCAAGACCCCTTACATTGAAGCCAGCGTAGGCATCTACAACATCTTCAAGCTGCTGCATATAGAATATGTGCGCCGCCTCACCTATACCGACATCCCGGGGGTGAAGAAAGGCGGAGTGCGCTTTATGATATTGATGATATTTTAGTTAGTGATTAGTGATTAGTGATGAGCGAGGAGCGGTTATATGGGAGAGGGAATATTAAAAAACAAATCAATGAACTTTGCTATACGCATTGTGAATTTATATAATTTCTTGAATGAAACCAAACAGGAAAGAATTATGTCTAAACAAATACTAAGAAGCGGTACATCTGTGGGAGCCAATATCAGGGAAGGGCAATTTGCCGAGTCCCCAGCCGACTTTATACACAAATATTCCGTTGCTCAAAAGGAATGTTCAGAAACCCTATACTGGCTCGAATTGCTAAATAAAACAAACTACATCACCACAGAGCAATATGTGTCCTTGGATACCGATTGTACGGAACTGATGAAGATGATAACCTCTTCCATCATCACCCGTAAAAAGAATCTGCCCCCTAATCACTAATCACTAATCCCTAATCGCTAACCCCATGCAACCTTTAGCAGAAAGACTCAGACCCAAGACATTAGACGAATATATCGGGCAGAAGCACCTGGTGGGACCGGGGGCTGTGCTTCGTAAGATGATTGATGCGGGACGTATCTCCTCGTTCATTCTGTGGGGCCCGCCGGGAGTGGGTAAGACGACGCTGGCGCAGATTATAGCCAATAAGCTGGAGACGCCGTTCTACACACTCAGTGCCGTGACCAGCGGGGTGAAGGATGTGCGCGATGTGATAGACCGCGCCAAAAGCAACCGCTTCTTCTCGCAGGCAAGCCCGATACTGTTCATTGACGAAATCCACCGTTTCAGCAAGTCGCAGCAGGACTCGCTGCTGGGCGCTGTGGAGCAGGGAACGGTGACGCTGATAGGCGCCACCACCGAGAACCCCTCGTTCGAAGTGATCCGCCCGCTGCTCTCCCGCTGCCAGCTCTACGTACTGAAATCACTGGAGAAGGACGACTTGCTGGAACTGCTCCAGCGCGCCATAACCACGGATGTGCAACTGAAAGAACGGCAGATAGAGCTCAAGGAGACTACCGCCATGCTCCGCTACAGCGGCGGCGATGCCCGCAAACTGCTTAATATCCTCGACCTCGTGGTGCAGTCCGAAACCGCAGACCCCGTTGTCATCACCGACGAGATGGTGACCGAACGCCTCCAGCAGAATCCCCTCGCCTACGACAAAGACGGGGAGATGCACTACGACATCATCTCCGCCTTTATCAAGTCCATCCGCGGCAGCGACCCGGACGGAGCCATTTACTGGCTGGCACGCATGGTAGAGGGCGGTGAAGACCCTGCTTTCATAGCCCGCCGTCTCGTTATCTCCGCCTCCGAGGATATCGGGCTGGCAAACCCCAACGCACTGCTGCTGGCCAACGCCTGCTTCGATACCATCATGAAAGTGGGCTGGCCCGAAGGACGCATCCCGCTGGCGGAGACGACCATCTACCTCGCCACCAGTCCCAAGAGCAACTCGGCCTATATGGCCATCAACGATGCACTCGAACTGGTGCGGCAAACCGGCAACCTGCCTGTTCCCCTGCACCTGCGCAACGCCCCCACCAAACTGATGAAACAGCTTGGCTATGGCGACAACTATAAATATGCCCACGACTACCCCGGCAACTTCGTGCGCCAGCAGTTCCTGCCCGACGAACTGAAAGACCGCCGCATCTGGGAGCCGCAAGCAAATGCCGCCGAACAAAAGCATAAAGAAAGGATGCAGGCCCTGTGGGGAAAGGAAAGATTTTAGAAATGGAAATTCTGCAGAACAACATTAGAAACAACTTATAATAACACTTATGAAAATAGTAGTCCTCGACGGCTATGCCGCCAACCCCGGAGACCTCTCCTGGGACGAACTGAAGAGCCTGGGCGAATGTACCGTTTACGACCGTACCGCCCCTGCCGAAGTGCTTGAACGTGCTGCCGGAGCAGACATCCTGCTGACGAACAAAGTAGTGCTCGATGCAACAACCATCGCAGCCCTGCCCCAGTTGAAATACATCGGCGTACTTGCCACCGGATACAACATCATTGATACCGCCGCTGCCAAAGAACGGGGTATCACGGTCACCAACATCCCGGCATACAGCACCCCGTCCGTTGCGCAGATGGTTTTTGCCCACATCCTCAACATCACCCAACGGGTGCAGCACTACACCGACGAGATACACAAAGGCCGTTGGACCAACAGCCCCGATTTCTGCTTCTGGGACACTCCGCTCATCGAACTGAGTGGCAAGAAAATCGGTATCATCGGTCTTGGGCAAACCGGCTACAACACCGCCCGCATCGCCATCGGCTTCGGCATGGAAGTACATGCATACACATCCAAATCGCCTTTCCAGCTTCCTCCCGAAATCAAAAAAACGGAGCTCGACGAACTTTTTGTCAACTGCGACATCATCAGCCTGCACTGCCCCCTCACCGACTCCACTCGTGAACTGGTCAATGCCGCCCGCTTGAAACAGATGAAGCCCAACGCCATCCTCATCAACACCGGACGCGGTCCGCTGGTCAACGAACAAGACCTTGCCGATGCACTGAACAACGGAACCATCTTTGCCGCCGGACTGGATGTGCTCTCACAGGAACCTCCCCGTGCCGACAACCCGCTGCTCACCGCCCGGAACTGCTACATCACCCCGCACATAGCCTGGGCAAGCGCCGCAGCACGCGAACGCCTCATGCAAATCATGCTGGATAATATAAAAGCTTTCTTGGACGAAAAGCCGATTAATTCAGTAATAAAATAACCAGCAAAAGGGTGTGACGAAAGCTCCGGCAAGCTTGTAGCCGGGGCTTTCGCCACACTTTTATAAAACACACCCGCGTTAATCATGGGAAAAACCGCCGTCAAAGGTCTATTTCATCTGATACTGATAGCTACCACATTTGCACTAGCTGTTGTCACCATCATCGCATCCCGTTCCGGGCATTACCATCCGGAACATTCCACCATCATGCCCTTGCTGGGACTTGCCGTACCGGTACTGCTGGTATCCTGCCTGATTGTTGCCCTCTGCTGGGCATTGGCACACAGGAAATGGGCGTTCGTCACGCTGACGGCTTTCTTCTTCAATTGGGAATACCTTACAGCTGTTATCCGTTTCGGTTCTCCCCAGGAAGTACCCGCCATCGCACCGGCACCGAACCGACAAGGCGAAAACAGCGATTACCTCACCGTAGCCACCTACAACGTTCATAACTTCGGAAACGAAATTACCGGCTACTCCTGCAAGCAGATTGCCAAGTACATGCAGCAACAACACGTCGATGTACTCTGCTTTCAGGAATTCGGCGAAAACAAACACTTCACGGCAGACAGTCTGCGTCGTGCCCTTTCCCACTGGCAATATGCCATTATCCCTGCAGACGACTCCATCCGCGGCATTCTCCCCATTGCCGTATTCAGCCGCTACCCGCTTATCGGCGGACGTTTCATCACCTACCCTCACAGCGCCAATTGCAGCATGCTGTGCGACATCATTCTGAATACAGATACCATCCGCTTGCTGAACAATCACCTGCAAACTACCAGTGTCAGCCAGAACCGTAAAAAATGGGAACGCGAACTTGCCACCGACAATACACGCCGTGAAGCGCAAGCCGTACAGGATGCAGCGGAAACCCTGCATGAAAACTTCGTGAAACGCGCTTTCCAGACCGACAGCATCTGTCAGCTCGCCACTGCCAGCCCTCACCCCGTACTGGTGTGCGGAGACTTCAACTCCCTACCCTCATCCTACACCTATCACCGGCTCTCCGAGAGCCTCAAGGACGGCTTCAAGACAGGCGGACACGGCTACATGTATACCTACCGTTACGGCAAGCGCATGCTACGCATCGACTATGCCTTCCACTCACCGGAGCTGGAATGCACCGACTACTACTCTCCCAATCTGGATTTATGCAGTGACCACAACCCGGTGATATTTACGGTGAAGTATTAAAAGAGGATTTTAAACACCATCCCACTCTGCCATACCGTATTTCCTCTTACGCTCAAGGTACAATAAAAAAATAGAGCTGCCCCGGTTTCCCGGAACAGCTCTACCGTAAAAATAAACATGAACAAAAATATCCTTAGAACGTCAAGCGGATACCCACCTGAGCATGCCAGCGTGAGGAAACATCGCTCTTGGTGATTTCGGACTTGTTGTAAATATAGTTAGGAGTGGTCTGACCGTCCACCGTTGTCAGTTTCGTAACGGAAATCGGTGAAAGGTTATAGAGTGAACCATAGGTTGCTCCCCACTTCTTGTTCAGCATATTGGCAAAGTTGATGATGTCGAAAGTAAATTCCAGTTTGCCCAACCCCTTAGGATTATAGATGGTCTGAGCCAGGTGGAGATTGATTTCATGCTCCCACTTGGTGAGGTTGGAGTTACGCTCGGCATACTGTCCGCGATGCTCCTTGGCATAAGCGTCACCTTCAATCCACTGCTTGAAAGCTTGGCGGCTTTCTTCGGCAGTCATGGTTACCTCTCCCTTTTTGTTTGTAGCATCCACGAACTTCATCTTATCCAACTCTTCGTCAGTCGGAATATACAGCAGGGAGTTACCCTTCTGTCCGTCGCCGTTGAAGTCGGAAGTTTCATTCATGGTCAGGCTGTAACGGTTTCCGGAGAATCCGTTGTAGATAACAGAGATAGAAGTGCTCATCCAGTTGTTCCAGTATTTCGGAGTAGTATAAGCCACCTGAGCCATTACGCGGTGAGGAATATCGAACTTGGAGAAACCCAGTTCATTACCGCTGTTGGTGTCGCGGGAGTAGTTGTACTTCCAGTTAGAGTAGGCAACGGAAGAAGTTCCGTCGTTTACAGACTTGGAGTGTCCGAAGGTATAAGATGCAGACATGTCAAGACCGAACCCGAAGTGTTTCTCCAACAAGGCCGAAAGAGCATAGCTATAACCCTTGTTTGTATTCTTCAGGTTGATAATAGAGTAATAGTCACCCGCCTGTACCTTATAAGAAGGAGAAGCGGAAGCCTCTACACCCGGAACGGCATACACCTGTCCGTTTTCCACAAGAGCAAGATTCTCGAAGAATACATTATTCATGGTCTTGGAGTAAACACCCTCGAGAGTCATCTTCACATCACCCGGCAAGAACTGTTCCCAAGCCAGATTGGCACGCAACACCTGCGGATACTTGAACTTCTTGTCGGTAGTCACGATATCCTGCTTCATGCTTCCTGTAGCGGCAGCCAGCGGATTATCCTTGTATTCTCCCAATGAAGGAGCTTCATTGGTATCATTCTTGCCCGATTCATCCTTGGGCTGGAGAGTAGTACCCTTCTGTTCCATACCCGTATTGTTGAACGAGTTACTGAGCCATACAAACGGAACACGTCCGGTAAAGATACCTACACCACCGCGGATAAGCGTGCGGTGTTCTTCGTCGGTATACCAGCTAAAGCCCACACGCGGTGAAACCATCAGCTTGGCACTCGGAGTTTCGCCTACGCGCACACCCATATTACGTCCGGCTGCAAAGTCGTTGAAAGTAGGATTCACAGTAGGTTTGTTGAACAGCAGAGGAATATCGAAACGGATACCGTAGGTGAAGTTGAAGTCTCTTGACACTATCCATTTGTCCTGAGCGTAGAAACCGAACTGACCAGCTTTCATAACAGGAGCATATTTCAGGTTACCACCCGTCATGTCGGGGTCGCTGTACTTATAAGTAAACTTGTAGGGCTTGTCTTGCAGGAAGTGATCCAAAGAGTTATAGTACCATGCACCTTCCGAAGCCTGGATAAACAAGTTGCTGATTTTGTAGATTTCGTTGTGAGTACCGAACGTCAGTGTATGGTTGCCAAGGTACCAAGAGAGGTTATCCTCAAAGCTATACACATCCTGATTCAGCTTGTTGGCACCGGAAGAGAACTCTGTACCGATATTGGCTGTAATCTTAGTTTCACCGTCACCGCCTGTGACATTGCTGATTTGCACGCAAGGACCTGCATATTCCGTATCGCGGAAGTCACGGACAAACGTACCCGATGCACGCAACTCGTTGTAGAGGTTATCTCCCAAACGGGAGTTCAACTCGGCCACTACCGAATTCATCTTGTTGTTCATGCGATAACCGCTGTTGCCGAAATAGTAAGTGGTGGAATTTGCTCCGTACACATCTTTATAAGAGTTGTTGTGCTGGTAGCGTACGGCAAGTTTATGCTTTTCGCTGATATTCCAGTCCACACGTGCCAGAAGACCGAAAGATTTCTGTTCGATATCACGTTCACCGTAAGTTTCTTCTATACCGGTGAGCTTCTTGTATTGGTCGGCAATCAGCTTGGCAGTGGTGCTGGTGATGTAATTAGTGGTATATCCCGGATAAGTGCTTGAGGGATAGCTGTTCTTCTTACCTTCTGCACTGACAAAGTAGAACAGTTTGTTCTTGATAATGGCACCACCCAACGTACCACCGTAGGTACGGTCGAACTGCTGGGACATCGGCGACTTCTCATAACCGCGTACGGCGCTATACTTGCCATACATGTTCTGGTTGTTGAAATAAGTGTAAGCTGAACCGTGGGTTTCGTTCGTACCCTGCTTGGTGATGGCGTTGATGCCACCGCCCGTAAATCCGCTTTGGCGAACGTCGTAGGGAGCCACCACTACCTGAATTTCCTGAATGGCATCCATAGAGATAGGATTGGCGCCTGTCTGAGCACCGTTCGTGCCACCGGCAGAAAGACCGAACACGTCGTTGGCCACCGTACCGTCAATCTGGAAACTGTTGTAACGGTTGTTGGAGCCTACGAAAGTGATACCGCCGTTTTTGGAAGTCATAGCCAACGGACTGTTCTTCACGATGTCGTAGATGTTACGGTCTACGGTCGGAGTGTTTTCAATGGCGTTGGCAGAGAAGTTGGTAGCAGCACCGCTTTGTGTTTTGGCATCGGCTACGACAACCACTTCATCCAGCAATTCCGAACTGGGATGCATTTTTACGTTTTGTGTATAAGTGTTACCCAATTCCAGCATGATACCGGTGAACACTGCGCTCTGATAACCTACATAAGACACCGTAAGCTTGTACGGGCCACCCGTACGCATACCCTGAATCGTATAACGTCCATCCACATTGGTGATAGCACCGTACTGTGTACCGGAAGGCTCATGAACGGCAATAATCGTCGCTCCGATTACCGTTTCACTCTGTTCGTCGGTCACCTTACCGCTGATAGCGGAAGTCGTAACCTGCGCATTTACGCCCACAGCCGTCAGAACCAGCATAAACGTAAAAATAAGTCTTAATACTTTTAACATAATAGTTTTTAATTGGTTTCTTAAAATGTTATATTTTCGAAAACATTGGCAAAGATAAGCAAAATAATATATAAATACATTACAATCATGCTACATTTTTTAAGAATTGAGTCTACAGCTATCCAGATACAACATATAACGTAAAAAACTATTCCACACATGGCAATACCACCGCAAACCGGCTTCCCCGCCCTATTTGCGACTCCACTTCGATACGCCCGCCCAACTTTTCTGCTATAGCCTTGCAGATAGCAAGCCCCAATCCCACACCTTGCGAAAACTCACTGCGCTTGTAGAAACGGGCGAAAATCATCTCCTGCTCCTCTTTCGGAATACCGATTCCGGTATCTTCCACGTAAATGCTCACCTCGTTGGTAGCAGGCCGGTAGATGTATCCCAACTTGATGTAGCCTTGGGGCGTGAATTTATTGGCATTGTTCAGAAAGTTCGTAATGACCTGCGTCAGCCGTATGCAGTCCACGTTCACAAAGACATCCCTGTCGGAGAAATCCGTGACAAACTCCAGTGGCGGGTTAATCAGCACACTATGTGTCTGGTAAATCGTTTCGAGCAGATGATGAACACTCTCCCGGCACAGGTCGAAAGACATGTTTGCAGTCTCCATGCGCGAGAGCTGCAGTACATCGTCCACCAGTTTCAGCAGCAGTTTGGTATTGGTGTTGATGATGCCTGCATACTCCTGCTTCTCCGCTCCGGACAGCTCCGGATCGTACACCAGCAGATTGGCAAAACCCGCTATGGCATTGAGAGGTGTACGTATCTCATGGCTCATGTTGTTCAGGAACGACTGTTTCAGTTCGGCATGCTCTGCCAGACGACGGGCACGTATCAGTTCCTCTTCATGGTCCTTGATGTCCTGAATGTTCTGCAACACTCCAGTAATGATATGCCTGCCGCCTGTGGTTGCAGACAGCGTACTGTAACGCAGTTCCCACCATTCGTATCCCTCTTCTGTGAAATCGAAGCGGTACTGCCCTTTGTGGCTGCGCACAGTTTCCGACGCACGATAATTGCGGTAGAACCGTCCCCGGTCGTCAGGATGGATAAAATCCATTATCTCGTCCAAAGTGATACGCTCACGCGGGTGATGGATAACCTCATAGAAGTGCGCGTCGCAGATAATCCCCTCACCTTCCATACGCCATACGTATGTGGAACTTCCACTGATGGCAAGTGCCAGCGTCTCGTGCTCGTAACGCAGGGAGTGCAGTGCCTCGTGTTTACGCCTGCGCTCCACGGAAAGACTTCGAATGAGGAAACCTATCAGCAACAACAGAAGCAGACCGAAAAGGGATGCCATATATAATAAGGTGTAACGGTAACGCTCCGTAAAGGGCATGTACATTATGGTGTATTCCTTGGGAATACAGCTCAGAGGAATACCGTAGCGTTGCAACACGTGCCAGTTCACCACGTACCGTTTGGCACAGTACCTCACTTGCTCGGCAGGCATCCTTCCCCGAAGACGTTCGGCGATACCCTGCCCCATATCATCCAGTTGCGTTTCAATAGTGGCGAAATAACCGCCCAAAGCATAGTCCGACAGACCAAAGCCTTTATTTACCGTCGCGAAGCAAGGATTTTGAAAGAAACTGGCAGAGTGCACGGTTATGAAGTTACGGTGGGTGAAAAGGCATAGCGTGCGGCTGCCATATCCCGTCCACGCCACTTGGGTAAGTGAGAGCGAGTCGCTGTTGAGACGAACAATGGCTGTAGTGTCGAAACGTTCGTTTTCCCAGTTCACGCCGGGAACCAAGGACGGCAGATCATCGCCCAACTTCCGGTGAGTCGAAACGTGCATGCCCACCCGTCCGCAGTAAATCTCGTAGCCTTGTCCGTCGAACTGCGTCATGAGGTCCTCCCATATGAAGCGGTCGAGCACATTGTTACGGTTTATCACGCACACACGGGATTTGCCCATGATACGCTCCAGCATACGTACGGTATTCAGATAGTCGGGAGCATCGGCATAGCCCGTCACATTGGGATAGCGTTCCAACAGTTGGCGATTGGGATAATTCACGCCGCTGAACACCACAGGCAAGTCGTGCAACAAAGGATTGCCGCAGGCCATGAGCGAGTAAGTGGCCTGATCATCCAGCACTGCCACAAGATGGGCGCCCCAGCGGGTAAAATCATCAATGAAATCCGAACAGAACTCCTCTTCCTTATCGGACAGCAGACCGTCGCAGTTCAGGAAATATTCGCGGAAATCGCAGGACAAGCCGCGCTTTGCCAATGCTTCACATAGCAACCGACGGGTGCGCTCCGCATCCGGATACCCCTCTTCGTAGGAGTGGACAAGAGCTATCTTATACTGCCTGGTATAAGGCTTATGCCCGCATCCCGACAGGCAAAGCAGAATTAGCCAGCAAGGCAACAGGATAGCTATTGTCTTTATGTTCATTTTGTTTGTTCTTCTTTTGCACTTGCCAAGATAGTAATACATACCGGAAACAAATTGTATTGAATATCGTTGATATTATAAAATAAAAAAAACATTGCCGCTTTTATTTTTGAATGCCCTGCACCATACTTGCCGAGATGTCAACAGTATGTCATCATCTACCACCGCCTTTTCTTCCTGCAGGCTTTCTGCAATGCCACACCGAACAGGCAGCAAGCGCATTTCAATTCTTTTGGGGAAAGTTTATCCAAATTGTCGAGAATACCGGAGATCGAATAGTTTTTATCAAGAAACTCATAAGGGTCGGCAGCTTCTTCCAAATCCTGCTTCATCAGGCAGGTGCATAGAGGACTTTTATCCATTAGTTTATTTTTTGGGTTTATGTAAGGGGTTATCTTATCTGCTTTACAAAAACATGTCGGGAAAACACCCATCGAAAAAACACACCTCACTCCCCTTACGGAAAGAAGGACGCTCAAAGATAACACTTTTTGCCATTATTTACATGATTATGGATAAATAATACAATAAAAAAGAAGAAATAAGCCGTATGACAGGAACATTACAACGGCTGTACCGAATTTGATAAGAGTGAGTGAAATGAATACCTAACTAAATCAGTTCGTTACGCCAACATAGTAATATACTAAGCGATATTTTTACCGACATGAAATCGATTAATCTGTAAGAAAACAAAACGGGAGGAACTGTCCTTTACAGGACAACTCCCCCCGTCTTTTTTCAGAGTTCTTTGAAATGATGTTACATCCTATTATTGCATAACAGGTGCCATTTCATCCCATGTGTAAGCATTATCTTCCTTGCTGTAGTAGAACGACATAGCATAATTACCATTGCCACGTCCGCCATATATCTTATAGATAACAGTATAGCTTATATCCGGGTCGGGATTATCTACCATATCGGGCAACAGGATAAGCGGGAAAGCCTCCTTTGCAAGACGTTCGTCCATGATAACCTGGATTTCCTCATCTTTCAAATCGTTCAGATAGCCGTCTACATTGTAATATTGAGTCCAAGTGGAATACTTGTTGTTGATATTGTTATTCTTTGTATCGGCGCCGAAATAGTACTCGGAAGTTGTGTTCTGCGTACTCATAAACTCCGGTTTGTTTTCCTTCACCCACTCTACCAACTTAGTGTATTCAGCATTGGTGAGAGACAGTTCCTTGATATCGCTGATAAGGTTGGAGAGCTTCCATTCCTTGCCGTCGAATTTCATCACTGTGATGCGCTCGGTAACGGAAACAACAATGGATGCCTTCGGGTTATATACCTCCCAAGCGGAACCGTTGTAACGGTAAATAGTTTTTTTCTCTTTACCGGATACTTTATAAGTTACTTCTACAGTCAGACCTTCCTTGGCAACATAGGTATATTTGTTCTGCAGGAATATCGGCAAATAAGCATCAGCCTGCTCATCGGAAACAAATGTGTCATTAGCTCCCGGCTCGCCAGCTTCTATACCCATAGCGTCATAATCCTGCTCTTCCAATGGAAGTTTCTTATCTGCATCGTAAGGAATAAGCGGCTCTTCTGTCCAACCGTCTGCACCTTTTTTGTAGTATTTAGCCTGAGTAGTGGTAACTCTGTTACTATAATATTTATATATTATCTCACTAGTGTCCACTAAAAATTAGAGGACGAGTTAAAAATTATAATTACTAAATAAATTTGGTCCATCAAGACCGCTTTGTTCTTTGACATCATTGAATTTAGTTTTGCTGAAGAGATTCTTTAATGGAGTCTTGTCTGTAAGAGAAATGCCAAGAATTTGTAGAACCTCGTATGTCGATCTATCCAGTTTCATATCATGTTGCATGATAGCCACAAGACAGTAGGCAATGATTGCTGAGTAGACTTGTATCTTTACAGCGTTCTGGGAAGTACCCCAAAATTTCTTTATTTTAAGGTGTTGCTTGAGCCATTTAAAGAACAGTTCCACTTGCCAACGATTCTTGTAAAGTTCCGCAACTTGTAAGGCTGGAATATGTTTTGCATTTGTCAGATAAATGAACTCCCGTTCGTCTTCTTCATCCCAAAACCTCACTAAACGAATCGTTTCAGGATATGATTTTTGGGTATAGAAACCGGTAAGTTCAATCTCACAGTCGGACAATATATTCTTAGGCAGACGTCGTTTCCATTTGAGTACTTTCGCCTTAATATTTGTTTTAGCCCGTACAACAAAGAACGAATCCATCATATGTATCTTATAGAGACGATGATAATCGTTATATGCACGGTCGAAAACATAGAAAGAGCCAGATTCATAAGGTATTACATCCATTGCCTTGACATCGTTTATCTTTGCTTCGGTTATATGGACAAAGGCAGGCACTTGAGTCTCTACGTCATACAACGTGTGGATTTTTATACCTCCCTTATGTGTACGAAAGTTAGCCCAAGGAAACAGCTTCAGACACAAGTCAATCGTGGTAGAATCGAAGGCATATACATTTCCGTTTAGTTTGAATATGTCATTTACTCTTTTTCTTTCTGGCCTCGCTTAGCATATAGAATGCGAAGTGCTCAAAGATACGGTAGTCCCGGTTTTCATTTGCTTTTGCAAGGTTACTCTGAGTGACATGTTTCCCAACCCCAAGATGGTAGCATTTCTCTTGATGTGCATTCAGCGCAACAATCAGATCACGAAGACTTTCGCGGTTGCACAATTGTCCGAACATCAAAGTAAGAAGTTGATTCCAGCAAGTAAAATGCTTAACATACTTGTTGCCATCATACTTCTTTACGATACGGAGAAACTTGTAGTTGTCTAAAAACTCAACCATTTGGGCGAAAACGTATTTGTCTTTATTCATATACAGCCTAAGTTAAGGCTGCAAAGTTATGATTTCAAATCGTTGCGCAAGAAAATCTCTTGTAACAAACTGTAATTCAATTATTTCAAAGAACTATTTGCGATTTTTAGTGGACAGTAATGATATTATCTTGCAGATAAATCCTTCCGCCTTGTCAGCATACTTCCCTGCACAGAAATCCGGCAGATAGTCATTCGGATCGATTCTATACGAGAAGTTATCATGTTCACCCGGTTCATTCTTGCCCGTGCCCATTGCATCATAATCTGCTGTGCTCAACTCATAGGCATCTTCATAAGCAGGTTCTTTCTCCTGAGAAGGCATCACATCCGCCACCTTCACCTTAATCTTTGCCGATGATCCCTTATCACAATACGGATAGGTATCCTCAAGCATTTCGATCAATGCTTTTTCTATGGTCGCCTTTCCTGACTCTTCATCACCCTGCACAAGGCTGAAATAGCCTTCGGTAGGGTACTTCCCGGTAAATTCTCCTTCGTAGTAGACAACGTCTGTCAGAGGTTCCTGGTCGAAGCCGGGGAAGTTATCTTCATTATAGTCGCACGCCGTCATCAGGAACGAGGCAGCGCACAAGCCGTATATTAACTTTTTATTCATAATTATAGCTCTTAAAGGTTTAGAAATTGAATTTCAAGCGTACGGAATAAGTACGGCCGAAACCGTAAAGTACACGTGTTGCGGTTTCCCAATCGTGCTTGCTGCCATCGCGTGCATCGGCAATGTATTCCTGATCCAAGAGGTTGTTAACGTTACCGCTCAAAGTGGCACGTACCTTACCGAAGTCGAAGGAATAACCCGCACTCAGGTCGAATGTGTGGTAGGAAGGTATCTCCCAAGGTTCTGTAACCACGTATTCATTACCCATACCGGCTTGTCCTGCATCGATATCGTATCCGGCATAGTTGCGGGCAAAGAAGTTCCAGTCCAGACTGAGACGCAAACCTTTCATAGGACGTACGTTCACACCCAAAGCGGCTGTGGTCTGTGCCGAACCACCTACGTGGATGTTGTCCATCTTGATGTTGGCACGGTATTGCTCTGCATTAGCCATATCGCTCACTACTTCACCGGTCTTCAGGTCGGCAAGCATCTGGCCTGCTCCATTGTAGTAGAAACCTTTCGCGTTACCGTTCCAACGCCAGTCTCCCCAAGAGAACATACCCGTTACATCAAGCCATCTAAGCGGCTTGGCAACGAAATCAAGCTCTATACCCATGTGGTTGGCATTGGCTCCGGTCATGTTCAGCGTCCAGCGGTCTTCTATCTCTACACCTTCCTCATTCTCATAGTCGTATGTACCTGAGTCGTAAAGTGCCTTGTCTTTCCAACGGGTGTAGTAGGCGTTCACATTGGCTGTAAAGAAACCGGTACGGAAACCGTAGCCCAACTCAAAGGACATTACTTTCTCGTTCTTGGCATCGCCGTTGCGTGCATGTGAGTTCTGAGAATTGATGAAAGATGTATCGAACATCGGGGCGCGGTTGATATAACCGGCATTGAAGTAGATGTTGTTGTACTCGTTGAGGTTATAGTTAATACCGCCTTTGACGTTTCCGCCCAGGTAGTGTTTCTTGTCGGACTTGGCATGTGCCTTATCGTAATACAGACGGTCGTAACGCCAGTAGCTGGTGTTTGAAAGACCACCGGAAACAAATGCGCTCAACTTGTCGTAGTTATATTCCAACTGTGCGAATACACCTTCAGACATTACAAAGCCGTCATAGTCGCGGTATATCACATCGCCTACTCCCAGTTTTTGATTCTTGAAATTGGGATCGGCAGCCGCCGCATTATTCTCAACACGTACATTTTTACGGTTGTCTATATCCACGAAGTATGAACCGCCAAAAAGGTCGGTAATCACATTCTGGTGCAATCCTTTGTAGTAACGCAAGTCGATACCGCCATAGAAGTCGAAGTTCTCGCCGAACTTGGTGGTGTAAGTGGAAAGCAATCCATACCATGTATGGTTGTTCATTGCCTTGGACATTATCATCTTAGAACCGGTAGTACTTGCCGCATTCATGGCTTCTACCTCATCGTATGCAAATGTGCCGTCCACTTCGCGGAATTCATTGTTCACCAATCCGTTGCTTGCACCATACCACTTGCTGCGGTTAGCAGCATCGCCCGAACCGCTGTAACCGTTACCGCGACCGATGGATACGTACAGTGCCGTACTCAAACTTGATTTGCGGTCTATCTGCCACAGATGGTTCAACGAAATCTGCGGCTTGTGGTATGAGTTTCTGGATGAGTTGAATACCTGTCCGTTTCTGTAACCGAAAGTAGGATTGTACTTATAAGGACTGTCCTCGCCCATGTATTGCTTTACGCGCTGCCATTCCTTGATGGTAAGTCCGTTCTGATTGTTGCGCTGATTGTGCCACTGCGGAGCACCGAACGCAGTAAGAGACAACTGGTGATTATCGTTGAAACGCTTGGCAACACTGGCAAACCAGTTGTAGCCTTCAAACTCCGTACCCTGGATGTATCCGTCGCCCCAGGTCTTACCACCCAGCAATGTGAACGCCCAACCGTCTTTGGACAGACCGGACGATACGCTGAAAAGGATTTTATTGTAACCGTCATTACCCATGCCATAAGATACGAATCCGCCTCTCTTGGCTTCTGTACTCTTAGTGATGATATTGATAGAACCGCCTACTGCCGGAACAGACACTTTAGCAGCACCCAAACCGCGCTGTACCTGCATGCTGCGGGTTACGTCGGACAGACCTGCCCAGTTGGACCAGTACACTTTCTGGTTCTCCATACCGTTCATGGGCACACCGTTAATCATCATGGCTACGTTCTCGCTGGAGAAACCACGGATACGAGTCTGCGCATCACCATAACCACCACCATCTTTTGTGGTATATACACCCGGAGTGGATTTCAGAATTTCAGGAAACTCCTGCGAACCGAGTTTTTCTTCAATGAACACCGGGTCTACGGTAGATACCGCTACCGGAGTTTTACGGGCCACTGCAACGGACGATGTAATCGTCACATCCGACAGCATCACTGCATCAGGTTGCATCTTGATAGTTCCCAGCTCTACGGAAGCACCTTTCTGTGTAATCTTTTTCTTCTGGTCTTTATAACCGATGTATTTGAAAAGTAATGTGGCATTCGAAGCAACGCTTTGCTTGAAATAGCCGTCAATGTCGGTCACGGAACCTTGAGTGGTTCCCTCTACCATAACGGCAGCACCTACCAAAGGTTCGCCGGTTTCAGCGTCGACAAGCTGACCATGCACTGTGGTCTGAGCCCATGCTGCGGAAGTAAATACCAACAACACGGCAACCAACAGAAATTGAATTAGATGTTTTCTCATAATTCTGCTTTTTGTTAATAGATAGTGTTAATTAAAGTTTAAAATGATATTGAGTTGCAAATATACTATTTATATATCAAATAATTATTACGTTTGCACTACATTTTTTCAGCCTAATAAAGCATTCTAAAAACTTTTTAAAAGAAAGAAACTCCACAAATAGCTTGCAGAGTTTCTTTTTATTACAGATAAATCAGGTATACTTTCAGTTTAAAACCCGAACTAATCATTCATTAATTTTCTATAACGAACGCGAGTAGGTTCTTCCTTGCCCAAACGTTTCAATTTATTTTCTTCGTACTCCGAATAGGAGCCTTCAAAGAAGAACACATTCGAGTCGCCCTCAAATGCAAGGATATGCGTACAGATACGGTCGAGGAACCAACGGTCGTGACTGATGACAACAGCACATCCGGCAAAATCCTCAAGACCTTCTTCGAGAGCACGCAGTGTATTGACGTCAATGTCATTGGTGGGTTCGTCAAGAAGCAACACATTGCCTTCTTCCTTGAGACAGAGAGCCAGGTGAAGACGGTTGCGCTCACCGCCGGAGAGTACACCGCAAAGCTTTTCCTGATCTGCGCCGGAAAAATTGAAACGCGACAAGTAGGCACGGGCATTGATATCGCGCCCACCCATGCGAATGAGGTCGTTGCCACCGGAGATTACCTGATAAACGCTCTTATTGGGATCGATGTCCTTGTGCTGCTGGTCCACATAGGCTACTTTTACGGTCTCTCCTACCTCAAACTCGCCACTATCGGGCGTATCCAGCCCCATAATAAGGCGGAAAAGGGTAGTTTTACCCGCTCCGTTAGGACCAATGATGCCTACAATACCATTAGGCGGCAACATGAAATTAAGGTCGTCAAACAAGAGTTTGTCGCCAAAAGCTTTTGCTACGTGCTTAGCTTCAATAACCTTGTTGCCCAGACGGGGACCGTTGGGGATGAAGATTTCGAGCTTCTCTTCTTTTTCCTTCACATCTTCGTTCAGCAGTTTATCGTAAGAGTTCAGACGGGCTTTTCCCTTTGCCTGACGGGCTTTGGGAGCCATACGCACCCACTCCAGCTCGCGTTCCAACGTCTTGCGGCGTTTGCTGGCAGTCTTTTCTTCCTGCTCCATGCGCTTGGTCTTTTGTTCGAGCCAGCTGGAGTAGTTGCCTTTCCAAGGAATACCTTCGCCACGATCGAGTTCGAGTATCCAGCCTGCCACATGGTCGAGGAAGTACCGGTCGTGAGTTACAGCAATTACCGTACCTTCGTACTGCTGCAAGTGCTGCTCCAGCCAGTCGATGGATTCGGCATCAAGGTGGTTGGTAGGCTCATCGAGGAGCAGTATGTCGGGCTTTTGAAGCAACAGACGACAGAGCGCCACACGACGACGTTCACCACCGGAGAGATGTTCTACCGACTGGTCTTCGGGTGGACAACGAAGCGCATCCATCGCACGCTCCAGCTTACTGTCGAGATTCCAGGCATCGGTAGCGTCGATGATGTCCTGCAGCTCCGCCTGACGGGTGAAGAGCTTGTCCATCTTGTCCTGATCTTCGTAGTATTCGGGCAGTCCGAACTTCTGATTGATTTCCTTTCGTATCTATCTTTGCCTTAACAGCATAGCTCAGCAGGTAGAGCACAACACAATGGGCTGTACGCCTTCCATCACCACGATTTGACGGCTTTTAAACGGACTAACGTAAAACGGGTCAACGTAACAATCTGAGGGATTTTATATTTAAGCATATAATTTAGCAAGTCTATATTACTCCTCTGCACTGTGATCTAAATGCTTTGATTTTAGCATTGAATGACTCTGCTGCGGCATTGGTTGCCCTCCTTTCAAAAAAAATTGATTATATCCAGATAATGTGTTTGTATAGAACGTGCACCCTTCCAAAGGTGAGGAACCCTGATTTATCTACTTCATCATACCACCTTGCCAGCCTTGTCAAAGCAATATCCTTAAACTTACACTGATGATAGATTAAGCCTAACCGCATAGACAGATAATATCCTTTCTTTATATCGGGATATTCCTTGAAAAGAATTTCTGCCCGTATTCTTTGAGACTGAGTCCATAAGGATTCCTTCTTGTAAAGCAGATAAATACTTCTCGCTAACAACTGCTTTCTTGTATCTCCATTAGCGAAAACAGGTGCATGATACATCTTTCCACAGGCCTTTGCATAAGCAAGCTGAGTGGACTCTTCATCCAAAGCCTCCCAGCGAGCTTTTACACGCATCTCCTGCACAGCTTCATAAGCTAACTTCTGTACGTGAAAGCGATCGGTAACACGTTTGGCCGCAGGAAAGCAGATGCGTGCAATCTGCTCCATGTTAGGAGCCATATCCAAGGTTATCTCGCGCACTTGGTAACGGCGGCGACGGGAGAGCTTAAGCAGGACAGAAGTGACCGTATGAACGTCCGTACCTTTAATGATGGCAATCATACTACCTTTACCACCGTGAGCTTCTTTATTGGTCAGTACAGTATAGAGTTCTCCACGCGAGAGGGCTACCTCATCAATACAGATATAAGCACCGATATTCTTTTCGAATAGTAGCCAATCCTCTGCATGAACAAGTTGGTCCCAATGGAGATAACCACTTAGATGGTTACGGTATTGACGCTCCAATAAATCCCCGTCAACTCCATATAAAACACCCAAGAGCTTGCAACTGATCGGATAGCTATCAATATAGTTCTTTTAAAAAGACGCAAAATCCTGCGTCATACGAGTACCTTCAGCCACCATACGCCAGTTACGAGAGATATACTCATTATGCTTCTTTAAGAGCCAGCGACGACGACGAATATTAAGGAAGACCTTCTTGCCACGGAGAGGAAAATCCTGAACAATAACAGGGTCATAAAAGCCTTTACTCTCAGTATCCTGATCTGTATAATTCTCAGGAACCATATTTTTCTCCTCAAGGTAGAACACAACTTCATTTACACTTTCCTTCACATCAACAAGATCAAAGTAGTCTAAAGTGCCTTCAGGAAGAAGAAGGCGATAACCGTTTAACTCCATAAGCTATGAATTTGGAGACAAAGATAACAATTTATAAATTTACGGCTCAGCGGAAATATCTGGTTGGTAAGTTTTAAAATTAGCTATCTTTGCTTACCTTTGTTTTATGAAACCCGCACAACTCCTTCGTGCCATCCTTCCGGATGTGCTTATAGACAACTTTGATATTGTCAATTTCGACAAGAGTGCTGACCGTTTTGATATTTATCTTGATGAAAAAAAAGTTCAGCTAAAAGAAGATAAGATCAACCCGGATATCATATCCTATGGTTTTGGTGAGTATCGTACAATCCAAGACTATCCTATTCGTGGTCGCGCCACTTATCTCCATGTTCGTAAACGTAAATGGCTTGACAAGTCTTCCAATGAAATCTTCAGCTATGACTGGGATTTATCCGAATTTGACGGTACACGGCTCAATTCTGAGTTCGTCTCTTTTTAAAAGAAGGAGATTGAATCTACTCCTATGAGCATCTGTGTGCTTGCGGAACGTTATGGCGTAAAAGGGCAGACTCTTCGTAAACAATACAAGGAGAAAATCAGTGATTACCGGAACTGGGATCAGCTCGAACATGCGCATGACTACCTCCTTTATCCTGAAAACATTGGAGAAACCCTTTCTTTGGATGAAACTTGCCTGAGCAATGGAGATGTTTATACGATTCTGACCAATAAAGCAGCCAAAGGCCGTAAGGGGGCTTTAGTTGCAATGGTTCGTGGAGTGGCCACAGATGCGGTAAGCGGAATCTTGCGCAGGCTTCCGCACCGGAAACGGCTGTCTGTCAAGACTGTCACTACAGATTTATCTTCAGCCATGATGCTGACAGTCAGAAAGGTGTTTCCTGCCGCAAAGCTGATCAATGACCGTTTTCATGTACAGCAGCTCATGTCTGAGGCTGTTGACCAGTTAAGAATACGCTATCGGTGGAAAGTACTTGATGCGGAAAATCAGGCTATCAGGGAGCACCGTCAAAAGAAGAAAGAAACAAAGAGTAAGGCGGAAAGGGAGAGAATAGGGAAATGGGAACCTGAAAGAATGGAGAACGGAGAAACCCTGCCACAGATAGTAAGCAGAAGCAAACATATTATACTGAAACACTGGAGCAAATGGAATGAACAGCAAAAGACCAGGGCTGCCATTCTCTTTGATAAATTCCCCAAGCTTCTGGAAGGATACAGCCTTAGCATGAAACTGACAGACATCTTCAACAAGAAGTCAAGTCCCGATGAAGCAAGGCTAAATCTCGCAAGATGGTACAATGAAGTGGAAAAGTTTGACTATATGGAGTTCAACAAGGTACTTGATACGTTTTCAAACCATAGTACGACCATCATAAATTATTTTGAAGAAGGCAAAACTAAAGAGGAAATATTAAAGGTAACCGGATGTACTGTTGCCGTAAAAGATGCCAATCTATCCATCAACGAAGGCGAAATATTCGTAATAATGGGACTCTCCGGCAGTGGAAAGTCGACCTTGCTGCGCTGCATCAACCGACTAATACGTCCCACTTCAGGAGAAATAATAATCAACGATACTGATATTTCGAAGGCTTCAAAGCAACAACTGCTGCAAATACGCAGAAAGGAACTTGCCATGGTATTTCAGCACTTCGGCTTACTACCCCACCGCTCCGTTTTGCACAACATTGCTTTCGGATTGGAACTGCAAGGAGTAGAAAAAGAAAAACGTGAAAAGAAAGCTATGGAGTGCATGCAGCAAGTTGGACTGAAAGGATATGAAAACCAAATGGTAGGGCAGCTCTCCGGTGGCATGCAGCAACGTGTCGGCTTGGCCCGCGCCCTTGCCAACAACCCGGAAGTGTTGCTTATGGACGAAGCTTTCTCCGCCCTTGATCCACTGATACGTGTACAGATGCAAGATGAATTACTGACCTTACAGTCGAAAATGAAAAAGACAATTGTTTTTATTACTCACGACCTGAACGAAGCCATCAAGCTGGGCGACCGCATTGCCATCATGAAAGACGGTGAAATTGTACAGACAGGTACTTCCGAAGAAATATTGACCGAACCTGCCAATGCCTACGTAGAACGTTTCGTAGAAAATGTAGACCGCTCCAAAATAATCACCGCCAGTTCCATTATGGCAGACAAGCCGCTTGTGGCGAGACTGAAGAAAGAAGGTCCCGAGGTATTGATCCGCAAAATGCGAGAACGTAACCTCACTGTCCTGCCGGTGGTAGATGCCGGCAATATACTGGTTGGAGAGGTCAGACTAAATGACCTGCTAAAGCTGCGAAAAGAGCAAATCCGTTCGATAGACACCGTTGTACGTCACGAAGTACACTCTGTACTGAGCGATACCATACTCGAGGACATCCTGCCGCTTATGACCCGCACTAATTCTCCTATCTGGGTAGTAAACGAGAACCGGGAATTTCAGGGAGTAGTTCCATTGTCGTCACTCATCATCGAAGTGACCGGAAAAAACAAGGAAGAAATTAATGAAATCATTCAAAACGCAATAGAATTATGATAAACATAGGACAATATATAGAAACAGCCATCAACTGGCTCACCAACCATTTCGCTACATTCTTCGACACTCTGAGCATAGGTATCGGCGGTTTTATAGACAGTTTCCAACACGTACTGTACGGCATCCCCTTTTACATTACCATCATCGCTTTGACAGTTCTTGCCTGGATAAAGTCGGGCAAAGGAACAGCCGTATTTACCATTTTGGGCCTATTGCTTATTTACGGAATGGGCTTTTGGGAAGAAACCATGCAGACATTGGCTCTCGTATTGTCATCCACTTGTCTCGCACTGCTGCTGGGCGTACCATTAGGCATCTGGACTGCCAACAGCAATCGGTGTAATAAAATCATGCGTCCCATACTGGACTTCATGCAAACCATGCCCGCTTTTGTATACCTGATTCCGGCGGTACTATTCTTTGGTTTGGGTACCGTACCGGGCGCATTTGCAACCGTTATCTTCGCTATGCCGCCTGTAGTGCGGCTAACCGGGCTCGGCATCCGCCAAGTTCCGAAAAACGTGGTAGAAGCTTCCCGCTCTTTCGGTGCCACTCCCTGGCAGTTACTCTACAAGGTACAGCTACCCCTGGCGCTGCCCACTATAATGACAGGAATAAACCAGACTATCATGATGTCTCTGTCCATGGTGGTGATTGCCGCTATGATTTCCGCCGGCGGCTTGGGAGAAATTGTATTGAAAGGAATTACCCAAATGAAAATAGGACTTGGATTTGAAGGCGGTATAGCCGTCGTTATATTAGCTATTGTGTTGGACCGTATCACCCAGGGGATGGCACAAGGCAAAAAGAAAAAATTATAGAACTGAAAAGAAATAAACGATATGAACAGACTGAAAATAATAGCCGTACTGTTGTTGGCAGCCTTGCTGCCGACAGCTTGCGGTAACCTCAATGACAATAAGAAAATCAGCATAGCCTATGCCAACTGGTCAGAAGGCATCGCAATGTCTTATCTGATAAAAGTGATATTGGAAGAACATGGCTACGATGTACGGATGCTGAATGCTGATTTAGCTCCTATCTTCGCATCTTTATCGCGCAAAAAAGCGGATGTATTCATGGATGTATGGCTACCGGTAACCATGCATGATTATATGGAGCAATACGGAGACAAATTGGAAGTCATCGGCAATGTATACGATAATGCACGCATCGGTCTGGTAGTACCAGAATATGTCACCATTCAATCCATTGAAGAATTAAACGGACATAAAGATAAGTTCTCCAGTCAAATCATCGGTATTGATGCAGGAGCCGGAATCATGAAAACAACCGAAAAAGCATTAAACGAATATGGTTTGGACTATAAACTGATGACCGCAAGCGCCCCTGCCATGACCACATCATTAGATAAAGCAATCCGAAAAAAAGAATGGATAGTAGTGACCGGCTGGACTCCACACTGGATGTTCGGACGCTATAAGCTGAAAATACTCGATGACCCCAAACAGATATATGGAAAAGCTGAATCCATCCATACTGTAGTCTGGAAAGATTTTAGTGAAAAATATCCGTTTGTTGCCGAACTTTTACGAAATATCCGACTGGATGACCAGCAAATCAGCTCACTGATGGCCACTATAGAAAAAACACAAAAAACGGAAACCTATGCCGTCCGCCAATGGATGAAAGAACATCAGGCCTTAGTAGACAGCTGGATACCTATAAAAACAGACTTTTCCACAAACTCTTATATCAACAGATAACGGCCAATAATGAAAATAAAAAGCGTATTTCTTTGATGTCACCACATGGTTACTTATATTTGTCACCAAATAGTGACAAATATAAATTATGAAATTAAAAGAAACGGAAAAGCGATTGCTTGAAGCAGTCAGCAAAATAATTGAAGAAGAAGGTTTTACCCAAATAGGTATTAACCGTATTGCAAAGAAAGCACAATGTGATAAAGTTTTGATATACCGTTATTTTGGTGGTTTAGACGGGCTATTGGCAGCCTGGGCGAAGCAATATGATTTTTATTCATTTGCCTATTCCGAGTTTGCCGGTCAGATAGCACAGGTTACAAACGCTAATCTTAAGGATATAATAAAAACAATACTATTAAAGCAATTGGAATATCTGAAAGATAGTCATCTTATGCAAGAATTGTATGTATGGGAATTATCAGGAAAATCATCATTTCGGACAATACAGGCAGAGCGGGAGAAGAACGGTCATAAGTTACAGTTGGAGTTAGAAAAGAGATTAGGAAAGACTTGCCATAATTGCAATTTTTATATTACTGTTATCATAGCCGCGATTAACTATATCATATTATTTACCCGGCAATATAATATGTTCAATGGAATAGATTTTAGCCAGCCGGAAGCATGGGAGGAACTGAAAAATATTATCTCTGATTACATTGATACATTCTTAATATCAAAAATCAAATGAAAACAGTCATATTCTATTCATCCACCTATAACGGGAATACATTAAAAATTGCCGAAAGCATAGCAGCAACTCTTTCTGCCGACTTGATAGCAATAGAAACTAAAATATCCGATTTTGATTTATCACAGTACGATTTAATAGGAATCGGTTCAGCAATACATTTTGGTCAACATGCCATCCGATTGCAACGGTTCGTTTCAGCATTGCCTTTACAAGGAAAAAACATATTCATATTTTCCACCCGCTGTCGTCCGTTTTTAGGCAATTACCACAGAACACTGAAAAATATCATAAAACAGAAGAAAGCCAATCTTGTTGATGAGTTCTCCTGTGTGGGCTTTGACCGAACAGGTCCTTGGGTCTTGATAAACGGCTATAATAAAAACAGACCTAACACGAATGATTTATTCAAAGCCCGGCTGTTTGCTGAAAAACTGCAATGCAAACTGCACCCTCTTTCGTCCGTCATCACCTCCTCAACTGCAACAGAAAGCAAACAAGGCATTGTCTTATTTCAAAAAGAACAAAACAAGATAGCAAACAACAAAGTAGTATTTCTTAATATCAGCTCCTGCATACAATGCAGCAAATGCATCAATGTCTGCCCCATGAATGTTTTTCAAAAGAAAGATGCCATACTGCCCGTACATGGAGAAAACTGCATTCAATGCCAATTATGTGCCAAAAACTGCCCCACAAATTCTTTATATATCAAAGAATCATTTACAAACGGATTGCGTATCGCCTTACGAGAAATATTCAGTACTGGATTACAGGATAGCTATAAGTCTGAAAAATAAAAAAATTGATACATTAATTTCAATATTAAAAAAACTACCATTGACTTTCTATCAAGCAGATGACGGTATTTGTCGGCACTCCCACCGGCTACTTTAAGAGAGAATTAATGTATTTACTTCTTAAGAACTGATACTGATTTGAATCAATCTTTAATTTTTTGGCTATAAGTACCGTCCAGACCGCATATTGCAATCTCATGCGGCAAATCTATAAGACCTTTTACCGAACGGCTCAAGCAGCTAAGTGTCTGTTTTGGGCCAGGGATCAAAGGATTGTAACCCAACACATGACGCAAGCCGAAATAATGTCCCAATTCGTGAGCAAGCGTCACACCCGAATAAGTTTGACATGCCAACAATTGCGGATTGATGTATCCAGCCAGTGGATCGCGTGCCGAACTCAAAACCCACGAACTGTTCAAAAAAATCAATAAGCGTACTGGTATTAAAAACAATCAGATACACCGAATAGTACACCGAAAATTAGAAATCCCCTGATAAGCATTGCCAACAAAATTTTACTTAGAAAAATAGCCTTGATTAAAACAATCAATGACGAACTAAGAAACATCGCACAGATAGAATACTCCAAATGCCGTTCGTCCAGTAATTTCATTGACAATTCATTGTCATATTATAGTCTATTGTTTCTTACTATCTTTTAATTTTATATCGAACTCATGTTAAATTAAGTTCCGACTTAAATTTTTCTTTAAAAAGCCTATAGTCTTTATCGTTAAACTGCACTTTCATATTTTCCAGAACACGTTTTTCCGTTTCAGGACTCCAATATATTTTTAATTTTTCTTTAGCTCTTGTAATAGCCGTATAGAAAATGTTGTGACTTACCATTTCCTCAATTTCGTTTGTAATTACTACTTTCACGGAATCATATTCTAATCCCTGAGCCTTATGAATAGAAACAGCATAGGCTATCTGAAACGGAACAATGGAACCCAAATCATCATCATCTTCATCTCCGTCATTTTGAAGTTCTACCTTAAAACAGATAACAGAAGTATTTTCAGCTACAGAATCCAACAGCACTAAATCTAACCCTAAGACATCTAGTTCATTGACAACCAGATATATTTCTATCGTGAAATACACACAGTCTTCTTTTTCCTCTATAGCTAAAATCTTTCCTTTCAGATTATTGTAAATCAAGGGAGCAAACCTGTTTGATTCATTAAACAAAACCGGATCCCCTACCTTGTAAGTCTGCACTCCGATTCTCACAGAAGGATTGGGATTATTGCTTTGTAAAAACTTATTCATGTTGTTAATTCCATACAAACCGTCATAATTCAAGCAAAGAATAATCTCATCGTCCATACTTTTTGAGAATATGGAATCATCCAAAGCTGATGAAAATCCATACTTAGTAATGAATTCTAACCTGTCATCCGTAATCCGCCGTACCTTATCCCAAACTTCTTTCAAACCATGATCAGTCGTACGATATGTAGAAGTCAGTTCAACTACTGCACTTTTAGGCATAATAAAATGGGCAATACTAAACCAATTACCAAATAATATTGATTCAATTTGGTATACATCCCCAACTAACAATAGAAGCTGAAAACTTGATTTTTCTAGCACCTTTACCATATCCCTGTTACTTACAGTACTACATTCATCTACACATAAAATATCGCATTCCAAATTAGAACTGCTAGCCGAAAGATATTTTGTAATTGTCATAAAATCCGCATTGTCAGCCGTCACTTTACGACGAAGATTTTCTACTGCAGGATTTGTGTTCGCTAAAAAAATTTTATGTTTATCTTTAAAAAATAAGGAAATATAATTTATCATCATAGATTTTCCCGTACCAGCCGGACCGTAAATAAGAGCAACTTTAGAATCTTTGAACAAAGTCTTTATTGCCTCCTTCTTTTCTTCACTATCTATGTTAATCTCTGGAGTTCTTATCCAGGATTCCACTGAATTGACATAGTTTCTAATCCCATTCTCTGCATGCTTCAACAGATTCGAGATTATGTTTCGAACATGGTCTTCATATTCTTTGATATAAAAATGTTCTTTATAAGACTCAATACGCAAATGCTGATGTTTTTTGTATAACACGTCATTATACCTTTCTGCCAAAATCTCCGGCTCCTCGAAGTGCTGCACTTCATTTGCAGGAGTATACAATGCTCCGTTACGCTCTGTATTGTTTTTTATAAATCGAGCAAACAATTCATGTTTGCGACCGGAGTAGTCTATACAATAGAACAAATCGGAAATTGAAGGATTATGATTTACCAACGAAAAATTAAATGGAATCTTATCAAAAGGAATACACTGATACCTTAAATACAAATTAGAAAGTTCAGTACATTGATTTACAGATAATTGTCGCTTAATTATCTTATTATTCAAATGATAAAGCAAATAACGAAGTACATTTGTTCCTGCCCCACCATTAGAAATAAGACTCCGGCAAGTCGTTAAAAGACTGGATATAAGATTATTTCTAGTTCCTTCCCGTATATATTTTATGCATTTTGCATAAAATATATCTGAAGCATCCATCAAATCAACAAGATTCATTCTGGATTGAGTCAAGAGCTTCATTAAATTAGAATATTCTTTAAGTTCTCCATATTCTTGTGAAAATCCAAAAATCTTTGCAAAATTCCTAAACTCACAAGCCCTTATAGATACACTCCAATCTACAATCACCACAATCGGCATCCTACATTCCAACACTTGAATATCAAACTCTGCCAAATGCAATTCCACCGCATAATACGAAGATATTTCCTGTTTCGTGAAGGCAATTATCCTGTCAAATTTACTAGATTTATCATGCGCTGGGATAAAAGTCACTTCATAAAAAATCACATCATTAACAATTACAGGATGTAACTTTTCAATATAGAACCGCCCATGCTGAATTGTTTTCCGAGCTATGACAGCCTTATTTTCAAGTACTTTCTCTATAGCTTCATAATATTGAGTAAATGCAGTATCAGTATTCAACGGGAACTTATGAAGATTTTCCAGCAATTCTATTCCATAGTTATCCTTCATAAAAGTCTTTATGCGCAACAGATATTCATAATATTTAAGCATCAACCTCTCTGAACTATCCGGATCCAATGTATAATGAGAGACCGATATTTGCAATAATTTATGGAATTGATTCAAGAAACGATACTTCCCCTGAAGAGTATTAATAAACTTAATAGCATTTTTTATGTTCTGATACTCATTTTCGGATTATGTATTTAGAAGCGTAGAACAA